>Ga0247609_10004018_pt1 | contig 14749 bp, 1 predicted proteins | sample 172DNAGHGlowgp2_FD_193487 | JGI IMG/M metagenome (GOLD analysis project Ga0247609, IMG submission 193487) | Sheep rumen microbial communities from Palmerston North, Manawatu-Wanganui, New Zealand - 1728 DNA GHGlow gp2 | ecosystem: Host-associated > Mammals > Digestive system > Stomach > Rumen ...
GTATTGGGAATTGGGGATTGGGGATTGGGGATTGGGCCCAATCCCCAATCCCCAATCCCCAATCCCCAATCCCCAATCCCCAATCCCCAATCCCCATTATAATATTAATTATTATTTTAAATATTCTTATAAGGTTATATTTTTAAGAATGTGTAATAGATTATTTTATTTATTTTATTTCATTTTTTCGCTATTTTAATTAGAAAGAATTAATGATTTTTTATCTTGTTCACCAATTAATTCATAAAAAGCATAAGCCTGTCCAACATTTAATTTAAAATTACCAAGTTGTTTTGTTACTTCGTCCATCAAATTATCATCTTTTCCAATTTTTTCTTCCCATAAGTCTTCTCTACATAAATAAAAAGATAATTCTCTATCTTCATTAATATCAGTAGTCTGTAATCTTCCAGCTAAATATCTAGAAATAAACCTTCTTACTGCCGCCCCTAAATCTTTTAATGTATATAATTTATTATTATAATTTTTAATTAATTTATCAATTATTTCTTTTTTTTTATCTTCAGGTATTTCTTTTTTATATTCATTTTGAATAGTATCAACTAAATCTTCAAAGCATAAATGTTCAAAGAAGAAAAATAAGTTCATCAATTTATCACTAGTTAATTGATTTCCTTCATTTAAAAAGAAATTTCTACAATCATCTGATAGTTTTAAATAAGGTGGGGCATTTTTTAAAATTAGTGAAATTTTATCATTTTCTTTTGTAAAAACTTTTTCAGTTAAATAAAATATTATCATTTGCATTGACCCGAAAAATTCCTTAAAATCATATTTAATATTATTTCTTTCCATTTTTTCTGAATTCATTTTATTTATATAATCTATAACATTTTCTTTTTCTTTATCATTAAGATCTTTTTGAGGATATTTTAAATAAAATTTACTTAGAATTTCAGACCTTCCACCTCTAAATCCTTCTGACCAAAATGTAATAAAGTTCAACTCACTTTCTCCTTCAAATAAGCATACTCCAGGAAGAATAATTTTCCCTAATTCTTCTTCTATCGAATCATAATCATATACAAATGAATTATAATCAGAATAATTGATTTTTCCATCCTCACCAAATATTTTTCTATATGAGAAAGAATATATAATATCTTTTAGATTAGTATAAGTATTTGTACGCTGAAATCTATCATTTATTAATAATATTTGGTCAAATTTCGCATCTTGAACAGGGATTTTCTTCTTTATATTATCTACATAATGATGTAAAATGCCATTGAAAGCATTAATTTCTACTATTGGTAACAAAAATGTATTTTGCCATTCAATGAAATTTTGGCATGCAGCAGCAAGATACATACCAAACAATAATTCTCCATTATCATTTAAGAAATATATTAATTTATCATTAGCATTTAAAGATTTTACTGGCATTTCTGGACGACATTGATATTTTATTGCTTCACTTTTTATTTCATTCCATGATTTAATAAAATTATTAAATTTTTTTTTATACGCATCATTTTGATAAATTTCTTCTTTAGATAATTCTCTTTTTTTAGCATCATCTCTTGAAATTTTAAATGAATAATTATCTACCATATAATTTGTAAATTCATTAAATGCAGGGAGAGCCGGTAATTTATTAACACCTGGAATTTCTTTTAATAATTGATTTATTAAAGGATATTTTTGTTTATTATCCATTCTTTTTATAAAATCTTCTTCTGTTTTATATTTTGTTAATTTAAAATATTTAAACATTGGATAATCCAAATCAGGATATATTTCTTCAGTTGGTTGAACTATTTCAGTTATAATTGTTTTCATATTATAATTTCCTAGTTCTAATTGTTTTTTATTTTCTTCGTTATATTTTTTACAATAATTTGGATAATTTGCTATACATTTCTCTATTAATTTTTCTACATCATTTTCGAAATTATCTCTATCTTCAGATTTTGTTAAGTATTTGCATTCTTTTATTTTTTGTGATAATTGCTTAAATATCATATTCATAAATATTGGGAGAGAATCTATATTTTTTTGCTGAAGTGATTCATTTAATGAATTCCAATCTGTTTCAATTATTTTTAAAATAGTCATATTTTGGACAAGATTATTTTTCATATTATCTTCGGAAATATATCCTAAACAATAACTATAAAATAAATGACAATAAGATATAAAGTTTAAAATTCTATATCCAATATTAGATAAATTTCTGACTTTTTTTTTTTGGTTTTCAAAGAAATCTCTAGAAATAGGATTAAATCCAAATGAGCAGTTTTTTCTTATTGGCTCAATAATTTCTTTAATATATTTATCTAATGTTATATTAGGAATATTTTCATCTGGATCTTTCCATCTTGACATTTGCCCAGCTTTTTGCTTTCCATCTTTAAATATTCTTAAATGACCAGGTCTTATTATCATTCCATGATTAGAAGCACCTCCTTGAACCTTTTTTGGCCCATATCCAATATCTTTTTGACATACAGGGCATTTAGATGTCCTATTTCTAGTTGGAAATCCACAAGGATCAATAGAATAATAATATCCACAACTACAGACATAGCATCCTTGTGAGTCTTGATAAGTTTCAAAATGCATTTTTATAATTTCTAATGTATCTAAGTGCAAATCTTCTTTAACATCAATACCTGGAATAAATGATTTCTCTAAAATTTCTGAAGCATCTCTTTGTAATAATGATTTATATAAATATTTTCCATTATTGTCATTATCTAAAGAATTATAGCAATATCTAAATCCATATAAAAGCATTTCAAATATTTGAGGATTTATATTCTTATTTTCATCCATTATTTTAGAATTCATTTTTTCCATAAATGTTTTATCATCATATAATAAATATAGTAATTTTTTACTTTGATCTTTTATTTTATATTCTGTTTCTAATAATGATTTTATAAAGGAAGAAAAATTTTGATATTCATCTTTATCGGTTATATAATTTTTTAGGCCTAAATTAGATATAATTTTATTTATTGAAATATCTAAGAAAATATTCATTCCATGTTTTTTAATTAATTCAGCAATTTCTTTTGTGGTTGAATTAAATTTTATATTTCTTTTTATTTCAAATTGTTTCAATACTTCTTGATATTTATCATAATCATTATCATCTAAAGGTAGAAAGAAATGTGTTAGCATTACTTCATCTTTCAATATATCAAATATTTCAAATTCATCCGTAAAATCAATACCATTTGCCTTATAATTATAATTTTTAAATTGTTCAAAATTATTATTCATGTAACTATAAAATAATTTAAATATATATATTTTTATTACTTTTTCAAATTTTTTATTTTTTATATTTTTTATTATATTAATAATATTTTTACAACTTCCCATTTCTTTATTTTTTTCTTTTATAAAGTAAACAACTTTGCTTAAATACATTTTTATATATGCTAATGAATAAAGTTTACATAAATGAATATTTTCTTTTTTGTTTATTTCCTTATCATCTTTTTTTTTTGATAAATCATCTAAAAATTGGATTAATTCTTTAAATATGTTTAATGAATTATCAAATACAATACCAGTTGGATTTTTAATTTTTGATTTTTGATTATCTGTGTAATATTTTTTATATAAATTTTTCATATTTTCTCCATCTAATTCTGGTATTTGCTCGAAAAATACACTAATTTTGCCTTCAAAAATATTCATTATAACTTCATCTAAAAATGAATTATTAGTATTATTTATTTTTCGGAACATGGGTGATTCTTCTGATTTAATTGCATCTAAATTTCCCTCCATATCTTGTGGATTAATTTCAATAACATTTTCTAATATTATTTTAAATAATTGGGAACTATTTTTAATAAAATCATTATTATTTAATATTTTTACAAATAATTCTTCTCTAAATTTATTAAAAGTGATTTTAATAAATTCATTTAAAAATAAAAAGCTCAAGACTTTATAATAATTGAAATTTTTATTTTTTTCTAATATTTCCACTAAAAATTTATAAAATGTATTTAAATTATTACATAATTCTTTTTCATTTTTTTCATTATTTAGTTGAGTTTCATTTCCAAAATATTTTATTACTTTTTTAAAGTTTTCAATATTAACCAAATGATTAACAGTAAAAGCATCAAATATTTTTAAAATTTCTTGTAAAGAAAAAACTTCTTTAGAACGTAAAGTTAAATTATTTTCTAATTTTAAAGCATTTTGAAGAATTTCTTTATAGATATGAATTAAATCATATAAAATATCTTCTGCAAAGCCTTCATCCTTTATATCATAGATTTTTTCATTTGATATAATGACTCTAAGAAGAGAATCCATACATAAGAAAAATGATTCATTAACAATTTGAGTATATTCAGGATTTCTTGGAGATATTTCATATTGTATTTGTTTCTTTTCAATTATTTCTTCAATTTGTTTATATAAATTTCTTGTTTTCATATTTAATTTGGAAAAAATTTCTTGTAATGAAGAGATTTCTTCTGGATAACTTTCAACAAAATTTATATTTTTAGCAATTTTTTTAATTATATTTTTAACTATATCTAATTCATTTCTGTCTTCATTTTCCTTTGTATATATTTCAATAATTTCATTCCTTTTTTTTACCATTAAATCTAAATACTTCTTATTATCATCAAAATTTTTAATTACAACTTCTTTTTCTTCTTCTTCTTCTCCTCCTTCTTCATCTTTTTTCTCTTTTTTTTTATTTAAATTTTTATTTAAGAAAAATATATAATAATCATTTATAATATAATTATATAACTCTTCTTTTTCCTCTTTATTATCTTCAATAAAATTTAATAATTTCTGCTCTTTATTAATAATATTAATTGTTGAATTATCATATGTTTTTAACAATCTAAAATAGTTTTGAATTTCTTCATTTTCATCTTCTAAATATACTCTTAAATTATTTTCATTTCTTCTATAATATTTAGATATATTTTCATTAATAGATTTTAATATCTGGTCAAATACTGGCTTTAATCCAGGTATTTTTAATCCAAGCATTATTTCCACTTTATTCCCTCCTAATTTTTCAACAACTTTAGTTTTTTTATCAAATTGTAATTTATCTAAATATATTTTAGCATTTTTTTCAATAAATGTTATATCTTTGTTTTCATCTTTCCATAATGGTTTTTCTAAATTATTTGTTAATAAACAAGAGAAAAATTGATCTTTTTCTGCTTTGAAAAATAGTAAATTTAAATTAGAAGCATATATTTTTAATAAATATTTTTTAATTACAGATAATAAATCAATTTCATCCCCACGTAAAAGATTTTTTTGTTTTAACATTTCAATTATATAATTTTTTTTATTATTTGTTGATAATTGTCTGAGTAAGCATTCATTAATTAAAAATTTTAATCTTTTATTATTTGATACAAATTCTATTAATTTATCTATGTAATTTTCTCTATCAATACTTTTATATGGATTAGCTATTGTATATTTCATATAACTTGTAGATATAAATAAATTTGAAATTAATTCTTTATCAAAATCAATGCCTACTCTAAATAAATTATTGTTATCCATTTTAATTAATTCTTCTATTTTTAAATTATCTTCTCCATTTAAATTATCTATAAATATTTGATAATAATCCGATGAATAGGTTAAAGTTTCATCAAGGCATTTTTTTTTAATCTCAATTTTTTCTTTTTGTGTTTTTGTATCAAATTTTTTTATTTCTTCTTTTAATATTCTTGTCATATAAACGATAAAAATAAAGCATTTTCCTTCTATATTTTTATAATTTTTTTCTTTATTTTCTATTAAATATCTTATATAATTCATAAAATCACCTTCAAATGGCTTAAAATGAATAAGACATATTTTATAATTTCCATTCAAGAAATCATCTAATTGTTTTTCTAGTTCATTTTCTGTTTTTACAGAAGAAATAATTATATCTTTAATATTATTTTCATTGATTAATCCTAATTGTGGATTATTAATATTATTTATATTTTTAATTTTTTCTAAATTATTACTAAAAGTATAAACTACATTTTTATTATTATTTATTGTTTTAAGGAATGTCGAGAAATTTGTATGTTCACCTTTTGCATATGATTCTAAAATTTTGTTATAAAATATTTTATTTTTTTGTTTAAAATTAGCATTACAATTCATATTAATTATAATATCTTGTGGTAAAGTTAATGAAACTTTATCAAGTATATAGTCTGTTATTTCATCTTCTTTTTTTCCGTTTTGAACTGCTTTATATAAAAGTGCTTGAATTTCATCAATATTGCAATTTATTAATAATTTTGATAAATCATAATTTATTCCCTTAAAATCAGCTTCCTTATATTTTACTAATTCATCAAGCTTTGATTTTATATTTTCAGATTCTCGAATTTGCTCTTTATTTAATAAATATTCAAAAGACATTATATGCTTTTCAAATCTATTTAAAAATGGAGCTTCTTCATTATCTATTTGTTTTATATCAACATCTATAATGCATCTAAAATTATTATTAACAAAAGAAAAAGTATTTACTGATGAGCCTACAGCTAAACGTGCATAATTTTTATTGCTTAAAACGGTGAAATTTTGATTAAATAAGTCATACATAGCAGGATATACTGAATCTAAATCTTTCATAATTAAAATATTTCCGTTTTCCATATGTAATTGAACTTTATTTAAAACTTTTAAAGCATATTCTTCAGTATTTAAATCAGATTTAAATTTACTTCCAATGTAAAAACTATATTCTTTATTTTCATTATTCAATATTGATGACAATAAAAATGTGCTTACAGAAGATTTTGATATAATTAATAAATATCTACTAGTTGGATCATTAATATTATCTTTTATTCTTTGTAAAACATCATATTCTTTAGTTACATATACTTCTGGATATTTTTCTTTAAAAATATTTTTAACAATTTCAATTGAAGTTTTTTTTTCATCATCAAAGTGAATTCCTCCAAAATTTCTTTCAATACTAGTAACTCCTAATTCATATAAATTATTATTATTTAATTCGTGATTATTATCTTTAATTATCATATTTTTTGAAGCATTTTTAACCAAATGATAAAAATCTCTATTACCATGAAAATCTTCTTTTCCATCAGCATTATGCTTTTCTTTTAAATATTGTTTATATTCAAAATATGTCGATCCTAAATTTTCAAAAAATGGTTTATAATTTTTAGCCAAATCTTCATCATATGAATTACCAATGGTTAAAGATGTTTCTTTATTATCTTCTTCATTAGGTTCAGGAATTGATATTGATATACCTCTATTCATTTTTGAGGCATCTAAAGCCCAATTTGATATACCAACAAAAGCAACTTTTTTATCTCCTTCATTTTGATCATATTCTAATTCTGAATGTATAACCTTTAATGGATTATTTGGGGAATGTTCAGCAAGACCCATTTCATCGAAATATATTAAAGAAATGTTGTTTTTTTTATTTTCTTCTGTTAATTTTTGGAAAACTTGACGTGCTTTGGAAAAAATACTTTCTACTCCTTTTGATGTGCTTGCCATTGAGCCTTGATAGGAATTAATCATTAATTTTGGATATTGTTTAAAAAATTCATTTTCTGATACTTGTCCTTGCATTGATTTATTCAACAATTGAAAACTAAGAGATTTACTACAACCTGGTTTACCTACAATAAATATTGGTACTTTATTATTAATTGCAACAAATAATGAAAAAATATTTTCTAATAATGCTCTATTTTTAGCTATACCTTTATCTACTTTAATATTATTTGCAATAAAATTCTCTTCTTTCAATGGTAATTCAAGAAAATCTTTAATTATATTTAATCCATTTGTCTTATTAAAATTCTGAATTATTGCATTCATTTTTTCAACTAGAGTATTTCTTAATTTTTTATTTGTTATTCTTAAATAATAGCATATAAAAATACTTAAATTAATACTATATACTTGTAAAGAATATTCATCTAAATTTTGATAAAATTCCTTATCAGGAACATTAAATTGAATTGAATTTTCTTTTAAAATAACTGATTTTCTTTTTTTTAAATAATCATAGAAAAATTCATAAAAAATATTAAATCTTCTAATTTCTCTTAGAGATACAGCAGACTTATCACTAAACTCTCTTATAAATTTATGTGCCGAAATTATCATATCACCAGCTAATTGTTTTAAACCTAATATTGTTTTATCTTCATTTTTTAATTTTTCTTTACCACCGTAATATATTTTTTCAATTGATTCTTTAATTATACATCTTATATAATCTTCTTCATCTTTTTCAGTAAGATTTCCAAAATCAAATACAAAATTAAGTAATGAATGAGGTAATGGATTTACTGTATATACTAAATTATTATTTTTACTTCTAGCTATATCTTCCTTTTCCTTATCATTTAATAAATTTTTTTGTTTATTGGCAAAATTTATATCAAGACCAACTTGTTTATCTTCAGCATTTCCTATATTTTCTCTTTGTCTATAAGGATTACAAGCAGCAATAAAAACAATATTAGATGGTAAAGGTTTTCCTTGACAAGTATGTTTGCACATCAATTCACTTATAAGACCCATTGATTTACATGTATTTATTTCATCTAAGAAAACCCATATTTTTACTTCTTCAAATAATTGATTGTTTTTTAGTCTTTTTTCTTTTTCTATTTTATTTTGTTCTTCAATTATTTTTGCTTCAGGGATAACTTTTTCGTTAATAAATTTAATAATATCATTATCATTAGTTCCAGCATGAATATTTAATATTTTCATTTTATCAGCGTTTCCATTATTTTTCAATTCTGATAATTTTCTTATTAGTGAAGTTTTTCCACATCCAGTTTCTCCCATCATTATTACGGGTATATTTGATCTTATACGAAGTAAAATTAACACCATTTTTACAAAGTTATCAGCAGTAATAACATAATTACCTGCTATTTCTTTTAAGGGTTTTTTATCACTATTACTTCCACCTTCAATTGGATTTGATATATCTAATATATCTTTTAATTCTTGTAAAAAATTTTTTTTTTCAAATTTTGGATCATTATATTTAGGTAAAAATTTTAATTTATCTTTTTCACTAAAAGCTTGACTATTTTTTAAATTTAATAAACCAATATATTCTTTATCCTTGGGATTTTTATTTGTTATTATACTAAAAGATTCTCCACATCCTTCATGGAAAAATAATAAAGATGGATCAATTTTATCAAAAGATAAAACTTCATGCTTATTATTTGCTAAAGCATTAACAGCTTTATTTAAATCCTTTCCTTCATCATATATTCCAAATTGTGATTTATGAGTATTTTCTTGCTTTTTTAATAATTCTGTAAATGCTCCCTCAGTAAAATGTTTAGTTAATTTAATAAAACTTTCAACTATAAAAGTTCTTATATAATTAATATTTTTCCCACTCAAAATTAAATCATATGAATTTAGATAGATATTTTGATTTAGTTTTTTTAGTTGAACTGCTAATATATTTACAAATGAAATAATTTGATAATATGTTGGATTAGGTATTGTTTCTTTTATTATATCAAAAATTAATTTTTGACATTCTTGAGAAGATAATTGTATTGCTTTAAGTGATGTATTAATTTTTTTTTTTGTCTTTTTATAAGTTATTATTCTTTTTTCCCATCCAACTGGAGTTACATTTGGAATAATAAGATCAAAATCATTTATTTTTCCTTCTTTTAGACATTTTAGGTAATTAGCAACTATTTGAATATTTGAATCAAGATTATTTGGTACTATTAAGGGGGATAAATTTGTAATTTTAATTTCTTTCATTTTGAATAATGTTAAAATAGGGAATTTTTCGAAAAAATTAATAAAACTATTTGGTATTTCTATTTTTATATTTACATCTTTTGAAAGATAAAAAATATCTTCATTTTGTCCAAAACACTTTGTTATTAACATAGAAAATAAAAAGTCCATCATTAAAGATATTTGATCAGTATCATATAAATCTATATGTATTGTACAATTACTATCTATAGTTAGAGCTTTTAATCTTTTAATTATATCTTCACGAATCAATACCCCTCCAAAAGGGAAATAAATATACTTTTTTTTATTTTCTTCTATTTCTTTTTTAATTTGAGTTGATTTACCAACTCCTGATTTATCTGATTTAATTATCTCTATATCATTTTCTTCATATATTATTTTTTCATAATCTTTTGGTTTAATTTTTAATGTGTCTTTATAATTTTTCATTTCTAAACTTCTATAAATATCAGAACTTTTAGTTGTGTAAAGAAAAATTAACAAAGAATTTATATTTACATCTTTTTTTTGGAAAAATTGATCTAATAATTTAATGATAAAAGAATTTTGCTCAAATTCTAATAATTCAATTCCTCCAACAATAAAGCAAGAATTAAATTTACATTTAATTGCTCTATATAAAAATGCAGTTATTTCTTCGTTTGTTGTATATTTATTACATAATAATATATTCTGGGCTATTGGATTGTTGCCTGTAAAGTATTTAAATATTTGAAATAATTCTTTTTCAAGTTTTTCGCATAAATATGTAAAAATTCCTTTATAATTTTCTTTTTTAACAAGAGTTTTTTGATATATATTTTCTAATTTTAATTTATTTTTATTAAATAATTCATTTAAGTATTTTTCACAATTATTTATACTATCTTCAATAATATTACCTTTTTTTTCAATTATGAAATTATCAATTTCATTTTTATATAAATCATTTGTTATATATTTTAAAAGAGGTTGAATATTATAATTTTTATCTTGTATATTTTTTAAATGTTCATAAAATAAATTAAATTGACTGCCATAAATATATCTAATAAATGTTTTTGTCTCATAAGCATTTTCTTGCCTTTGTTTTAATTCTAGTAAAATATTATTTAAATAATCTATTATATCTTCATAACTATTTTGTTGTATATTATTTAAAGAATATATATTCTTAATAATATATTCTTTATCTTCATCTTTTATATCATTTTGTTCTATATTTTTTTGAATTATATTCATTTTTATTTCAACTTTTATTATTACTGGATATCCTTTCATTAATATATTTTCTAAAATATTAGAAATATTAATTATTTTAGTTACACTTTCAATAAAACATTTATAATCAGAGGTAATTTTCTTTGATAATTGTGCTCTTTCTTTTAAATCTATTATATTTTCTTTATTTAATCTTTTTTCATCATCTTTTTTATCTTTTGGAAAATAAATGCATGTAAAAGACTCTTTTCTTCCATTTGATAGATTAAATATTGCTCCATAAAATAAAGCTTGAATTTGATATTTTAAAAATTCAGATTTATTTAAAGTACCTTTCAAAGATATTATCTGATTATAATTTTCAATATATTTTTTAATATATATTAAAATATCCTTATTTTCAGAAGCATTTTTTTTTATTAAATTAAGTATTTCTATATCTTCTTTATTTTTTAATTCTTTTAATTGTCCTATTTTTGCAAAAAATTCAATACATTTTTCCATATCTAAAATATCATTTACTGAAACAAAATTATTATCATTTTCTAATGTTAATTCCTGTAAATTACGACATTCTTGAATAGAGGTTTCTAATAAAAATTTAATTGATTCAGGAATACGATTTAACATTATTAATAATTCAATATATATATTTTCCTTATTATATATATCAATATTATAACCATCCAATATTTTTTTGCATTTTTTTAATTCTTCTATATCACTTTTAAATAAGGATTTAGTTATAGTAATAATATCATCTTGAAAATTAGTTTTAATTGGATTTAAAATTTTAAAAAACATATTAATACTTCGGGCAATATTAAAAATATATTCTTTTTTTGACATTAATAATATATCATTATATTTTTCATCAATAGAAGCATCATCACCAATTTTAAATATTTCAACTAAAGTATTTATTTCTTTTTTTAGAGCTTTTTCATCATCTTTAATAGGTTTAATGCATTTTTCTAAAAGATGTTTATTTATTCGATTAATTCCATTTTTTTCAAAAAGTTTTTTAAAATTATTGAAAGTTTTTTCAGTTTCTTCTAAGCATTTTATATCATCATTTTTAAATCTAACATCACTTTTTATTTCTTTAAATATTTCATCAAAAAATTTACTTTCTCTTTTTTTTAATCTTTCTTTTGCATCATCATAAAATTTTATATATTTATTATAATCATTTTTATAATTATTTTCAAAACTATTAAGTACATCTATATTTAATTGTCCAATAATAACAGCAATATTACTAATATCATTTTTATATAAATTTGGGAAAAAATAATCAAAATAACGAAGTATTTCCCCTAAATTCAATATTATAATTTTTATTTCTTTTATTTTCTCCTTTAATTCATTATAAATAGTTTCAGCTTTTTCATTATCTAATAAATAAATATGCAAAAGTTTATCCATTAATAAAGTCTTTAATTTATAATCATTTTCTTTTATAAAAAAACCATTTAATTTCCCAAAATTAATTTCATAAAATTCTAATTTATTACGTAAGGAAGAAATAATATCTTTTGCTTTAGAAATATAAGTAGCACTAATTTGGTCAAATGTCTTTTCTTCTAGTATTTTTTTATCAACTAATATTTTAAAAAACTTATAATTATCAGTTTCTTCTAAAAGCAAAAAATCATTTTCATTAATAATATATTTATCTATATTAGAAAAAATTTCTTTTCTTAAATTTTTGCAATTTTCAATTAAATAAACTAAATTTAATGGTTCTGAATTCTTTTTATCTTTTGTGAAAAAAGATACAATTAAATTTTTAGTATCTTTTGATAAATATTGATGATATAAATCAGATGTTTTGATATAAATTTTATTAATTAGTTCTCTATTTAAATTATTCTGAATATTTGCCAAAAATTCATTTATTTTTAATTTTTTTTTATCAATTAAAAAAATTAATAAAGCAACATTTTCTTCAAATTTAGGACAATTTTCCTCAGAATAAGTATCTAATAATTCAAAAAATCTTTTTATTAATGCATCTATATATTCATAGGGTGGTTCTTTACCAATTTCAATATTAAATAATTTAAATAATATTTCCAAATCTTTCATTTCATTTATTAATGAAGCAATTTTTTGTGAAAATTCCTTAAATTGATATTCAAATATTTCATTGAAATGCATATCTTTCCATTTGACAAAAAAATCATTATCTAATTTATAAATATCAATTCCATCAAATACTTTTAAAGGTCTATACATTAAAGTTTTATTATATGCTTTATTTTTATAAAAATCATCATTGGCAATAAAATTTAAAATTTCTAAATTGTTGAATTTTTTATTTCCGATTAAATTTAATGCAGTATCATGAATAATCATGTCTAATTTTTTTTCTAACTTAAATTTTAAATCAACTTTTTTAATAGATAATATTATTTCATTTATATATCTTAAATTAGCCAAATTAGTATTATTATTCAATTCTATATATTGCTCAATTAATCTAGGGGTAAATTTAACTAATTTATTATTTTCTTTAGCTTCAAAATCATTTATATCTTTTATTAAATCTCTTATTTTAGATAAATTATCATCATATTTTGGTAAAACATATTTTTCAAATTCTATTATTTTAATTATTTCTTTTTTATTATCATCATCATCATTTTCTTTTTCATTGTTTTCATCAATATCTTCAATTGATTTAGATATTTTTTCTTTTTTATCATTTATAGTCTCAAGAACATTTACACTATCTTTTCCGAGATAAAAAAGAAAATTTAAAATTTGATTAAAATTTTTAGCTTTTTCAATTAGTTTATTAACTATATTATTTGGAAGAATTATATTATTAAAAAATTTTTGATATTTAATAATATTTCCATATATTTTATCATCATCAATTAAATCATTCATTTTTTCTTTTTGAAAATTTAAATTAAAATAAAGTAAGATAAAATAAAATGATTCTTTTATATCATCTATTGATTTATCTTTTTCAATCCTTATTTTTTCAGGTTTTTTATATAGCATATTCAATATATTACTTATCTGCTTTATTTTAATATCTGAAACCTGTCCTAATCCTCTTATTTGTTCTGGTTTAAATGATAATAAATGTTTATATCCTAATTTAGTTCTATAACATTCCAAAAAAATTAATAAATAAAATAAAAAGTCATATTTCTGATTCTCTAATAATAATTGGGTTGATAAAATAAATTCTTCATTTTCTTTTGAATCTTGTAATTTTTTCAATTTTTTCCTCAAAAGATCTACATATAATTCAAATTGTTGTTCATAACTTAGTTTAACAATATCAAATGTATTTGTATAAAAATTATATTCATAAAAATCCTTATTAATATCATTTATTTTTATAATATATTGAGATTTATTTAATTTATCTTCCATTATTACAGTGACTTCTTCTTCTTTTTTATTAGGATCATTTTCATCCGGAATTAATTTGAAACGATATATTTTTGAAACTAAAGAATTTTTAATGTGTGAAGAATCTTTTTCTTCTATCACTTCAAGAGTATTTGAATTATTATAATTTGGAGATAAATATATCTTTATTTCTCTTGATTTTTCGTGGCTTTCAATAAAATATATAAAATGATGTTCTTTACCTTCATTGTTTCCTTCCATTTATTTAAACTATTTAATTTTATTATTTATTACTAAATATATTTAAATACTTTATTTATTTTATTAACTTTATTATAGCTTTAAATATAGTTATATATGGGGATTGGGGATTGGGGAT
>Ga0247609_10004022_pt1 | contig 14737 bp, 12 predicted proteins | sample 172DNAGHGlowgp2_FD_193487 | JGI IMG/M metagenome (GOLD analysis project Ga0247609, IMG submission 193487) | Sheep rumen microbial communities from Palmerston North, Manawatu-Wanganui, New Zealand - 1728 DNA GHGlow gp2 | ecosystem: Host-associated > Mammals > Digestive system > Stomach > Rumen ...
AAAATAAGTAATCCTATTCTTTTCATTATCAAGACCATACCTTTTTCGGGGTGCAAAGGTAATAATAAAAAATGATATATGGCTCACAGTTCAAGAAAATTACCGCTCACTGTCCAGTTCTTTCTCCAACTGGTCGGTACGATGTTGAAACTCACGATAGGCATTAGACAGGTCGCTCTTCGTGATATCAATAGACGTATTGACAGGTCGCCAAGGGTCTCTCAGCGTATGCTGGAACAGCCATTCATAGGTCTTACTGGTATAGAAAAAACGAGCCAAAGCACCATGCGAGGCACCAGGCAGCCAGTCAAAGCGTAGACGACTGGTGATTCCTAAAGTCTTCATGCCTGTCACTATCTTCTGCGATTCCTTCACAGACACTGCCCTGTCAGCAGTACCATGCACAATCCACAAGGGCAACTCACCCAGTCCGCGATAGTCTTTGATAGTAGCACCTCCACACAGAGCGACAGCAGCGGCAATCTTATCGGGATAAGTTCCAGCAAAATCAATCGTACCATATCCTCCAAGACTCATCCCAAGCACATAGACTCTCGATTCATCAAAGACATAATTTTTCTTCATCCACTCCAGTATCTCGTTCAGTTTATGTGGATTCCACCAACCACCAGGATTCTGAGGGGCGACTATGAGTGCAGGAATCATCAGTCCCATCTTCGCAGCATCAATACTTCCATAGCGTAACACTCTGTTCAGGTCATGTCCACACAGACTGGCACCATGAAGGAAGAATATCAACGGAGTGGTCTCCTGCGTATAATAATACTCCTCTGGGGTATATACCCAGAAATTATAATTGCCTTTGATAACATTCTTCTTTGCCGACAGCAAGTCATATTGCGCAGAAGCAGTGAAAAACGATAAGTGAAAAGTAACTAATAATAGGAGTATTTTCTTCATTTGATGACGAATTTATAGATTTTATTACCGCGACAGCCAACCACTGCCGTATTACCGATGACGACAGGTGATGACTCGAAATTAGAGCCTACCACCTTCTTACAGACGACCTCACCCGTCTTACCACGAATAATGCGTATGATACCCGATGCATCGCCAGCAAAGACAAACATCTCATTTTTCTCGTTATGGAAGGCGACAGGCGACGACCAAGCAAACTGTCCGTATGGAACAGTATAGAGGATTTTGCCGTCCTTGGTACTGAAAGCCGTTAATTCTCCACCTGAACTCGACGCACCATTGCGACAGATATTGGCGAAAATCATATCCTGACAGTCGCCACTACCAATCAACGGACTGGCATACATACCGCCATCGAGGGTTTTTCCAGGCAGATTGATGCGTCGGCAAGGGATATTTGTTTCCCAAACACGCTCTCCGTTCAATCCATTCAATTTGATGAAGTGACAGAGACCACTGTCACCCTGTTTGTCCACCTCACAAGCAGTATAAAGATAAGGTACACCACCCTCTTCACGACAAACCATCGTACCATCGGAATCGTCGTGGTTATTATAATACCACACAGGCTTCATCGTATTGAGGTTGATGCAGATAACATTCCCACGATTATCCGAGAAATAGCCATAGTTACGATAGACACACAGACTCGACTCGATACCAGGAGCCATTCCATTGACACGATAGCGCATCACACTGACACGACGTAACGTTCCCTGGCTGCGCTCATATTTATAAACACTACCGTTCTCACCACACCAGAACAGATAACCGCCTGCCACAATACTATTGGAGTCGAAGGCATTCCATCCTCTCCATGCTTTGGGGTCAGGACCGAAGAAGAAGGTGCGCTCATGTTTCAGCAAATCGAAGACCTGATGTCCAAAGGGACCTGGTTGACGAGGCACGCCCTGTCCTACATAGAGGTTATAGTATTCAGGATCAAGTCCTACTGTTCCCTTTACCACATTCCCTAAGTCTAATGGCTGACGGGAAGCCTTGCCTGTCTGGTAATTGATGAAATAGCCCTTACCACAGAGGGAACCGACGATGATTTCTTCTTGGCCGAAATCGGGTGTCAGACCTGATGATGACTTTCTGATAGCCGCCATCTGATCGTCCGTCCATTTCACATACAACGGTTGTCCTGTCCATCCACTACCGCCTCCCCATGAACCAAAACGAGTATGGGTAGTATCGTATCCTGTTTCAAACTCCCAGGCAATCTCCACCTCATGAGGTGTTCCCTTTACCCTACCGCCGAAACTGGCATCACGACGCAGGTTCTTACGGAACACGAAAGCACCGTTAGCATTCTCATAGCGGTCATCCAAGTCTTTCAAGGGAGCTGCCACAGAGTCTTCATCCTCTATCACATATTTCACAACCTCAACAGAGGTATATGAAGTATCTGGGAGGAATAGTTGTTCGATGGGTATCTCTGGTTCTGTGGTTGTAGAATCCGTTTCGCTAATATTTACTGTTCCACGACCAGTACAGGCAGTGATGGCAAGAACTGTCAACAGAGCCAAGCCTCTTGCCACTATCTTATTTTTCATGTCCTTTTTCTCTCTTTTTTTGTATTCCTACTGAATCCGTCCGTGAGGGTTGTTCTTCCTGCCACTGTGGAATAATACCATTACTCGGAACTGTTGTTTCTATCTCTATCTCAGGAATCTCCATCTCCTCTGGCCTATAGGGAACCTCTGTGGGTTTCTTATAAACGGACACCTCTACCACCGCTACTCCTTGGTTAAGGATACCCAACTCACGAGCAGCACGGATGGACAAGTCGATGATACGTCCTTTGACATAGGGACCTCTGTCGATGACTTTCACCACCACTTCCTTACCATTGGCAGGATTCTTCACCAAGAGCAAGGTTCCAAATTTATGTGTCTTATGCGCACATACCAGACTGTCATTATACAGACGTTCGCCACTTGCTGTCTTCCTTCCATCCCACTTACGGGTATAGAAGGTCGCCTTGCCCTTCTGTTGGGCAAAAGCAATGTCAAGTCCGCCCAACCAGATTATTAATAATGCGATGAGAAATTTCTGCATGATAGGTTCATAGATTGGTTTCGGCTGCAAAGGTACGAATAATCTCGCAAAATACCTTGATATTTTGCAATTTAGCGCAAAAGTTAGTACTTTTTCAGATTTCAGCGGATGTCCAATTCATCCTTCCGATGGGTGAAAGAACGATAGGCATTCGAACGCTCATCGGCAGTGATTTGAATAGAGGTATCCACAGGACGCACAGGTTCGTTCAGCGTGTGCATAAACAACCAGTCATAGGTATCTGACAGATAGAAATAACGTGCCAGATCACCATGTGACGCACCTTTAATCCACTCATAGCGCAGACGTTGGGCAACACCAGCTTTTTTCATACCCTCAACAACTTTCTGAGACTCCTCTATCTTCACAGAACGGTCGGCAGTGCCATGGATAATCCAAAGGGGTAACGTTCCCATCTTACGATAGTCCTTGATGGTAGCGCCACCACAAAGGGCAATGGCTGCGGCTATCTTTTCCGGATAGGTTCCTACAAAGTCGAGTGTACCATAGCCTCCTAAACTCATGCCTACCACATAGACACGCCAGCGGTTATACACATAGTGTTTCTCCATCCATTCCAGGATATCATTCAATTTCTGTGGATTCCACGGACCTTTCGGATTCTGGGGAGCAACGATGAGGGCAGGTACTTCCAACCCCATCTTTACTGCATCCAATGAACCATAGCGCAACACACGATTCATATCAGTGCCACGCAGACTTGCTCCATGCAGAAAGAGGATGAGCGGAGTGGTCTCCTTGTAGGCATTATAGTTTTTCGGTGTATATATCCAGAAGGGATAACCGTCTGACTTCACAGCTCGCTTTTCTGTCAGATAGTCTTCCTGTGCCTGTATCGTTAGCAGATACAGTCCCCAGAAAAGCATCAGCATCATTTTTCGTCCTACCATATTGCAAAGGTAGCAAATATATTTGGTATTATAAAATAAAATCATTATTTTTGCAAATGAAAAAGTTGATTTACTACATGATATCTATTAAAAAAATCATCCTGAATACCCTGAAGATTGCTATCGGTCTGGTCGTATTCTTTGTATTGGCAGTAGTCACATCTGTGTGGCTCATCAACAAGCCATCCACACAAGACAAAGTCCTTAAATATGCTACGGAGATGTTGGCAGAGAAACTGAATACGAAGGTAGAGATTGACAGTATCCGTATCGGCTTTTTCCGTGAAGACATCCAGCTCTTTGGTCTTCGCGTGGATGACCAGCAACAGCGAAGGATGCTGGAACTGCAGTCTTTGTCGGCAGAGTTTCGTATTCTACCGATAATACTCCATCAAGAGGTTAATCTCGAAGAAATCAACGTGAAGGGGCTGCATGCCTATCTCTACAAGCCCTCGCCTGACGAACCTGCCAATTTCCAGTTTGTCATCGATGCTTTCCAGACTCAAAAAAAGAAAAAGGAGAACGAGCCGGAAGCTGTCAAGAAACCCAAGAAGAAAATGTCTGTTGATCTCAATAAAGCAACCATTGAGGACATACAGGTGACTTTTAATGAGAAACGCTTTTCTTTGGGGAGCCTTCATTACCAGAAGGGATGGCGGGGCAAGCAATCAGGAGAAATTCGCAAGGTTGAGGCCACATGGGTCCATATCAAGAAGAAGGATTCCACACATGTTGACAACAAACTGATAGTGGATGCCATTACCTATGAAGGAAAAAAAGACAGACATACCATTGCCATCGACAGTGTCCGATGGTCAACAAACAACCATAAGCCGCACAAGCGAACAGGAAAGCCCAAGCGGGGATGGTTTGACGATGGTCACATGAATGTCGTTGCCCATCTGAAAATCAATATTCATCATGCTGACAAGGATAGTATCTGTGGTACACTGGCAGAGTGTGATGCCAACGATCGTGCCTCTGGACTTCATATCACCGATTTTCATGTTCAGTTTAAACATATCAAAGGAAAAGTATATGTTCACGATGCGACTGTATGCATGAAGAACACTAAACTGACCTTCGAGAAAGGAGAGATCCAACTGCCCAGCAAGAAGAAAGGTATCCCGTTCCTCTTCTCTACTTCCGACATCACAGGAACAACACTCCTCACTGATATCTCAAAACCTTTTGCACCTGTCCTCGTAGGATTCAAGCAACCCCTTTGGCTGAGTACGAAGTTCAGCGGTACAGACAGTAATCTCGTCTTCAATGATGTCATCGTCAAGACGCCTGACAATAATCTTCACATCAAGGCTGTTGGCGGTATCGAGGGACTGAAGGATAAATACAAACTCAACGTCCATTTCAAGGTATTGAAGATGACTACTTACCCTGCTACTGTCGAACGTATCATCAACCAGTTCCCTGTGAAGAAATTCATGATGAAACAACTTCGCAGCCTCGGCACTATCTATTATACTGGTTCTTTTAACGTCCTTTGGAAGAGAGAAGAGTTCAGAGGACTCCTGAACACGCGAGTCGGTCACCTGAGCTTCTCGTTTGCCTTGGACGAGAAAAACAAATACTTAATAGGTAACATCAATACGTCTTCCCTCGATTTGGGTAAGGCGATGGACTATCCTGATGTCGGTGAGATAGCCTGTCGCGCCAGTTTCCGCTTCGACATCTCCAAGCCTCGTACGGCACAGATGCGTCGCATCAAGGGCGGCAAACTGCCCATCGGACAAATAGATGCCGTCGTCTTAAAGGCGAAATACAAGTTCATCTCTGCCTCCGATATCGTCGCCCATATCGTCAGTGACGGTGCTATTGCTGAAGGAAAACTCAGTATGAGTGGAAAAGTGGCAGACCTCGCCTGCTCCTTCACGTTCACGAATACCGATGAGATGAAGAAGACGAAGATTAAGCCTGGCATCCATTTCAACCTCTTCGGCAAGAAAAGGACTGATGAGGAGATAGCAGAACGCGAGGCACAGAAGGCTGAGAAAGCGATGCAGAAAGCCGATCAGAAAGCACAGAAGGAACGAGAGAAAGCTGAGCGAAAAGCCCAGAAAGAGCAGCAAAAAGCCGAACGGAAGGCAGAGAAGGAACAGCAGAAGGCTGAGAAGGCACGACTGAAAGCCGAGCGGAAGGCAGAAAAGGCTCGACTGAAAGCCGAGAAGAAAGCTCAGAAAGAGCAGCAGAATGCCAATTAGTTATTTGTATTTCTCCACGCGAGCGTCTTTGATGACTCCCTGCCAGTTCAGACCGAACGCAAAGTCGTAGGTATTGCCGTCGGCATCCTGATAGCAGCGCATGTCGCGAGGCACATCCTCCAACTGTTGCTCCACAGTCTTCATATCGGCTGGCATCTGCATAGGCAACAGTGCCGAGGGCTCTTCTTTACCACTGATGATGTCAAGCAAAGCCTGATGCTGTACGTTGAAGGAGATAAGTATGGCATCGGCAGAAGATTCTATCTCAGACAATACTACTGGTCTGCCTGTCTCAAGGATGACTACTACTGGTTTCTCACCCATTGCCTTTTTCGTCTCTGCCACCAACAGCATGTCATCGCGGTTATAGGCCTTGACGGTCTTTCCCTTGAAACTGCGGTTGAGTGTCTTCTCCATGGGGTCACCACCAGCTACACTCACTGTCCTGGCATCGGTGGCTGTATAATCGTCATACTGCAGACTGAACGGCATATAACCATTACCACCCTTCTTCACATCGTCATAAGTAAAACCGAAACCTGTGCTGGGCTCTTGTATCAGACAGATGGCGAAGTCGGCCTCGGAGGGTTGCTCCACGACATCGAAGTATTTCTTCACGAGGGCAAGGTCTATCGGCTCTACTGTCTTCTCCTCAGAGATACCTCCCCAGGCACCAGGGATAGCAGGGAAGTGACGCTTGGGCACATATACCTTCTTCTTGTCTTTGATGGGCAGCACTTGGTTGGCATGGTTCTTCAGCATCACTATCGATTTGAGTTGTGCCTCGTAACCCGCTTTCATATAGTCTGGCTGACCTACTATCTTTTCTGTCTCTGCGGGGTCGAGATAAGGATTCTCAAACAGTCCCACACGGAAGACGTTGAGCAGTAACCTTCGAGCCGACTGCTCGAAACGCTGACGAGCGCTCTCCTCACCAAAATCCTTCACCCACATCTCGTAGGCTTTGATGACAGGACCTATCGCATTGTTTCCACCAAACTGGTCGACACCTGCCTGCAATATCTTATAGTGACGCTCTACCTCGTTGAAGGCTTCCATACCCCAAGGCTTACCGCCTCGTGGACTGTCCAGCACTTTCATGTCTTGTGTGATGCCCCAGTCCGTACAGATGACACCCTCGAACTTGGCTCCGTCGCGCAGTTCCTTTTGGATGAGCCACTTGCTGTAACTGCCGCCGACATTCTCGCCAGAGGGGTCTTGATTCCAGAGGATGCTATAGATAGGCATCACTGCCGATGCCATTCCAGTACCTCCCTCCAGATGAAAGGCTCCCTCTACAAACGAACGCTTATGGGCTAATCGGTTATTACCCGGATATACCGCATACTTACCAGAGGCGTAATGGGAGTCGCGACCACCCTCTTGGGCACCATAACCATACCAGTGTTTCACCATCGCATTGACACTCTTCTTGCCCCATCCCTTGGTTTCTGGTGTAGTCTGAAAAGCGTCACAATAAGCCCTTGCCATATCTGTCGACAACTGGGGGTCTTCACCAAAAGTACCACTGAAGCGCGACCAGCGGGGGTCGGTGGCGATATCTACCTGTGGCGACAGTGCCGTAGCAATACCCAAAGCACGATACTCCTCAGAAGCTATCTCTCCGAAGCGATACATCATCTGGGGGTCGAAAGTGGCAGCCAGTCCCAGTGATGTAGGCCACAAGGAAATCTGTCCTCCTGCTCCTGCATTATACTCTGTCGTGGCTTTGGCCTCATGACGAGGGTCAGAACTGGTATTCGCTGGAATACCATGGTCTAGACCTTCCACGAAAGCCTGCATGTTATTATTCCATTCCGCAGCCACAGCAGGACTCTCTACACCTGTCACTAAGACGGCACGCAGATGGTCGTCGCGGAGGAACTTCTTCTGGTCGTCAGACAAGTCGGAAGCCTTCGCCCCACTCTCCTCATAAGACTTCCCACCATAGTTGGAAGCACCAAAGCCCATGTATGACACCATCGGTACTGACTGGTGACTGCTATACAGCATCAACCCTGCAATCTCCTCTATCGACAGTTTCGAAGCCAAATCGGCTGCTCTTTCCTGAGGTGTCAGTCGCCAGTCCTCGTAAGCATCGAGCGAGTCATTACGATTCAGGTCCTTAAAGGCATAGCCGTCCACTGTCAGTATCTTCACACCCGACTGTGGAGAATAACCCAGTGTGGGGCCATCCTTCTGACTTACCAGCATAAAAGAACTCACTTGCTGTTCCGACCATTTCTGACCGCCACAACCTGTCAGGCTTAAAAGCATACCGCAAATAGCCACACACAACCATGTCTCTGATTTTCCAAACCTCTTCATATCTTTATCATTTTCTGATTATTACCTATTTCCTTTGCAAACATACTCATTTTTTTTGAATCCTGCAAGAAATTCCTGATAAACATCTCTCCGATAGCCTGGCATATATTATTCCTACACTCCTCTCTCAGCCCAATCACCACGGTCAAGATTACGATAGCCGATAGCCTCAGCGATGTGCATGGACTCTACTTTCTCATTGCCAGCAAGGTCGGCAATGGTACGTGCGACTTTAAGGATGCGACTATAAGCACGGGCAGATAGTTTCAGTCGCTCCATGGCTGTACGTAGCATCTCCAGCGAAGCAGCATCAGGTTCGGCAAACTCATGGAGCATCTTCTCCGTCATCATTGCATTACAATAGATTCCCTTGAAGGACTTGAAACGCTCCTCTTGTATCTTACGTGCCTTGATTACACGTTCGCGAATAGATGCAGACGGTTCACCCTTCTGCATCTTCGAGAGTTCTGAAAAAGGAACTGCCTGTATCTCACAATGGATATCAATGCGGTCTAACAAGGGACCGCTAATCTTATTCATATACCGTTGTATCTGTCCTGGCGTACAAGCACACGAATGCGTCGGGTCGCCATAATAGCCACAAGGGCAGGGATTCATGGAAGCGACAAACATAAAGGAGCAGGGATATTCTACACTGTATTTCGCACGACTGATAGTGATATGGCGATCCTCCAACGGTTGACGCATTACTTCCAATACCGAACGACTGAACTCTGGTAACTCATCAAGAAAAAGTACACCATTATGTGCAAGACTGATCTCTCCTGGCTGGGGATTCTGTCCACCTCCTACTAACGCCACTTGTGAAATGGTATGATGCGGTGCACGAAAAGGACGTTGAGAGATTAGACTCGTATCTCTTGATAACTTACCAGCCACGCTATGTATCTGTGTCGTCTCTAAACTCTCACTCAGAGACAAAGGAGGAAGTATGCTCGGTAAACGTTTCGCCATCATTGACTTACCCGATCCTGGAGGACCTATCATAATCAGGTTGTGGCCTCCTGCGGCTGCCACTTCCAAGGCACGCTTCACACTTTCCTGTCCACGAACATCAATGAAGTCAAGTTCGAAGTGGCTTTGTTGTTCATAGAACTCCCGACGGGTATCAATCATCATCGGCGACACTTCCTTTGATCCGTTCAGAAACTGAATCACCTCCATCAGTGTCTCCATGCCATAAACCTCTATCTGATTTACCACTGCCGCCTCACGGATATTTTGCTTTGGCACAATCAGTCCCTTAAACTTATCGGCACGTGCCTTGATAGCAATGGGCAAGGCTCCCCGTATAGGTTGCAGCCTGCCATCCAACCCAAGTTCTCCTACCATCATGTATTCTGACAGATGGTCTGCCTCCACCTTGCCATTAGCCGCTAAGATTCCGATAGCAAGAGGTAGGTCATAACCACTACCTTCCTTCTTAATATCCGCTGGTGACAGGTTAACGGTAATGTCCATGACAGGCATCTTTAAACCATTGTTCTGTAATGCCGCTTTTATACGGTCGTAACTTTCCTTCACAGCAGTATCTGCAAGACCTGTCAAATGGAATTGTACACCACGTGACATACTTACCTCTACCTTAACGGCATTCACTTCCAGTCCATTGACTGCAGCACAAAATGTATTTACAAGCATACGCAATGAATAATTGATTTTACAATTATCTGTTGCAAAGGTAATAATATTTTTAAATAAATGATTATCTTTGCATCGATTTTTTTAGAAGAGATGGGACTGATTCGATTTCTGAAAGACTGGACACTGCCTGTGGCGATTGCCACAGGAACGATTTGTTACCTGACATTCTACTACACACCGCAGTTGGATGAGTTGGGTAACAGGCTCAGTCCTGTGTTCGACATCATCTTCCCTATCTCCGTCTTCCTCACCCTCTTCGTAACCTTCTGCAAGGTGGACTTCCACGAGATGCGACCCCATCGCTGGCATATCGGAGTGTTGGTGGCACAACTGCTGATGGTGGCAGCCATCGTGATGATATGTCTGTCATTAGAAGACCGCCCTGATTCCAAACTGGTATGGGAGGCGATGCTGACATGTGTGATAGGTCCGTCGGCTGCAGCGGCTCCTGTGGTAGTGGGAAAGTTAGGAGGTAATATCTCAACGATGACAACCTATACGCTGATATCGTCATTTGTCTCTGCCCTTATGATTCCCTTGGTGTTCCCTATGTTAGAGCAGATGGTACATGTCGATTTCCTTGACGCTTTCCTGATTATTCTGGAGAAGGTGTCGTTGGTGCTGCTGTTGCCTTTGGTATTAGGATGGCTGATGCAGCACTATGTAAAGGGTCTCTGTGCGAGAATCGCAGCGATGCCTAACCTGAGTTTCTACTGCTGGGCTTTCTCGCTCTCTATCACAACGGGTATCACTGTGAAGAACATCGTGCATAGCCACGCATCGCCTTGGTTGTTGGTGATGATAGCCGTACTGACCTTCGTGCTTTGCTTTGTACAGTTCTTTATCGGTCGTGGCATCGGTTATCGGTTAGGTGAGGAGATTAATAGCGGTCAGGCGCTCTTCCAGAAAAATACTGCCCTTAGTATCTGGGTAGCATATATGTATCTGAACCCCGTCGCCTCCATCGGTGCCGGCTGTTATGTATTATGGCAGAATATCATCAACTCATTTGAATTGATGGAAGTAAGAAAGAAGAAGTAACATGGACGAAGTAAAGGTAATCGCTTTTGACGCAGACGACACGCTATGGGACTGCCAGTCATGGTTTGACGAGGTGGAGAGGAGATGCTGCGAGCTGTTGAAGCCATGGGCAACGGCACGAGAGGTGAGTGAAGGACTTTTTGCTACTGAACACCAGAACCTGCCTTTGACAGGCTATGGCACCAAGGCGTTTACCCTCTCATTGATAGAGAATGCTGTTCGTATCAGCAAGGGGGAATTGACAGGCGACAAGGTGATGCAGCTGATAGACATGGGGAAGGAACTGTTGCGCTTTCCTACAACACCGCTACCAGAAGTGAAAGAGACGTTAGAAACACTCTCACAAACCCGTCGTCATCGTCTGGTGGTGTTCACCAAAGGAGAACTGATGGACCAAGAGGATAAGCTTCGTCGTTCAGGACTGGAGGGGTATTTCTCACACGTGGAGACTGTCTCGAATAAGACGGAAAAGGAATACCGCCAACTCTGCGAGAATCTGGATGTAGCCCCAGAACAGACACTGATGGTAGGCAACTCTTTCCGCAGTGACATCGTCCCAGCCTTGGAGGCAGGAGCCTGGGCAATACATATCCCCTACCATGTGGTATGGGCTTTAGAGAAGTCAGAAGAGTATCCACATCAGCGACTAAAAAAAGTCCAGCATTTCTCAGAAATACTGGACTTCGTGCCGCGAGCGGGACTCGAACCCGCACAGCCATTACTGGCCAAGGGATTTTAAGTCCCTCGTGTCTACCATTCCACCATCGCGGCAAACCGGGTGCAAAGATAGTAATAATAATTGAGAATTGACAATTGACAATTGAAAATTTTTATTTATTCCTCAATTTTATTCTGAAAAGACGGTCGTTGTTCCTAATGGTCCTGAAGTATGGGCATTACGATAACGTTCCAGACCCTTATCGTCTTTCTCACCTTTGATAATCAGTCCGCCATTGTTCATATCGTATTGTTTTTGGCATTTCGAACAAGTAGCAATTCCTTTGTTATCCATCACAACACGATAGTTGGGATTCACCGTATTATTCTCCTTGCGGACACAGTTAGGACACTGGATATCATAGGCAGCGAAACCACTGAAATTGGAGAAACCTACAATAATGCCGCCATTCAATCCCAGACGAAGATTCATCCGTAGGTCCTTTTCAGTCTCCCGCTGTTCAGACGAGAGCCCTTGGTTATTCTCAAACACAAGATATTTGACACCACCCTGTACACGTTCCGTAATCTTACAGAAGATTCCAGTAATGTCAGGATTCGTCGCTGTTGCCAACGTCTGGTCTAAACTGATACTATTGTCATAGACGAAGCGACAGGGCCACGATGTAAATTCCTGATCTGCAGAACAAGAGGACAGGAAGAGGGATGAGGTGAGAAGGAAGAGGGATGAGGTCAGTTGCTTCATTTGAGGAGCCCCTCCTCGGCCTTTCTTACTTTCTCAAAACCGAAGCCATCCAAGACTTGCTGCATCAAGGCTGCAATCTTATCGTTGCAGAGATTGCCGATAGAGCCTTCATGTGTGTGGTGGATATTCTTATCAGGCTTGAAGGTACCTGCCTCGATATTCAGTCCTACCTTCTTATAGGCATCACGGAAAGGCATACCTTCTGCTGCGAGGCGGTTCACTTCTTCAACGGAGAACATCGGGTCGTACATGGGGTTGTCGAGGATATCTTCGCGTACCTCTATCTTATTAATGATATAGGCAGCCATCTGCAAACAGTCTTTCAGTTCGTCGAAGACTGGCAGGAAGACTTCCTTGATAATCTGTAAATCGCGGAAATAACCTACAGGCAGGTTGTTCATGATGAGCGTCACCTGTTGGGGCAGTGCCTGTAACTTATTGCACTTCGCACGAATCAGTTCGAAGACATCAGGGTTCTTCTTATGAGGCATGATACTCGAACCTGTAGTACACTCCTTCGGTAACTTCACAAAAGAGAAGTTCTGGGAGTTAAACAGACAGGCATCAAAAGCCATCTTTGCTAATGTACCAGCGATGGTGGCGATAGCAAAACCTACATTACGCTCCATCTTCCCACGTCCCATCTGGGCATATACCACATTATAGTCCATGGAGTCAAAGCCCAACAGGTCTGTTGTCATCTGACGATTTAGGGGGAACGAAGAACCATAACCTGCCGCAGAACCGAGCGGATTGCGATTCGTCATCTTATAGGCAGCCTGCAAGAACAGCATATCGTCGGCAAGACTTTCGGCATAGGCACCAAACCACAAACCAAAAGAGGAAGGCATCGCCACCTGTAAGTGGGTATAGCCAGGCATCAACACTTGCTTATACTGTTCACTCTTGGCAATCAACTCATCGAAGAGAACCTTCACGCTATCGGCTATCTCCATCAGTTCATGACGAGTGAATAACTTCAGGTCAACCAGTACCTGATCATTACGAGAGCGACCTGAGTGAATCTTCTTTCCCATATCACCCAGTTTACGTGTCAGCATGAGTTCTACCTGAGAGTGGACATCCTCGACACCATCTTCTATCTTGAATTCACCACGCTCACAGACAGCATGGATGTTCTTCAACTCGGCAAGCAACTGCTTCAACTCATCTGCCTCTAAGAGTCCGATAGACTCCAGCATGGTGATATGAGCCATAGAGCCCAAGACATCATAAGGGGCGAGATAAAGGTCCATCTCTCTGTCGCGACCAACAGTGAAACGCTCTATCTCCGCATTCACCTCAAAGTTCTTTTCCCAAAGTTTATTTGCCATTTCTTTTTTCGTTATTACGACTTTATACATAAGGCACTTGTGCCAGTGCATCAGCAATCTTCTCCACACCATCCTGCAAAGGACCAGCAACCATACCCTTCAGCATAAAGGGAATATCTGCCTTCACTGTTACGCGCATCTTACTCGTTGTCTCTGTGACAGGTAACACCTGTATCCACAGGTTGAAGGGCATGGGTGACTGTTCTGTCTCGAACTTCACGCACTTTCCTTCCTCACGCTCAATGATACGGAGTTTGAGAAGTCCCACAGGATCTACCTTCACTTGTACAGTATCCTCGTCGAAGGCGAAGTCCGACAACTTATCTTCTGGGACACGGTCGCGCACCTTATCGAGATTACGCAAGTCACTAATATTACGATACACATCCTCTACAGGATAGGGAATGGGCTTTACGCTACTTTCAAATTTTGTCATAATCGGATGGGGTTAATAGGGTTGAGAGTTTAAATGCCCCACTTGCTTGGGTCTTTACGCCATTCTTTTAACACTTCAATATCATCGGCTTTGATATAACCTGTCTCAGCAGCCTGTTCCAAAACGGCAGCATAGTCGCTCAAAGTGATGAGTCGTACATTAGCAGTCTTAAAGGCCTCCTCAGCAACAGGGAAACCATAAGTGAACGAGGCGACCATACCAATCACCTCTACACCATATTGGCGCAAAGCCTCCACAGCCTTCAGGCTACTGCCTCCTGTAGAGATTAAGTCTTCTACCACGATGACCTTTGCACCTTTCTTCAGTTCACCCTCAACCTGATTTCCCATACCGTGGTCTTTGGGTTTCGGACG
>Ga0247609_10004024_pt1 | contig 14731 bp, 9 predicted proteins | sample 172DNAGHGlowgp2_FD_193487 | JGI IMG/M metagenome (GOLD analysis project Ga0247609, IMG submission 193487) | Sheep rumen microbial communities from Palmerston North, Manawatu-Wanganui, New Zealand - 1728 DNA GHGlow gp2 | ecosystem: Host-associated > Mammals > Digestive system > Stomach > Rumen ...
CCACCGTGATGGTCAACCTCGACCCCGAGACCAACCAGCCGGCACCGCTGCCCAAGGTGTGGCGCGACGCCATCGTCGCCTACGAGGGCCACGAGTAACTCTCTGTACACAGAACTCCGGGAGACTCATCAAGTCTCCCGGAGTTCTGTTATTTATTATAACCTTAGAAAAATACAGAGGTCATTCTGGTTTATTGTACTGATACTTCCTAGCCTCTTTGGTAGCGATCACATTAATGACATATCCAACGGCAAGAGCAAGGATGGCCATGATGAGAGAAACCACAGCCACAAGGTGATTGGCAAAGTCGATCTGTTCTGGAGTTAATCTAAAATCCTTTATCTGCTGCGGTAATTGTGAGCCAGAAAAAAGTATGTTGTAGTCCATTCCGAACACTCCAAATATCCACACACACTCAATACCGACTGTGAAAAACAGGACAAAGCCTGAACGCCACAGTGTGCCCCATAGGCCATAGCCGAACAATTGTCTATACCCGACAATGTAATATGTGGCTATAATAAACATATAGACGGTATTAAAAGCATTGTAACTGATCATCAATCTTAAAGGCAGCAATAAAAAAACGATCACAATGATAACCACCGAGAATAATACCTGAATGAAAAAGCCTTCGGGCAAGGTGTGATGCGGGTAACCGGGAGCATATCGGAACATAATCCATGTCGGCAATATCGAAATGAGCGACATGATTAACATGGCCCAACTGTAATGATTCTTCTGCCAATCAATGAATGCTCCCATAGCTTCAAACACGGGCTTGATACTCTTATCTTGGGGAGTTTCTAGTGAGAGGCCAAATAATTCAGGTAACAACCAATAGATGATTAGGGCATAAAACACAGTTACGACAAACAGCATTTTGACTGGCGGAAAACAAACCTGTCGCCTGCCGCTGATATATTCACGAATCATGTAGCCGGGTCGCAGCAACAGTTGCAGGATGGAATAAAGCATCGATCGAGACCCAAGGCCCCAAATGTCCATCACACCCTGACGAACGCTTTTCCAACTGATGCGGCCGATGCCCGACTTCTGAGAACATACGGGGCAGTAGTTACCCGTGAAGTCATGATCGCAGTTGTTGCAATGCTTAATCTCATCAGGATTGAACGTATAAGCCAACGGTTTCTGCTGCCACTGTTTGAAGCGTTGATAGTATTCTTTAAGTTGTCCTTTTTTCATTGAGTTACAAGATTTCAAAATAATCAAAACCGAAAACCGAGCGATAGGATCCGAGGCTTTCTTTGCACAATGGCCGTCCTGATCGTGAATTCATTGCCTCCTGGCCCGAATGCGTGTCGCTATTTTGTTGATCACATGGCCAAAGCCCAACACCATCAGAGGCCATAATAATAGGGCAATCCAACCCAAAATATAGCTGATATTATTGCTAGGAGTGTTAACGAGTTTATTATTGTATAGCTCGGGGAATGCTATTAGCGCTACAATGAACAACGTAAAGAGACCGCAGAACAAGACAAATCCCTGACGCCATAAAGTGCCCCATAAACTGTATCCGAAAAAATGCTTATAAACAATGACATAATAGGCCATTACAGCAAAATTAGATGAGAATGAGAGGATATCTGGACCGAAATAATCGAAGGGTGTGAGCAGGAAAGTCAACACAATTCCAATGACCTGCATAAACACCTGGAGGAAGAAGCCCTCGGGTATCGTGTGGCGCGTGTGGCGCGGCGAATAACGGAACATGACCCACGTGGGTATGATGGCAAACGTCGCTATGATCAACATCGCCCAGCTGAGATGGCTTTTATACCAGAGATAAAACTCGTTGAACTCGCCGAGATTTTCCTCCCCACTTGACAAGTGGACAACGTCAGGCAAGAACCAGTAAATCACAAACGAATAAATCAGCGTGACGATGAACAGCATCTTCACGGGAGGAAAACTCACCTGTCGCTTCCCGTCAATGTAGTCACTGATGACGTGACCTGGGCGCAACAGCAATTGCCAGATGGAGTAGAGCAACGAGCGTGTCCCAAGGCCCCAGATATCCATGACACCCTGGTGTACGCTGCGCCAACAGATGCGGCTCGTATCCGCCCTTTGGGAGCAGATGGGGCAGAAGTTACCCGTAAAATCATTTCCGCAGTTTTTACAGTGTTGGACCTCGTCCGACTTGAGATGGTATTCATAGGGGCGCTTCTGCCAATGCTTGAAGCGTTGATATTTTTCTTTGAGTTGTCCCATATCCTATTGATTTACAGCATTTACTATGTGTAACAAAACAATCTTTTTTACCATTAGACGCATTGCTTTCCCCAAAAGCTACAACAAATGGCCAAAAACTGATGAACTACTTCGTGCCATTATTATAACGCTCAGGTCTTTGCTGTCGTCTGGCTTTGCGTGTGGCGATGCGATTGATGAGGTAGCCCGTGACCATAGTCAGGACTCCAACGACAATATAGAAGCCGGGCATGAAGCGATTTGCCGGCAATGTGTACCCTGGCGCCACTTGTACGTCGGTGGTAAGTCCCATATAGAAAACCACATGCGCCAACAATAACGAAATACAATAAACAAAAACATAGACGAATGCCAGACGCCACAAGGTGCCCCACAGGCCATAGCCAAACAACTGCATGTAACCAATGATGTAGTAAGCCGTCACGACGATGAAAAAGATCGAGAGAATGGTCATCTGCTTGAAAAGGAACCTGCACGGCAGCATCAACAGGAAGAGGGTCACTTGCAGGTCGGCAAAAAGGACCTGGATAAAGAACCCCTCGGGCAGCGTGTGCCGTGTGGCGCGGCGAGTAACGAAACATCACCCAAGTGGGGAAGATGACAAAGAAGGACACTATCAGCATGGACCAACTGAAATGCGTCTCATACCATTCATTAAACGGCTTGGATACATTAGCCATGTCTTGTCCCTCTTCCACAGTAAAACCAAGTTCATGATAATCAAATCCATATCCTAGGCCTTTAAGGTCAGGCAACAACAAATGGAAGATGATCGCATAGGCCACCGCGAGAATTAACAGCATCTTCATCGGCGGGAAACTCACCTGACGCCTGCCACTGATGTAGTCGCTGATGAAATAACCGGGACGCAGCAGCAATTGCCAAACGCTATACAGGACAGAACGTGAACGGGAGCCCAAGCCCCAAATGTCCATCACGCTCTGGCGCACGCTATGCCACCCGATGCGTCCCAAGTCTGCCCGCTGTGAGCAGGTAGGACAATAGCGGCCCGTGAAGGTGTACCCGCAGTTGCAGCAGCGGTGCTCCACCTCACTTTTGACATATCTCATCGGCTCACGCTGCCAGCGCTTGAAGCGCCTATATTTAGCTTTTAATGATCGACAACTCATCCTCATCTCATGATTAATCAATGGATATACAAACTAATCCACTGCAAAAGTATAGAAAAAAACATCATGATACATTTTTCATCGCTCAAAAACTGAAAACTAGACGAGTATTTTGTACCTTTGCAGGTTGGAAACCATCTTATACCGATTTTATGGACGTTAAACAATCAATGCAAGAAATTCTGGAGGCCGAGAGCAAGGCCGTCCTCAACATACCCGTAACTGATGCCTACGAGGAGGCTGTGAACCTCATCGTTGAGCAGGTCAAGCACGAGGGTGGCAAACTCGTCACCTCGGGCATGGGCAAGTGTGGCCAGATCGCCGACAATATTGCCACCACCTTCTCCTCGACAGGAATTCCCGCCATCTTCCTGCATCCCAGCGAGGCCCAACACGGCGACCTGGGTGTGGTACAACCCCATGACGTGCTGTTGCTGCTGTCCAACTCGGGCCGCACCAACGAGATCTGTGCCCTAGTGTCGCTGGCCCACAACCTGTACCCGCAACTCAAGATTGTGGTTATCACAGGCAACAAGGACAGCGAACTGGCCCACCTGGCTGACATCTGCCTGTGGACCGGCAATACAAAGGAAGTATGCCCCCTAGGACTTACCCCGACGACCTCGACCACGGTGATGACCGTCATCGGCGACGTCCTGGTGGTAAACACCATGCGCGCAACCGGTTTCACCAAGGAGGATTATGCACTGCGCCACCACGGCGGCTACCTAGGCAGCATCGCCAAGGGGACGAAGTATTAGGCTAGTCGCTAGTCATTAGTCGCTAGTCGCTAGTCACTAGTATTATAAAAACATTTCAAGAGATAACTCAGATAACTCAATAAGATGAACTCGCTGCCCATCACCATCGCAATGCCGCGACTCAAGAACGACATGACCATTGCCCGAGCGCAAATGGCGACCAGCGACACCATGCCCTCTACCAAGGGCCTGGACGATGGTATCGTGACCGAGATGAAGATGTGTTATGCCGAGTATCTCATTGTCAACAAACGTGACCTTGAAGCCGAACAGGTCATCGAGGAATTCATCTACGATGACGACCGCATGCAACAGTTGCCCGAACTGTATGCCGCATGGCTGTGGCTAGCACGCATGGCACTGCTCATCGACAGCGGGAACCCATCGCTGTCGCTCGGCGCCGCCGAGAATGCATTGCTCGTCCTGTCGGAGCATCAGGGGAAAAAGACCGAGGACTTTAACGCTATTGTCGCTTCGTTGCTGTTCAACCTGGCTCTCGCCCACCACGACATGGGCGACAACAGCCGCGCCGCCAAGGAGCTGACCAAGGCGCAACAGATCCTTGAGCGCCTGACCAAGCGCAACGAGGCCCGTTTCTCGGCGCTGCTGCTCATGGCTGTCGAGGCCTCTACCGAGGTCATCAAGTCCAAGACCAAGCAGATGAACGTCCTGGCACATTACCAGACAGTGAGCGAACTCTACATGAGCGAACTGGACAGTGGTGACGCCAACGCCACTCGCACAGCGATGTCCAATCTGGTGGACACCCTGGGCAAGGAGGGCGACATCATGCTCGAGATGGGCAACGGACGCAATGCCGTCAAGTATTATACCAAGGCTCTCAGGTACCAGAAGAAACTCGGCGACAAGATGGGACACCGCGACCTGCAACTGTCCATCGGCCTGGCCAAGGCACTCATGCGCCTTATCAACCGACGTGCCGCCGCCGAGCAATTACTGCGCTCACTGTTGCCCCTGGCCCAGCGACTGGATGCTACTGCCGAGGTGAACGAAATCCAAGAATTACTCAATAACAAGAATAAAAACATGAACATCATGACACTGCTCAAGAGTATTTTCACTACCGCCCTCATCATCGTGGGCACCCTGGGTCTGCAGGCCCAGCACATCGTGGGACACCGCGGCTCGCAGTGGGGTGTTGAGAACACCCGTGCCGCCTTTATCAACGGCGCCGAGGCCGGTGCATGGGCACTGGAGTGTGACGTCCGTGTCACTGCCGACGGCACCTTTGTCATCAGCCACGACGACAGCTATAAGCGACTGGGTGGACCCGAGACCAAGATCGCCAACATGACCACCGAGAGTGTCCTCTCTACCCGCTTGACCAGCAAGCGTAACGGCATCACCTACGCTGCCACGCCTTGCACCCTGAGCGAGTTCCTGGATATCTGCAACGAGTATCACGTCGTGCCCGTCGTCGAGATCAAGGTTTGCTCTAACATCCACAGCAACACCAAGGCCGAAAATGAGCCCGTCTTTGACGGCATCCCCGCCCTGATCAACCTGATTGACCAGAAAGGCCTCTCCGATAGGGTGGTCATCATCTCGTTTATGCCTGGCGTTGTAGATTTCATCAACCGCCACTACCCCGACATCACCGTCCAGGTGCTTGCCGGTGACAAGGATGGTCCCATCGAGGATTGGGTAGACTGGTGCATCGAGCACAAGATGGACCTTGACGTCGTCCACACCATCATCACCGACGAGGCTGTGAGCCGCATGCACGATGCAGGCCTCAAGGTCAACGTCTGGACTGTAGACAAACTAGAGGACTTTCTCCGCGTCAAGGCGATGGGCGTCGATTACATCACTACCAACGCTCGCTTCCCCAAGGAATTGTAAAACCTCCTAACATTTCAATGACCCTAAAGTCCTTAAAGACCCTAAAGTCCTTAAGGACCTTAAAAACCAGTATATCGTGTCAACTGAACTGAATAAGATTCAGGGCGGCAACGCCCTTCACACCCTCCCCCATGTGGACGGCCTCACCGTCGGCATCGTCTGCGCTGAGTGGAATGACCAGATTACAGGCGCCCTGTTACAAGGCGCCCTAGACCTGTTTGAGAAAGAAGGATATGAGGATATCACTGTGGCCCGCGTGCCCGGTAGCGTGGAACTGACCTACGGCGCCGCCCAGATGGCACGCACCGGCCGTTATGACGCTGTCATCATGATCGGCTGCGTGATTCGTGGCGGTACGCCCCACTTCGACTACGTGTGCGACAACGCCACCCAGGGTTGTGCCTACCTCAACGCCACGCAGGATGTGCCCATCATCTTCTGCGTCCTCACCACCGACGACCAGCAGCAGGCCCTTGACCGCGCCGGCGGCGCCCTGTGCAACAAGGGCACCGAGGCTGCCGAAGCCGCCATCAAGATGGCCCACTTCGCCCGCTCCCTGCGCTAGCAGCAATAGATACTATAGATAACTATAGTGACTATAGGCTCTATCGAGCTAGAAATAGCTCTTCATCAGTTTTTTGACCCTAGGTGAGAGGGTGATGATGGTGAACATGGTGCAGCATGCCATCAAGGCGAAGGCGAGGTCCATGATGCTGACCATCAGCCTGAGAGGTATCATCGCAGCCACGACGATCATTGCCAGATAGTAATAGTTGTACCACTTGACATTGTGGGCACCGAAGAGGTAGTTGGTACACTTCTGGCCGTAGTAGCTGTAGGAGAACATCGTCGAGAAAGCAAAGAAGAAGACAATCACCATCAATAGCAGGTGACCGATACCGGGCAGCAACTGTCCCCAGGCTCCCAGGGCGACGAAGAGGCCCTTGGGATCATCCAGACCGACATAGTTACCGGCAATGATGATAGGAATCGATGTCAAGGTACAAACCAGGCCCGAGTCGATGGCCGGGCCAAGCATGGCAATAAGGCCCTCGCGAATGGGGTCGGTATTCTTGCTGGCACCGTGCATCATCGAGGCAGTACCCACACCAGCCTCGTTGACAAAGGCGGCACGCCTGGCGCCTGTCAAGGCAACAAAGGCGAAGGCTCCAAAGCCTGCCCGCATATCAAAGGCTCCCTCAAAAATCTGACCGAAGACACCAGGAATCTCCCTGAAGTGCATCGCCATGATGACGATGACCAGGATGAGGTAGAGGATGACCATCACAGGCACAATGCGCGAGGCGAACAGGGCAATGCGCTTGATGCCACCCAGGATGACGGCGCCCACGATAGCGACCATAATAAGGCCCATGATGAAACGCAGCGTCAAGGTATTCTCAATGCCCATCGGCGTAGTAAAAATCGTAGTCACAGACTCCACCAGCTGGTTAGCCTGCATGAAGCATAACGTGCCCACAAGGCCAAAGATAGAGAATGCCACAGCCAGCGGTTTCCATTTTTCTCCCAATCCCTTGGTGATGATATACATCGGTCCGCCCTGCACCTCACCGGCGCTGTCACGCCCCTTGTACATGATCGAGAGCGAGCCCTCAAAGAACTTGGTGGACATTCCCACCAGGGCACTCACCCACATCCAGAATACCACGCCAGGTCCACCGATTGTCAAGGCGATGGCGACACCCGCGATGTTGCCCATTCCCACGGTGGCGGCGATAGCGCTCAACAACGCCTGCACCGAGCTGATCTGACCCGATTGCTTGCCCTGGTCGCTAGCCTGCTTCTCGCGCAGGACACGCAGCGCACGCGGCAACCGCCTGATAGATACTGCTCCAGAATACAGGAACAAAAACAGACCTCCACCGATCAAGAGGAAGAAATAGGGATAGCCGCAGACAGCATCGCTGACCGTCACGATCCAGTCACTCAAAGCATTGAGTATGTTTTCCATATCCTTTTCAAGATTTTAATGATTCATTAAGGCAAAGGTACAACCATTTTCCTAATTTACCACGTTTTCAGTAAATGATTTGCAATCGTTTTCAGGCAGTTGTCAAGAAAATCTGCTTCCTAGAGACTGGAAATGAGAAACTTTTACTACCTTTGTCCTCGTACTCATTTAAGAACTGCGCGATTATGAGAAAGAAAAAGAATCTTGCGATCATCAATGATGACCCATGGCTCGAGCCCTACAGCGATGCCATCAACGGACGTCACCAGGACGCCGTGAACAAGATTGCCGAACTGACCGGCGGCACGGGTAACCTCGTGGAGTTTGCCAATGCCTATAACTATTATGGGCTGCACCACACCGCAAATGGCGGCTGGGTGTTCCGCGAATGGGCGCCTAACGCTACCGAGATCTATCTCGTCGGCCAGTTCAACGACTGGCGCGAATGCGCCCCCTATCGCCTCAAGCAACTGGACAACGGCAACTGGGAGATCAAGCTGCCCAAGCGCGCTATGCGCCACGGTGACTTGTACAAGCTGCGCATCCACTGGAATGGAGGTGAGGGAGAACGCATCCCCGCCTACGCTACCCGCGTCGTCCAGGATGACAAGACCTATATCTTCTCAGCCCAGGTGTGGGATCCCGCCGAGACTTACCAGTTCAAAGTCAACAATTTCAAACCCAATACTAAGCCACTGCTCATCTACGAGTGCCACATCGGCATGGCCCAGAACCGCGAGGGCGTAGGCACCTACGAGGAATTCCGCGTGAACGTGCTGCCGCGCATCGTTGCCGACGGCTACAACGCTATCCAGATCATGGCCATCCAGGAGCATCCCTATTACGGCTCCTTCGGCTACCATGTGTCGAGCTTCTATGCTGCCTCCTCGCGCTTCGGCACACCCGAGGAATTGAAGCACCTCATTGATGACGCCCATGCCGCCGGCGTTGCCGTCATCATGGACATCGTCCACTCCCATGCGGTGAAGAATGAGGTCGAGGGACTGGGCTGCTTTGACGGCACGGGTGACCTCTACTTCTACGGTGACGACAAGCGCGAGCATCCCGCATGGGACTCGCTGTGCTTTGACTACGGCAAGAACGCCGTGCTGAATTTCTTGCTGTCCAACTGCAAGTTCTGGCTGGAGGAATACAAGTTTGACGGTTTCCGCTTCGACGGCGTTACCTCGATGCTCTATTATAGCCATGGCTTGGGACAGGCCTTCGGCAGCTATGACGACTACTACAACGGCAGTCAGGACACCAACGCAATCACCTACCTGACCCTGGCCAACGTACTCATCCACGATGTCAATCCCAACGCCATCACTATTGCCGAGGAGATGAGCGGTATGCCGGGTCTGGCACGCACCTTCAAGGACGGCGGCATCGGCTTTGACTACCGCATGGCGATGGGTATCCCCGACTACTGGATCAAGACCATCAAGGAGCGCAAGGACGAGGACTGGAAGCCGACTTCCATCTTCTGGGAACTGACCAACCGCCGCGCCGACGAGAAGACCGTTTCCTATGCCGAGAGCCATGACCAGGCACTCGTGGGCGACAAGACCATCATCTTCCGCCTGATTGACAAGGAGATGTACTGGCACATGATGACCGATGACCATGACGCTACCGTCGATCGTGGCATGGCGCTGCACAAGATGATCAGGTTGGTGACCGCTTCGCTCATCAACGGTGCCTACCTCAACTTCATGGGCAACGAGTGGGGTCATCCCGAGTGGATCGACTTCCCGCGCGAGGGCAACGGCTGGAGTTACAAGTATGCCCGCCGCCAGTGGGACCTCGTGGACCGCGAGGACCTCAAGTACCAGTTCCTCAACAACTGGGACAACGACATGATTCACCTCATCGGCGGCGTGAAGAACTTCCAGAAACTGCCCGTTCGCAAACTGTGGGACAAAGACGATGACCAAGTGCTGGCCTACATGCGCGGCGACCTCGTGTTCGTCTTCAACTTCAGCCCCACCCAGTCCCATGTGGATTATCCCATGCTGGCGCCCGAGGGAGAATATGACGGCGTGTTTGACAGCGACGATGCCCGCTATGGCGGCTATGGCAACATTGACAGCAGCGTGAGTCACTTCACCGAGCACGACGGCCTGTATGCTGACGCCCACCTGGGCTGGCTCAAGCTCTATCTGCCCGCCCGCAGCGCCCAGGTGCTGCGCCTCAAGGCACCCAAACCCCGCACGAAGGCTGCCACTAAAAAGACAACCACCAAGAAGAAATAACCCTTCTCGTCGGTATAAATAAAAAGGTAGTGATGTTTTGTTTTCTCAAGAAACATCACTACCTTTGCCATATTAAAGAAGTATCTATCACAATTGTAGGAGTGTTATTGCCCAATAGATGACAATCCCCGGTAATCCAGTTCACACTTCTCCAGTTTAATGATTAAATGCCGATGAGGACTGCACGGCACACATTAAGAGACATGAAAAAGCTATCAAACCTATTCACAACAATGATGTTGCTTGTGGTGATGTGCTGCATGGCAACAAGTGTTCTCGCTCAGGACAATGCAACAATCAGCACCTGTGACGATGGCATGAATGCCGATGCGTTCGTGAAACCTACTCTCAAGGTATCTGCACCTCAGCGGATGAGTATTCGTACTGGCGATGTAGACCACGACGGACTCATCAACATTAATGATGTAACGGCGCTAATCAACATGCTGTTGAGTGGAGATGCGTTCTATACCGGAGATGTGGACAATGATGGGCACATCGGCATCGAAGATGTTACTACGCTGATTAACATGCTATTAGAGGGTGACTACTCGATGGGGAACAGTCAGGCATTTACATTCCTCCATGAAATCTATAAGTCGATGCACACCTTTGGTTGGTCCACAGGGGGCAACACTCATCAGTGCTTCGGCATCAGTGCTTACAACCTGATGGCCGAGGTCATGGGTGATGACATGATAATGGGAGCTCAAGGAAATGGCTGGTTCTGGTTTGATGCGGCCTATAGCGTGAAGCAACGATATACCTCCCCCGGATGGCGCAGCTTCGACCTGTGGACCGCCTATTATACCTGGATTGCTAATGCCAACTACCTGCTGAATGCTTGCCAATCCATGACCGGCACGTCCGCCGAGAAAGACTATGTTAAGGGTCAGGCCTACGCTATCCGCGCCTACAGCTACTTCATGTTGGCTCAGTCGTTTGCCCGCACCTACAAGGGCCATGAGAATGACCCGTGCGTTCCTCTGTTCACGGGAACCTATTGGAACCGCTCAATTAGTTGTACATCAGCAACCCGTTCAACGGTAGCACAGGTTTATGCTCAGATTGATGCCGACATTGACCAGGCCATCAACTTGTTGAACGGCACCACCCAGCAGAATCCAGTACACATCGGCTATGCAGTGGCTCAGGGATTAAAGGCCCGCATTGCCCTTGTCAAGGAAGACTGGACGACAGCCTATAACTCGGCAGTGGCAGCCATCAACGCCAGCGGCAAGAACATTCAAGAGGTGTCCACATTTATCGGCTTGAACGATGTTACCGCCGGCAACGTTATGTGGGGCGCCGACATCCCCAGTGAGGAAAACAATGAGTATGCCTCACTCTGGTGCCACATGAGTCCCGATTTACCCTATGGCAAGAACGCACCCAAATTGATTTCGCTCTGGCTGTATAATAAGATGAGTAACACCGATACTCGCCGTGCCTGGTGGAAGGATAATAATACGGGAGTTGGCCCCGGAGGCTATGTGCAGCAGAAGTTTAATGTGGTGCCTGGTACCGAGTGGGACGGTGACTACATCTGGATGCGTGTCGAGGAGATGTACCTTACCGCAGCCGAGGCTGCCTGCCGACGTGGGCTGCCGACAACTGCCAAGAATTACCTCACCAGCCTGATGGCCAAGCGTGATCCCAATTACACTTGTTCAAAAACGGGCACCTCACTGGGCACCTTGACCACCGATGAGACTGGCTCGTTGCTGGAAGAAATCCTTATCCAGCGACGCATTGAGCTGTGGGGCGAGGACGGCCGCATCTACACCATCCGTCGCCTGCGTCAGGGCTTTGAGCGCACAAACGAGAATGGTTGGCCCAACGCTCTGTTGCTGTCTAACCGCGCCCTGCAAGACCCCGAGAGTTACGCATGGGTTATGACTATTCCCCAGACAGAGTTCTACAATTATTACTCCAGATTGATTTTTGAGGCAGACCAGAACCCGATAGGCGACTATCCTGAGTCCAACACGCCCGATATAGAGAGGACACCGCAGCACATTTCATTTGTCGAGTCATCGCAAAATCTAGAAATCAGTCCCTCAGAGGATTTAAGAATACCCATCAGCATGACACGACCCAATGCCAGCACTAAGCCTTATGTAGCGCTGATAGTGGTTGAAAACGCCAGCACAAGAAGCATTTATTATGGTTACGTGACTTTTGCCAAGAATTCAAAAACGGCAACAGGTGAAATCCACATCGGAACTCAGGATATAGGTAACACCACCTTTATCGTATCGCTGACCGACCTGGAGATGTCTGTCGCTAACTACAGCCAAAACACGACAACGACTGTCAACGTCAATTGCCACAATATTGACCCCGAAGGACAGAACATCTCCTTTGAGACGGCCGATCAAGTTGAGAATATATCAGCAGACGACGTCTTCTCAAATTATTATGTTGTTACTGTACCGTTGACGCGCGCCATTACAACCCATGCTTATAGGGCATACGTTAACATCAGTGACGAGCAAAACCACGCAGTAATGTATAGTACTGCCGTGAACTTTGCTGCGGGTGAGAGTACCGCAACAGCCTCAGTATATTTCCAAGATATTGAGCCTGGCAATACTTACAGTTGCAAGTTAACCCTCTCAGATGATGACGTGGCAACAGGCGACCCCAACCTCAATCAGATCACGTCAACCACAGTAACTCTCAATTACACCCCCACTCAATGGGTTGCAGCAGGCACTTGCACCTTCACCGACAATTCCTGGGACGAAGAAGATATCCACACTGCCACAGGCGTGCCCATCGAGCACATAGAGGGAACCATCAACTACCGTATCGTGTCGCCATTAGATGCTGCTTATGGCGGCTCATTGGGCAATGCAGGCAAGGGCAATTGGTACTTTTACTTGAATAATGACGGATCCATCTCCCCCGTCGAGGGAACTTGGGAACTTGATTACTGGGGTTATTACGGATACTATACTCCAACTCAGTATCCAGATTATTGCTATGTCGAACAAGATGGCAATACCTATGAGGTAAATTTCTTGTTGTATGGAAATTCCAACCTCTATGCTGGCGGCCATTTCATCTTTACCTGGAACAAATAAACATCAGCAATAAATGATGCTGTGGCATCATGAAATGAGCCCCAAGAGTTAGAAAAAAACTCTTGGGGTTCACTTTTTAGAACACACCTTGTTAACGGTCCTGACTTCGTCAATGATTCACCCAAACTGTTTTATAGGTTCTGTTAGATATTGAACAGCGGTTCAATAGACTTGTGGCGGTCGGTCAGGAACATGGTCTTGGTGAACACCTGGCCATTCTCGGGCATGTTGATGCGGACTGTAATGACGGTTTTCGCGATGTCGATGACTTTGTCAACGCTATGAGGAATGCCGTTCTCCTTGATGAGGCGTTCCAACTCCTTATAAACCTTATAGGCGACGAAGCAGATGCAAACGTGCGCCTCGATGCGCCTGGGTGTGAAGTGGAACATCGGCCGCATCTCGAGCGTGCCTTTTGAGACGCGGAATGCCCGCTCAACGACCCATAGGCCGTGGTACTGTTCAACGACCTGCTTGGGCTCAAGCGATGTGTTGGTGATGTAGCCTTTCAGACCGTCCCATTTGGCATCCTCGGCTATCTTGCTTTCGTTGATTTCGACGGTCACGTCCCTGCTGATCTCCAAAAACTTGTTGTAGCCGCGGCGGTTGACCTGTTCTTTGGTCAGCGTCCCTTTGCTGTAGGCCTTGCGCAGCCGAGCGATGCCCCGCTTGCGGTTATAGGCGTCCTTGTCGGCGCGCTTTTGGGAGTATCCGATGATGAGCCGTTCGTCGCCCTTGCGCACAAGCTCGGCGAACTCCCCGTTGGCTAGCCGCTGGCTGAGTATCCACCCCTTCACGTCTTCCGCCTCGTTCCTTATCCTCGCCCCGATGACGTACTTGTAGCCTGCCTGGCGCAGCATGGCGATATTCCTGCCGTTCATCAGCCCCGAGTCGGCAACGACCACAAAGTCGTTGCCAAGTCCGTAACGCTGCCTGAAGTCGTCTATCATCGGAATCATGGTGTAGCCCTCATACTGCTTGCCGTTGAACACGCTGTACGACAGCGGATAGCCGCCCTCGCTGACCAGCAGGCCCAGCACGACCTGCGTCTCAGCCGTCTTGCCGTCCTTGGAGAAGCCCGGAGAGCGCAATTCGTCCTCTGCGGCTGACTCAAAGTAAAGTGTGGTCACATCGTAGAAGACCAGGCCCAGCCTTCCGCCGAACAGGCTGCGGGTATGCTCGACACTGATGCTTTGGGCCAGTTCCTGCTGCGTGCTGTGGAGCTTGTCCATGTAGCGGTAAATCCGGTTCAGGTCAACGTCCTCGTCATAATAAGACTTGAGATAATCTACCGTGGCCAGTTTGCTGCGCGGCTGGGTCAGACGTGCGATGACCAGATGCCGGAGCACTTCATCCTCTATGGCATTGAAGCCGATACTGTCATAAATCCTGCCCAACAGCAGCTGCGTGCCGTTGATCAGCA
>Ga0247609_10004025_pt1 | contig 14731 bp, 8 predicted proteins | sample 172DNAGHGlowgp2_FD_193487 | JGI IMG/M metagenome (GOLD analysis project Ga0247609, IMG submission 193487) | Sheep rumen microbial communities from Palmerston North, Manawatu-Wanganui, New Zealand - 1728 DNA GHGlow gp2 | ecosystem: Host-associated > Mammals > Digestive system > Stomach > Rumen ...
GTTTCATGGCTTCGTAACACTTAATTGTGGGTGGAAGTTGTTGGTGGTCACCGGCAAGGATGACTCGCGAGGCACGCCTTGTAGCAATCCAGCATGCGGGTTCCAACGCTTGTGCGGCTTCGTCAATAAATAGGGTGGAAAATTTGTGGCGAACCAAGAGTTTGTTGGCTGAGCCCACCAAGGTGCATGCCACCACTCGCGCTTCATCAAATAACTGTGCGTTGATGGCCATCTCTATTTCGGTGGCACGATCGCGAAGACGGGCGATTTTCTGATGCACATTGTCGCCTCGTTTGCGATTTTCCTTGATTTGGCGAATGGTCTTGCGGATGCTCCACAATTCGGGATAGTCGGGATGGCTCTCGAATTTGCGCTCGTAGGTGAAGGAGAGCATCTTGTCGTTGACACGGGAGGGATTGCCGATGCGAAGCACTGGCACACCATGATCCACGAGTTTCTCGCTAATCCAATCGACTGCCATGTTGCTTTGAGCACACACAAGCACCTGTGTCTCTCTGTGCAGCGTTTCGTAGATGGCTTCCACAAGGGTGGTGGTTTTTCCTGTTCCTGGAGGTCCATGCACCACCTCGACATCTTTTGCCCACAAGACTTCGTTCACTGCTTGTTCCTGTGTCTTGTTCAGCCAAGGAAACTGCATCGGTGTGAAGGAGTGCTTCTGCGGTTTCTGCTGACCTGCGAAGATGTCACGCAAATCGGCAAGTCTGTTGTTCTTTGCGTTTATCACTTCATCAAGTGCATGAAACATAGTCTTATACGAAGTTTCGTCAAAGTAAATCTGCACCCCAAGATGGTCGGCGTTCTGCAAGTCGATGAGTGCTTGGGAAGAGGGTAGTGTCACCACCATTTTGTCGCCATCGACATAGGAAACTGTCGATGAAAACGGAAAATAATGAATGTCTGACTTGTTCTTGATGTCATCGTTCAGGTATTGCGCAGTGAACGAAAAGAACTGCACGGGTTTTCCATATTCGAACAGATGCTCGATGTCTTCATCGGATTCATCATGGTCTTTTTTGACGATTTCAACGACGAACTGGTTCAGCGAATTATAATAACTGCGCCCAGCCTCGATAGGGTACCAGCAGATGCCACGGTGTATCTTCCGTTTGATGCCCATCTTCTCTGACTGCACACGGAACTCTTCTTTTTCTGAGTCGTATTCCATCTGCAGGAGTTGACGGAGCCGCTGTAAATATAATGTGCTGTTCTGCATGGCAAATCACTGGATGTGGAGCACCAGCGCATCGGTGAAAAGGGTGAGGGTGGTGCGTTGGAGCAGTTTTTGACGACAGAGCGTGTCGAGTTTCTGCATCGTGTCAGCCTTGTTGTTGGCATTGATGAGGGGGTGCAATTGATCGTAGGCTTCTTTCACCTTGCCGTCGAGCAGCATCACAATGCCTAACAGGATGGCGGCGTCTTCACGGGTGGTGTCTTCGGTTTGCAATTCAAAGACGAACTTCATGGCTTCCTCTTTTTTGCCATTGACTATCAGGCACCAAGCCAACTGCATCTTGACCAACGGGGATTCTTCGTCGAGGAATGAGGCTTTGTACAGGAGTGGCAAAGCTTCTTCATAATGCTCGCATTGCATGAGCGATTGTGCCGAATTCATCAGGTATTTCAGACTCTCAGGGTTGATTTCCAAGAGTTCCTGATAGTACTTGCTGGCGTCTTCCATCCGTCCCGTATTGTAGCATAGCATGGCAAGATGGCTGAGTGTCCATTTGGAGTTGGGCTTGATGCTGTTGGCTACGGAATAGGCGTGAATGGTCTCTTCTGAGTGGTTCAGCTTCTGATGACAGAAACCGATTTTCTGCCAAATGCTTGCCAACTCGGTGTCGAATTCGTTGGTGGCGAGTGTGGTGAAGATGTCCAGTGCGGCTTGATAGAATTCTTTCCGCATCAGGAAATCGGCATACTGCGCCATCTCTTCTTTGTCGTTGGTCATCAGCTCTTCCAGCCAAGGATTGCTGAATGGCGTGACGGGTTGCTCTTTCAGCAAGGCAAAGGGGTTGGTGAACTGCTGCTTGTAAGGATATATGTTGTAGAAACGATACAAGTCAAACACGTAGTGCCTGCGGATGTCTGCCTTCTTGGGTTGATGCAGTTGGTCACTGTCTGCCAATTCGTCCAAATCCATTCCTTCTGGCAGTTGACGACTGACTTGTTCAGACACCGCATTTTCTGCCATGCCGCCAAGATTGGAGAATGTGAAGCAAAGGGAGTATTTGTCGCTGTTGCAGAAAGGACTGCCTTTCAGGATGAGCCGGATGATTTTATTGACCATTCCATCGGAGAACTTCTTCAGTTCTGGCGTGTGGTTGTTTTCCAATGAGAAGGGGTAGAACCAATGTGGCATCTGATGAAAGAAGGGATATCCTTTCAAGGTGGAGAAGGAGGCAAAATAGACATCTGCACCATCCAGCTGCATCTCTGCCATCTCCTGCATCTTCTTGTTCATCTTCTCATTGTCCATCCATTCGGGATTCTCTCCGTTTTTGATAAATGCGTCAGGGTCAATGTTCTGTGCATCGGGTTTCTTGCCCGTCGTCAAACCCCGCATCAGTGCTGGCATGATGTCGTTGCGCATTCGTGAGGTGACTCTTTCTGTGGTGCAGCTCATCTGCAGTTGCATCATCGTGGCATAGAGGTCGTGGATGAAGGCGGCATCGTCGCTGTAGATTTGCAGACGCTCTTTCAGGTCTTGGTTGTCTTTCACTTGTGCGAAAGAAAAATGAAATGCCAACAGGAATCCTACGAGTGCCCGTTGCGACACCATATCGTCTTCCACCAAATAGCTGTCGAGCAGGAACAGGAGCTTGGCAGCATCGACAAACTCAAGGAGGGATAGGGTAGTGGCTGTGATGAAAACGGCTTTGTCATTGGCGCTGATTTGGTCGGAAAGAATGATGCGGTTGGCTAAATCAACATCAGCATTTTGCCAGATGTCGGATGTCCATGTCCAGTTGAACAGGTTCAACATGGTTGACTCATGTTCTTCGATGAGTGCATCCATTTTGTGTTGACGAATGGCATCACGGAGCAATTCGTCTTGCGACACTTCAGACATCTCTTGCGACACCGACTCCAGCTGACTGACGATGCTCTCGAAGGATGGAATGCGCTTCATCTCTTTGCTGACACTCACATATTTTTCCTCTCCGTGATTCTTGATGCGTTCGAGCCGTTCCAATCGACTTGCTATATAACTGAGCTGATGGCAGATGTCTGTGCGAATGCGTTCGCTCTGCGCATCGTTGATGCCCTGCAACATGAATTGCAGCATCTGCTGATAGGTGTTCCACAGCGTCTCCGCCTCTTCAGCGAGCTCCCAACTGCTCACTTCAATGACTTTATGGAGAATCATCGGGAATGTATCCGCAAGGTTTCCCTTTCTGAGTTTATTATGTATATCGATGTAATCCACTTCCGAATCATTTAATTCTTCACTAATCCTCTTCCTTTCACCCATTTCTTTACATCTGTCATCATCGTGTCATCGTATGTGATGCTGGGCTTCATCGGCACATATTTAAATAAGGTGTCGGGAAGGAGAATCCTTTGCTGTTCGGGAATAAAGTCTAACACGTTCGACAGGGTGTCGGTGTTTAACGCAAGCACCGCCATGTCATACGCTTGTCGTATCTTCTGAATCTCATCCTTTCTGACTTGACTGACAGAATCGTTGAACAGTACACATAGCAAGTTTGTCAATTTCAAGTCTTCTGTGCCAGTCAATCGTTTTGCACCTCTTGCCACCGCTTCGCTGGCATAAGGTTCTGGGAGAATGGCACCATCATACTGGTCTTGGTCAACCATCAAACCACGCAAGCGTAAGTTGTTGATTTGTGGCTTGTTGAGTTCTGTGCTCTGCAATTTCACCGATTCCAAAATCTTGTCCGCAAAATAATCTACGGAAGAATGTCTTGTGATGCCAATAATTTTCTCCTTGATGCTTTCAGCCTTCAACAGTCGTGCTTTCGGAGCTGTGACGAGCCACAATCTCAAATCACCAACCATCGCCACATGAGCTGTGTCGCCATTTCCTCGCCAGATGCATTCTTTGACCAAATCTGTCACGATGCCATCAATGCAGCCGTTCACAAACGCTGTATCAGCATCCATGGCTGCCTCGAAAGTCACCAGCTTCACATCTATGCCCAATGAGTCAAATATTCCGATGGAATCGGCATAATAGAACGGCAGACACTCCATAGTGGGCAGAACACCCAGCTTGAGCGCGGTGGAATCAGTATCCATCTTAACCTTCTCGGTTTGACCGCATGAACCGAACAAACCAATCAAGCCAAGGAAGGAAAGAATATAGATAAGTTTATGCATATCCCGTCATCTTGTTGAATTTGCTTGCAAAGTTACATCTTTTTTCTCAATATTATAAGTTTCGAACTTCTTTTTTTCTCTTCGGAATTAGTTCAGTTGACAATTGACAGGTACATCTTCCATCTTCCATCTTTCATCTTACATCTTGAATGTAATCACGATTATGTTAAATAATAAAAATATAAGGTAGGAGTTTTAGAATTCAATACCACTCTCCTAATTCTTCATTCGGAATGTAAGTTTTAGTTTTTAGTTGGATGATGATACAATATATATAATAATAAATCGTTTATGAAATTGATGAAAGAAATCGTTAGAACATATATCAATATAACATTGTTGATGTGGTTGCTGGGTGTTACGATTGGTAATGCCCAAACTGTTGTGATTAAAGGTAAAGTTGTAGATGACCAGAAATCACCACTTGAATTGGCTCAAGTTCGTGTTGAAGGTACAGGATGTGGTGCTGTGTGCAATTTGAAGGGAGAATTCCGTTTCTCTTGCGAAAGCACTGATTCTATGGTGGTTGTGTTTTCAATGCTTGGTTACGAGACACGCAAACGTGTACTGAATAATCCTGTGGATTCGGTGACCATGAGTGTGATGTTGCCTTCGTTAGGTTATGAACTGGGCGGCGTGGAAGTGACGGACATCCGTCGACAAACCAGCACGATGACAGATGTGAACATGGAGGACATGAGACACATGGGAAATGCCAGCGGTGGCGGTGTGGAACGCTTAATTACAAGCCAGGCGGGTGTTTCAACTCATAGTGAATTGTCTTCTCAATATAATGTACGAGGTGGTTCTTTTGATGAAAACTCTGTGTATATCAACGGAATAGAAGTCTATCGTCCCCTATTGATTCGAAGCGGTCAGCAAGAAGGTTTGAGCATCATCAACCCCGACATGGTGGAACGCATCGGTTTCTCAGCAGGTGGTTTTGAAGCCAAATATGGTGAGAAGATGTCAAGTGTGTTGGACATCACATACAAGAAGGTGAAAGGCTTTGAAGGAAGCGTCAGTGCAAGTCTTTTGGGTGCCAGCGCCTATGTGGGTTTCGGTTCGGAAAAGTTCTCGATGACTCATGCCGTGCGATACAAAACAATGAAAAACTTGTTGGGCACGATGGACACCAAGGGTGAATATGATCCACGTGATTTTGATTATCAGACCTATATCAGTTGGAGCCCCAGTCAACGATGGACGTTCGATTTGATGGGTGTGATTTCCAACAACGACTATGAATTCACACCGAGCGACAGAACAACAAAGTTTGGCACCTCATCGGATCTGAAGGAATTCAAGGTCTATTTTGACGGCAGTGAACAGGATAAATTCCATACCTATTTCGGTGCATTCTCTGTTACTCATAACTTCAACAAGATGAATTCGTTGACGTTCAATTGGTCGGGCTTTAAGACCCAAGAACGCGAGACGTACGACATCAATGGTGAGTATTGGCTGAACAACGAGGGAGATGATGAAAGTCTGGGTATAGGCACCTATCACGAACATGCACGAAACCGGTTGAACGCAAGCATGATCAGTGTTGGCATGACGGGACAGAACCGCTTCACCAATCATTGGTTGCGATATGGGATGTTGATGAAGATGGAAAAAGTGGACGAAACGATGCGCGAATGGGAAATGCGCGACTCTGCAGGTTACTCACTCCCCCACACTTCCGACCGTCTCGACCTTATCTATAATATGGTGTCGACAAATAGCGAAAAATCAAAGCATTACGAATTGTATTTTCAAGACACTTATCGTAAGGAATTCGCTGAAGGAAGTCTGGTGCTGAACTATGGTGCAAGACTCACTCATTGGGATTGGAACAAAGAAACACTTTTCTCACCACGTGCAACGGTGGCTTTCACACCTGCGAAGAATGACAACCTTACCTATCGCTTCTCTACGGGTGTGTATTACCAAACTCCTTTCTACAAGGAAATGCGAGACACGTTGAAGACGAATAACAACACGGTGGCTTTTCTGAGAGAAGACATCAAATCGCAACGAAGCATCCATTTTGTGCTGGGTATGGAGTATAAGTTCAGGGTGAATCAGCGACCTTTCAAATTCACAGCAGAAGCCTATTACAAGGCGCTTAGCAATCTTGTTCCGTACAATGTTGACAATGTGCGTGTTGTCTATTATGGAGGTAACATTGCCAAGGGATATGCAACAGGTCTTGACCTGAAAATATATGGTGAATTCGTTCCTGGAACAGACTCGTGGTTGAGTGTGGGCATCATGAAGACGGAAGAGAAAATCAATGGAAGCAAGTATGTCCCCCGCCCTACTGACCAAAGTCTGAACTGCTCTTTGTTCTTCAGTGACTACTTCCCCACCACCGACCGCTGGAAGATGACTTTGCAGGCACATTATGCCGGAGGTCTCCCCTTCGGACCGCCTCACTCGGGTCGTGAAGAACAGGTGTTCCGTATGCCCAGCTACCGTCGTGTGGACATTGGTATCAGTTACCGACTGCTGAAGAATGAAGACAGGCATATATACACGGGAATTGGACGTGCTTTCCGTAATATATGGTTGGGTGTGGATGCTTTCAACATTCTCGACATTTCGAACGTGAACAGTTATTATTGGGTGACAGACATTACAAATCATCAATACGCTGTGCCAAATTATCTGACCAGACGTCAAATAAATGCACGTTTATTGTTTGAGTTTTAATAATAATGTGTAACTTTGCATCCTGTTAAACAAATCAGAACAATGGCAGGATATTTAGTAGAGGATCAGCGTAAGGTTACAACTCACAGACTGGTTCAGATGAAAGCAGAAGGTAAAAAGATAGCCATGCTTACATCATATGATTACACAACAGCAACCATCACAGACAATGCAGGTATAGACATCATCCTTGTGGGTGATTCAGCCAGTAACGTGATGGCGGGAAACTGGACGACTCTCCCTATCACATTAGACCAGATGATTTATCACGCCAAAGCTGTGGTGCGTGGTGTGAAACGTGCGTTGGTGATTTGTGATATGCCTTTCGGTACTTATCAGGTGAATGAAACTGAAGCAGTCAGCAATGCTATCCGCATCATGAAGGAAACACACTGTGATGCTCTCAAACTGGAAGGTGGCGTGGAAATCATTCCTGCAGTCAGAAAGATTCTCGATGCAGGCATTCCTATCTGTGGTCACCTTGGCTTGACTCCTCAATCCATCAATAAGTTTGGCACCTACACCGTGCGCGCAAAAGAAGAGGCTGAGGCTCAGAAACTCATCAGCGATGCTCATGCGCTTGAAGATGCTGGATGTTTCGCTGTGGTTTTGGAAAAGATTCCTGCAAAACTTGCTGCACAGGTGACCAGTGAACTGAAAATACCTGTTATCGGTATTGGTGCAGGTGGTGCTTGTGACGGACAGGTGCTCGTCATTTCTGACATGCTCGGCATGACACGCGGTTTCTCTCCCAAGTTCCTGCGTCGCTATGCAGACCTCAACACCATCATGACAGATGCCATCGGACACTATGTGGAGGATGTGAAGGAAGGCAACTTCCCGAACGAGAACGAGCAATATTAAGCAGTCCATGCGTTGTGGGACTCTCAAACTTTGAGATTTGACAGAATCATATTATCAATAATAGCATTACTAAACAACTAAACAAAAAGTATTATGACTATCAATGAGTACAATTTTGCCGGCAAAAAGGCAATCGTGCGTGTAGATTTCAACGTGCCAATCCAGAATGGCGTCATCACAGATGACACTCGTATCCGCGGTGCTGTTCCTACCCTCAAGCTGATTCTTGAGAAAGGTGGCGCCCTCATCATCATGTCTCACATGGGTAAGCCAAAGGGCAAGGTGAAGCCTGAGCTTTCTCTGAAGCAGATTGTTCCAGCTGTGAGCCAGGCCCTTGGTGTTCCTGTTCAGTTCGCAGATGACTGTCAGAAGGCTGACGCACAGGCTGCAGCTTTGAAGCCCGGTGAAGTGCTCCTCCTCGAAAACCTCCGTTACTACCCCGAAGAGGAAGGTAAGCCAGTAGGTATCGACAAGGAAGATCCTGCTTATGATGAAGCTAAGAAGGCTATGAAGGCAAGTCAGAAGGAGTTCGCTAAGAAGCTCGCTTCATATGCTGATTGCTGGGTGATGGATGCTTTCGGTACAGCTCACCGCAAGCACGCTTCTACTGCTGTCATCGCTGACTACTTCGACAAGAAGGACGTGATGCTCGGTCTCCTCATGGAGAAGGAGGTGCAGGCTGTTGACAACGTGCTCAACAACATCAAGCGTCCATTCGTTGCCATCATGGGTGGTTCAAAGGTATCCACAAAGATTGGTATCATTGAGAACCTTCTCGGTAAGGTGGACAAGCTCATCCTCTGCGGTGGTATGACTTACACCTTCATGAAGGCTCACGGTGGTGAAATCGGTAACTCAATCGTTGAGTTGGACAAGCTCGATGTGGCTCTCGGTGTTGAGAAGATGGCTAAGGAAAATGGTGTTGAACTCGTGCTTGGTGAGGATTCTGTATGCTGCACAGGCTACGATTTCTCAACTTTCTCTGTAAAGCCAGGTGCTGAAATCAAGACTTTCCCATCTAACGCTATCGAAGATGGTTGGGATGGTCTCGATGCTGGTCCTATCAGCCGTGAGAAGTTTGCGAAGGCAATCGAAGGTGCAAAGACTATTCTCTGGAACGGTCCTGCAGGTTGCTTCGAGTGCGAGGAGTTCACTCCAGGTTCACGTGCTGTAGGTGAGGCTGTTGCCAAGGCTACTGCTGAAGGTGCATTCTCACTCATCGGTGGTGGTGACTCTGTAGCTTGTGTAAACAAGTTCGGTCTTGCTGACAAGGTTTCTTACATTTCTACTGGTGGTGGTGCCCTTCTCGAGGCTATCGAGGGTAAGGTTCTTCCTGGCATCGCAGCAGTGAAGGGTGAATAATCCTGTGCTGAAAGCATAAATCCAATCATAAAGAAGGGGTGGCAATGGTTTCATTGTCACCCTATTTGGTTCTTTTGCCATGTTGTCATCCTATTGTGATGTACGTGAATTGTTGGGTATGTACACCTTTTGTTACATATTTTCAACAAAAAGTGACATAAATGCACCATAATACTCATTTATTTGATGTATCTTTGCATTTGAAATTGTAAGGATCACACATGTCAATCTGTTGTGATCATCAACACAAACTAATTATTAACTAATTAACTAACATTTTTTACTAATTTTTATGATGAAGAAGACAATTTTACTGTCAATGGCCATCACGGCCATCATCTTAACAGCCTCTGCACAAGAGCAACGTGAGCAACGAGAACTTCGGAGGCTTTTACAGACAGAAACCCCGATGGTTCATGATCCTGTCATGGCAAAAGAAAGGGACACCTATTACATCTACGCCACAGGAATGGGCATTCAGCAGATGACTTCTAAAGACCGCAAGACATGGACGATGAGTCAGCAACCCGTGATGAGTGTCATTCCAGGATGGACAACAGATTCCGTGCCAGGCTTCAGCAATCACGTCTGGGCACCCGATGTCATCCAATGGCATGGGCGTTGGTGGATGGCATACAGTTGTTCCACTTTCGGTAAAAACGGTTCAGCCATCGGTCTGCTCAGCAGTCGCTCTCTGGCTTCCAACATGTGGAAGGATGAGGGATGCATTGTTGCATCGCATGATTGGAAGGTTGGTGCAGACGGCAAGACTTCTGGTGATAACTGGAATGCCATTGACCCCAACTTTGTCATTGACGATAACGACACACCTTGGCTCGTGTGGGGCTCTTTCTGGGATGGTATCCAGCTTGCACGCCTTGATTCCACCATGCACATTGCCAAAGGGGAAAAGCCACGCACAATTGCTCGCCGTCATCGTCCGGGCGATCCTAATGCCGCTGAAAATCCGACATCCCGTTTTGCTGGCAGAAATGCCATCGAGGCACCGTTCATCTTCAAACACAATGGCTATTACTACCTTTTTGTTTCATGGGATTATTGTTGCCGTGGTGCTCAAAGCAATTACCGTGTAGCAGTGGGACGCAGCAAGAACGTAAGCGGTCCCTATCTTGACCGAAACGGTAAAGACATGCTTGTAGGTGGTGGAAATCTCTTCCTTGAAGGAGACAAGACAACATGGGAAGCTGCAGGTCATTGTGCTGCTTACAACTTTGATGGAGAAGATATTTTCATCTGTCATGGCTACAGCACCGCTCGCAATGGAGCAGCGATGCTTATTCAACGTCCCATCAGTTGGACAGCTGACGGATGGCCTGAATTGAAGAATTGACTCTAAAGTTGACATGAGAAGAACCGTATATTCCATGATGCTTTTGGTATATGCCATGAGCATCATGGCACAACGCCCTGACACGCCTGCATCTCAACAAGAGAAACTGAGTCGTGGTTTTGTGTGCATCCCTACAGCAGAGTCTTCCTCGTTTCTTTCTTGGAGACTTTTGGGCAGTGATGACACACACACGTCGTTCCTCTTGTTGAAAGACGGCGTCGTGGCGACGGATACGATTCGGCATGCTACCAGTATGCGCATGTCCTCTACGCCAACATCGACATTTCAGTTGGTGACGTTTCAAAAAGGTGTGCCCACAGACACTGTCGCTCCAGTCGTATTCAATCAACGAGGGTATCACTTGCTGCAACTTGACCGTCCTGCCAACGTGAACGACATCAGTGGACGTTACTCTTATACGCCCAACGATTGTTCTGTAGGTGATGTGGATGGTGATGGTCAATATGAACTCATTGTGAAATGGAATCCAAGCAATGCGAAGGACAATTCTCATCGTGGTTATACTGGTAATGTGTTCATTGACTGTTACCGGCTCTTCACGGGTGAAAAGTTGTGGCGTATAGACTTAGGGGTGAATATTCGTGCAGGGGCACACTACACACAGTTTCTCGTTTATGACTTTGACAAAGACGGCAGGGCTGAACTGATTTGCAAGACTGCTCCCGGCTCGAAAGATGCTTGCGGAGCGTATGTCAATGCTGTTGCAGACATCGCTTCAATCAGAAATGCGGACAATACGAAAGATTGGCGAAATCTCAACGGACGTATTGATGGTGGACAGGAATACCTAACCGTTTTTGAAGGGTTGACAGGCAAAGCCATCCACACGATTCCTTATTGTCCCAACCGCAATGGAGAGGTTACCCCGAGCGAGTCATCTGGTACATTTGATTGGACGACCGCATAGGCCATATTGACTATTCAAGTTATGGAAATCGTGGCGAACGCTATCTGGCTTGTGTGGCATATCTGGCTGGTCAGAACGAACGACCTTCTGCCATCATGTGTCGTGGTTACTACACTTACGCCTACTTGTGGGCAGTAGATTTCGACGGGAAGAAGTTGAAACCTCGTTGGCTGCACAGTTCTGACTCAAAAACCACCTACAAGTTAACGGATAGTGATGGGAAGACAACTACCCACACTCCCCCAGCCTGCACTTCAGGATTGGGACGTAACACAATGTATGGCAATGGCAATCATAACTTATCTGTGGCGGATGTTGATGGTGACGGTCATGACGAAATACTGTGGGGTTCTGCAGCACTGGATCACGATGGAACACTACTCTATTCTGTAGGGTTCGGGCATGGCGACGCCATTCATTTGGGAGATTTGAATCCTGATCGTCCAGGTCTTGAACTCTTCGATGTCCATGAAGAAAAGGGTAAATTCGCATGGGACATACATGATGCTGCAACAGGCGAAATTTTGTGGAAAGGTGGGCAGAGAGGTGTTGATAATGGTCGTGGATTAGCTGCTGACATTTTAGCAGAAACACGTGGCTATGAGTTTTGGTCTTCTTATGGTGGTTTCGAAGGAAACATCCGCAACTCATATCCTTTCAGTGCTGTGAATGGTCAACAGGCGGGATATCGGAGACCATCGATGAATTTCCGCATCTACTGGGATGGCGATGCGTGTGATGAACTGCTTGATGGCACCACTATCACTAAATGGATGGACAATGGTAATGAAGAACTGGGCGTGTGGGTGACGGATTCCATGATGTCCACCTTTGCATCCTTGGGTATGTATCCAGCCTCTTGCAACGGTTCGAAATCCACGCCTTGCCTGCTGGCAGACCTCTTTGGTGATTGGCGCGAAGAGGTGATTTGGTGGAACCGTAACAATCCCTCACAAATCTATATTGTGAGCACTACGGCAACTACTCGGCATAGAGTGCCCACGTTGATGCACGACCACATCTATCGCATGGGGATTGTATGGCAGAATTGTGCCTACAACCAACCGCCACACTTAGGTTATTACCTACCCGACTTCATCGACTCCTTTCAGGGAGCGAATTCTGCGGAGAAAGAATGAACCGTGTGGTTGTGCCAATTGTCAACCACATAAGGGTGAACCCTGTGCTCTGCATCGTGATTACCTTACACCCTGTAACGTAATTACACTACGCCCTTCACCGTAATTCGGTGAAGGGCGTAGTGTATTCTATGTTATTCGAAGATCAATAAATCTTTCCTCTCAACTCTTTGATGTCGTCGCTGTGAATATAGTCATCGTACTCCATCAGTTTGTCGATGTGACCTTTAGGACCTAATTCTATAATGCGATTAGCAACTGTCTGAATGAACTCATGGTCGTGTGAAGCAAAGAGGATGTTACCCTTGAATTGCTTGAGGTTGTTGTTGAATGCCTGAATGGACTCCAAATCGAGGTGATTGGTTGGTGTGTCAAGAATGAGGCAGTTGGCATTCTTCAATTGCATACGTGCAATCATACAACGCATCTTCTCACCACCAGAGAGCACATTCACCTTCTTCAACACTTCTTCACCACTGAAGAGCATACGGCCAAGATAACCTTTGAAGAACACATCGTTACCCTCGCCATACTGACTAAGCCACTCAATCAGATTTTTGTCACTCTGAAAGAATGCAGTGTTGTCAACAGGCAGATAAGCGGTGGTGATGGTTACGCCCCATTTATAAGTGCCTGCTTGTGGTTCACGGTTACCGTTAATAATCTCAAAGAGAGCAGTCATGGCACGTGGATTATGTGAAAGGAACACGATCTTCTCACCCTTCTCTGCTGTGAAGCTGAGATCCTTGAAGAGCACCGTTCCATCTTCTTCGATAGCGGTGAGTCCCTCCACCTCAAGAATTTGGTTTCCTGCCTCTCTGTCCATCGTGAAGATGATGCCTGGATATTTTCGGGTTGAAGGTTGAATCTCTTCCACATTGAGTTTCTCCAACATCTTCTTACGTGAAGTGGTTTGTTTACTCTTGGCGGCATTAGCAGAGAATCGACGGATGAACTCTTCCAATTCCTTACGCTTCTCTTCAGCCTTTGCTTTCTGATTCTGTGCCTGACGGAGCGCCAACTGGGAAGATTCATACCAGAAAGAGTAGTTTCCGGCAAAGAGGTTCACTTTGTTGAAGTCGATATCAACAGTGTGGGTGCTGACTGCATCGAGGAAGTGACGGTCGTGGCTGACAACGAGCACTGTGTGCTCAAAGTTCGCGAGGAAATCTTCGAGCCACTCCACCGTGTCAAGGTCGAGGTCATTGGTCGGCTCGTCGAGCAGGAGGTTGTCAGGATTTCCATAAAGTGCCTGAGCAAGCATGACACGCACCTTCTCCTTACCCGTCAGTTCCGACATCATCTTGTAATGAAGGTCTTCCTTGATGCCAAGACCTGAAAGGAGTTGTGCCGCATCGCTCTCAGCATTCCAACCATCGAGCTCAGCGAATTTTTCCTCCAACTCAGCAGCACGAATACCATCCTCGTCGCTGAAGTCTGACTTGGCATAGAGAGCATCCTTTTCTTGCATGATTTCCCAAAGAACAGAATGTCCCATCATCACGGTGTTAATGACCGTGCAGTTATCAAATTTGTAGTGGTCCTGTGAGAGCACCGAAAGGCGTTCACCTGGACCTAATGTAATCGTACCTTTTGTGGGTTCAAGTTCACCGCTGATAGCTTTAAGCAAGGTGGATTTACCAGCACCATTTGCACCAATCACACCATAGATATTTCCATTGGTGAACTTCATGTTCACGTCCTTGTAAAGAACGCGCTTGCCAAACTGAATGGCAAGATCTGAAACTGTTATCATTTGCTTTTTACCTTTAATTTGGGTGCAAAGGTACGATTAAGTGAGCACAATACAAAATGAAAAGCCCTATTTTCATTTTTATTGTCGAACGTGAGTACCTTCGGCGAAGCCAACGGTACGATTATGAAAGCACAATTCAAAATGAAAAAGCCCCTTTTTCTGATACATTATATATAAATAACGTGAGTTCGATGAAAATTTATTAAAAATAATTGTTTAATTATTAGCACATTAGCGATATTTTTAGTAACTTTGTAGTGACCAAACCA
>Ga0247609_10004026_pt1 | contig 14729 bp, 12 predicted proteins | sample 172DNAGHGlowgp2_FD_193487 | JGI IMG/M metagenome (GOLD analysis project Ga0247609, IMG submission 193487) | Sheep rumen microbial communities from Palmerston North, Manawatu-Wanganui, New Zealand - 1728 DNA GHGlow gp2 | ecosystem: Host-associated > Mammals > Digestive system > Stomach > Rumen ...
AAGTAGGTCTGGACGGATTATTTGAGACGTAAGCCCCTCATCTGCATGGCGGGTGACGTGGGAGAGTCATAAAACCGTCAGGTCTTAGAGCAGCTTTATGTCTGTCAGATAGCAGAAAACAGACCCCACAAAAACAGCGGGGTGAGTGTCACACTCACCCCGCCTCAGTACCCAGAGCCGGAACATAACCGCCTCTAACAAAGGAAAGAAAAAGAAATAAAATAATTGATACGCAACCATTTACGATGCTTTGCAATTTTTCTAATTTTTGACAAAATACCCCTTTTTTGCCCTTGTTTTGTTAGAATTAACACCTTTTTAACACCCTGGAATTAAAACTTTTTGTACCTTTGCAGACGAAAAGAAAACATCAGAAAATAAACGAGTTATGGCAGAATCAAGAGGCAAAAACAAGAACCTCGTAGAAGCAGGAAATCCGCGATTATTGAAGAAATTAGTGAAGAATGACACCGAATATAGCCTATATTTGGAGTATCAGATGGGGTATAATCGGGACAACGGCACGTCCATTCGCAAGAAGGAAAGTCTGTCGCTGTATCTTTTGGCATCTCCCCGTACACCCATCCAACGACAACAAAACAAAGAGACGCTGGAACTAGCCAAGAAGATTCGTTTCGAGCGTGAGCAAGAGTTTCCGGACAACCGCGAGGGCTATCGACTGAAGAAAGAGAAAGGCATCAACTTCCTCGACTACTACCAGTCGTACATCAGCAACTACTCCAAGAAAGACATTCGCATGATTCAGATTGCCCTCAATCGTTTCCATGACTTTCTTGCGGAGTATCATCCGCTGTTGAAAGACTTCATCCGGCCCGATGCCATTACTCATGAAATGATGGTAAAGTTTGCCGAATACCTTCAGACTCGTAGTGTGGGCGAAGGGGCAAAAAGCATCTTGCAGCGATTCAAGAAAGTGGTGCGTTCTGCCGTTGACCAGGGCATCATGGCGAAAGATCCATGCAAGGGGGTTGTCTGTGTCGTTGATGACCAGGTGCTGAAGAAAGATGTGCTCTCACAAGAGAAGATACAGAAACTCATGGATACCCACTATCAGTTTGAGAAAGAGAACGTCCGCAATGCCTTCATCTTCTGCCTCTATACAAGCATGCGTTTCTGCGATGTCAAAGACCTGCGCTACTCGAACATTGACTATGCCAACAAACTCCTACGCTTCGAGCAAGACAAGACTAAAGGACACTCTGCGCGCAGTTGGGTTACCATCCCCCTCAATGACGGACTCATCCATCTGGTTGGCATGCCAAAAGAAGGAGAGACAAAGGAATCGCTCGTTTTCAACCTGCCATCATACGAAAGCTGCTGCAAGTCCGTCAAGCGGTGGGTAAAACGTGCTGGCATCGACAAGCACATCAGTTGGCATTGCGCTCGCCACTCCTTTGCCGTGAACATCCTCAACAACGGAGCCAACATCAAGACCGTTGCCAGCCTTCTCGGCCATAGCGGTTTGAAGCACACCGAGAAATACACCCGTGCCGTTGACAAGTTGAAAGAGGATGCCATCAATAGCCTGCCAGCACTCAACCTATAACATTGATTCATTTACTAGCGAAAAGAGAAGATGAGTTTTCCTTTCGCCAACAAACATAATTATTCTGGTGAAAGAAGAATAGGTTTAGTCCACATTGCGCATATATAGCAAATGGGCGTACTAAATGCGAGAAGGCACTGTGTATTTTTGTCGGGTCGGATGCAAAACAAGGAGTTAGAAACACAAAAAGTGCTAAAAACGAGATATTATTCAACATCAACCTGGGCAGTTTAACAAATTATGTTTATCTTTGCACATGTAAATAGCTAAAATCAAAATAGATGACGAAGAAAGATTGCCAAAACAGAATCAGAGTGGTGTTGGCCGACAAACAAATCACCAACCGTTGGCTTGCCGAGCAGATGGAGGTTACCGACATGACTGTTTCACGGTGGAAAACGAACAAGATACAACCATCGATGGCGCAATTCGTGGAAATCGCCCGCCTGCTCCAAGTTGATATTAAAGATTTGCTGGAAGTGGATTTAGGAACCCAAAGCAAAGAGTTATAATTATCATAAAGCCTTAAAACAATAACGACAATGGATGGATTCAAAAATATTGAAATAAAGAACTTCAGAGGTATTGACCATCTGACGATTGACGACTTCTCCCGCGTGAATATCTTTCTCGGGCAAAATAGCTCCGGAAAGACATCTGTGTTGGAGTGCCTTTTGCTGATGATGGGCATTTCTAACCCAGACCTGCCCCAAATGGTCAACTCCATTAGATCGCGCAGCTACAGCGGGTTTTCAGACTTGACATACATATTCCATCGTCTGGACCTGAAGACTAAGCCAGAGATATCATCCGAATTGTTTGACAACAGTAAGCGCCACTTGTCCCTGGACTTAACCTATGTTTTTGACGAGCAATCACAGGTTAGTTTACAAAATGGGCAGATACCGACTTCTGAAACGAAGACTTTCCTGAATACGTTGAAGATGCTGTTCGATGTTGAATTCGGTCAGCAAAAGAATACGTATGAGTGCAGTCTGACAGCCAATCAGCAAGGATTGATATCTAACAAGAAACTGGCAGAAGGATATTTAGAAAAGAATAGTGTAGCCTTCCTTCCTGCTGACTTGGCTGCAGGCAATCCTGCCAACGACTTGGTTGAGTTAATTAAGCGCAGGCTAAAAGATGCCGTAACAGAGCGATTGAAGAACTTTGATAGTCGTATCACTACATTGGAGATTCTGAATAATGTCGCTTACGTAGGCTTGGAAGGTATTAATCAACTTATGGCAGTCAATATGCAAGGGGATGGTCTTCGCCGTTATCTGAATATTGTGGCCGCGTCAGCCAATCCCATGAACAATATTCTTCTGATTGACGAAATTGAAAATGGCTTACACTATTCTGCCTACGAGAAACTGTGGGAAGCCATCTTTGCTTTGGCAACGACAACTAACAAACAAGTATTCGTTACTACCCATAGCAAGGAAACGCTAAGCCATTTGAATGAAATGCTGGAAGAGCATCCAGAATATCAACAGGAAATGCGTCTCTATACGATAGAGAATACCAAGTTGAAGGGGCTTCAAGCATATAAATACACTTATGGGGGCTTGTCGGATGCATGCGAAAATGATGTGGAACTTAGAAGCATTGCGTTATGATTGATAGATTTCACATATTTGTTGAGGGCAAAACCGATAAGGTGTTTGTTGAACAGTATTTTTATCATGTGTTTGGTGTTTCTATTCCAAAAGATTTTGTTGTTCCAACAAATGGTAAAGACAACCGCCAAAATGCGACCAATAAGATGAAAACTATGTCCGCTAATGGAGGAAAGAATCTTGTGATTTATGATGCAGACGATGATGTAGAAAAGAGACGGACAGAACTTCTGAGTTGGAAAGAAAAGGAGAATCTGGATTTTGAGCTATTCCTGATTCCGAATGATAAAGAAGCAGGTGCGTTGGAAACTCTTTTGGAAAATATTATTAATCCTAATAATGAACCTATATTCAAATGTTGGGATAAATATGAGAGCGATTTGGGACAACTGAAAATCAAAGGAAGAACTACACCATTGACTGTCCCAGGGAAAAAGGCGAAAATATATGCTTACCTGAGTGCCCTTTTGGGAAAATCAGATGATGAACAAAAGTTAGCACAGACAGAAAAACGTGATTACAGGAATCCGCTACACTGGAATCTGGATGCGGAGTATTTAGAGCCGCTGAAGGAGTTCTTGCAAAAATGGTTATAAGTATGGACAAAAAGAAGCAATATACGGTCATTGATCTCTTTGCTGGAGCAGGAGGTTTGTCACTCGGTTTATATCAAGCTGGGTGGCATGGCTTATTTGCTATCGAGAAAAATCCCTTTGCTTTTGAGACTCTGAAATACAATTTGATAGACAGAGAAAAACATTTCAATTGGCCGGAATGGTTGCCTATAATTAACCACGACATCAATGAGGTCTTGAAGAACTATTCTGAGCAACTTATGGATTTGCAAGGCAAAGTGGATCTGGTAGCTGGAGGGCCGCCATGCCAGGGCTTTTCAATGGCGGGCAAACGAGTGAAGGATGACGTTCGCAACCAATTGGTGTTTTCATATATAAAGTTTATTAAATTGGTGCAGCCCAAGATGGTTCTCTTTGAAAATGTCAAAGGTTTTACTTATGCATTTAACAAGAAGAAGAAGAAAGAGGGGGTGGAGCCTTATTCGCAGATCGTTATTAATGCACTTGAGGGATTAGGATATGCAGTCAAACCTCATGTGATTGATTTCTCGGAGTATGGCGTACCCCAACGACGTAAGCGTTTCATACTCGTTGGCGTTAAGGATGGTTTGTGCTCGCCAAATAAATTTGAGCAAATGCTTAAAGAGAATCGTGATGCTTTCTTAGCAGAACGTGGGCTTAGTACTACCGTCACCTTGCAGGAGGCTATATCCGATTTGCTTCGTAGCAATGGGGAACAACCGACCCCAGACCGCAAAGGATTTAACTCTGGAAAATATGGCAAAGGAGAATTAACTGCGTATGAAAAACTGATGCGTGGGGATTATCCGGAGACTCACGATATTCCTAATAGTCATAGTTTTGCACATCATACAGCAGACAAACTGAGTTGCTATAAACGTCTATTGGCTGATTATCCAGAACGAGGAAAACGTATTGACGGTAAAGCTCGTGAAGGATGGGGAATTAATCAACGGGGTATAACAGTCCTAGACCCTAATGCTGTTTCACCTACAATTACAGGTCAACCAGATGATTATCTACATTATGCAGAACCAAGGATTATGACTGTTCGAGAGTGTGCTCGTATCCAGTCTTTCCCAGATTGGTATGAATTTCAAAAGAAATATACTACTGGTGGGCAGATGCGAAAGAAAGAAGTTCCAAGATGTTCCCAGGTAGGAAACGCTATTCCACCTTTATTTGCGGAGCAGGCAGGATATGTACTTAAACAGATGTTGAAGTATGGAGAAACTACATTTTAAAACAAATGTTCAAATAAAAAGCATTATTGGTAAGGATCTTATCAATGATGATAATATTGCCATATTAGAACTAGTTAAGAATTCTTTTGATGCAGATGCAAAAAGAGTAGATATTTCTTTTTGCAATCTAAAAAACAATGATGATAAAGGAATTGATACATTTTCAGAGAACACATCTAGGCTATTCATCCGTGATGATGGGGTTGGGATGGATTTAACTGATATTACTGACAAATGGCTTAATATCGCTTATTCTGAGAAGAAGTCACGTTCTCGACAGTTCAACAGAATGATGGCTGGTGCCAAAGGCGTCGGACGATTCTCTTGTGATAGGCTTGGACAATTTCTCCGTCTTTATGCTAAGAAAGACGGCAAGCAATGTATAGTGCTAAATATTGATTGGAGAAAATTTGAAATAGATGATAAGACAAAAGAAATACAATCGGTAGATATAAACTACGAACTGATTGACGACAATTCCTTGGAACAAAAAGGATTCCTCGGTTTTGAACATGGAGTTATCCTTGAAATTATTAAGCTTAGAAGTAATTGGGTCTATCCTGAAGGTTCAAGTTGGGATACTGATAAATTATCTGATTTAAAGAAGTATTTAGAAAAACTGATTAATCCCAATCAAGCTTTTGAAAAGAATGATTTTGGCATTTATCTCAATGCTGAAGAATTCTTGGTGGAGAATTCGCAAAAAGCGCACACCGACCAATTCATTGGCAAGGTGGAGAACACTATTTTCCAGAAATTGGATTTTAAGACGACAAGCATTGAATGTAAATCCATTGAAGATGGAAAGTTGATGCTTACAACTTTGAAGGATAAAGGAGAAACGATCTATTGGATAAAAGAATTATCAGAGTTCTACCCAATAATACGTGATTTCAAAATCACTCTTTATTTCCTTAATACCTATGCTAAAGCCTTCTTTACAAAACAAACAGGTATGCGTTCTGTTTCGTATGGATCGGTATTCCTTTTTTTAAATGGATTCAGAATACCGCCCTATGGTGAAGAGGGGGATGATTGGCTGAAATTAGATCAAAGAAGAGCACAGGGCTATGCACGTTTTATAAGTGCAAGAGATATAGTAGGCCAAATTGAGATATTAGATAATTATGAGTCGTTCAAAATCGTTTCAAGTCGCGAAGGTCTAGTAAAAAATGATAGTTTTGACAAACTGACAGATAGAAGGGACGGCTTGTTCTATAGGGTTTTAAGAAGGTTGGAAAGATATGTTGTTGACGGTTTGAATTGGGATAGTATTCCAGAAGAAGACAAGAGTAAGATACCTGAAATAGAAAAGAAAATCATAAGTGGAGAGTTATCTGAGAATGACTTGAATTATCAAGAAGACTCTGCAACAAAAAGAAGAAGGATTTATGAAAGTATTCATACCTTGATAAGCGCTTCTCCCAAAAGGGTTATTGAACTCTATATTAATGAAGATTTAATCGAATCAAAGATTGCAGAGGAAAGACAATTGGCAGAGCAAGAGTTCTCAAAGTTGATGGCAGATTTTGAGAACAAGAAAATCTCTGGTGAATTTTTAGCTCAACTCCTTCAAAAAAAGGCAAAAGAAAGTGAGACTTTAGAAAAACAACTCATTGAGTACTCAAAATACACCACCAATGAAGCTACCGCGAAAGCTGTAGTGGAGATTCAAACATATAAGAATTTAGTTGAAAAGCAGGCAAATGTAATTAAATCTCTACAAGAACAACTTGAAAAGAAAAATCAAGAAATTGATAATATAAAGAAAGATGCCGATACTAGAATAAATGAAGCAGAACAAAAACAAAAACAAGCAGAGAATGAACGAGATATTGTCTCACAAAAAAATCGATATTTAGAATCCACTCGTGTTATTTCAGCAGAAGAAGAATCTTTTATACATATAATTAACGTTTATTCTCAAGAAATAAATCCTGCCTTTTTAAAGATTTCAGAAATAGTCACGGAAAACACTGTCCCTAATGAGTTAATCAAGGAAATTGGTGTCATTCGGACTTTCTTTGATAAAATACTAAATGCTGCAAGTCTGTTGACAAAAGCTGATATAAAAAAACTGGCAGAAAAAGAAATAATAAATCTATCTGAATATATAGGTGAGTACATACAAAAATGTTCGGAAGTCCTGTTTAGAGACATTTGTTTTAAAGTAATAAACCATGACAATGCTGAATACTACGGAGCATACAGCTTACTTGACGTTTCAGTATTATTAGACAATTTAATAAGCAATGCAAAAAAGGAATTTGCAAAAGAAATACAGATAAATATTTTCCAAAAAAACGGCAAATACATCATTGACTTTTCTGATTCTGGTAACGGTGTGTCAGATCCAACATTGCTTGGTGACAAAATGTTCGAGTTAGGTGTGACTACACGTCATGGCGGTTCAGGAATAGGCTTGGCTTCTGTTAGGAAGATAGTTTCGGATATGAAGGGCCATATTTCATTCTTGGGCAATAATATATATTTAAAAGGTGCAACATTTAGAATAGAGTTTGATATATGAGAACATATTGCTTAGTTATTGATGATGATAACCAGAAGAACTATTTTGAGAAAGATATCAAAGAAGTCCTTCGTAAAGACCATATAGACTTAGTTCCTATCTATATTGAAACTAAGGATAGGATATACATGAAAAGTGACCATTCAGGTTTTGACAAATCTTTAATAGAAAAAGATTGTATAAAAGCAATTAAAGAACACAATTGTTCTATAGTTGTATCCGATTATCAGATAGCAACAGATAAAGATGGTTTTAATGGGCTTGACATTTTGAATAGTATCTCCGACGAATACCCGCAGTTGTACAAAGTTCTTTATTCTGGTGGCGATATTGAAAAGGCAATAAAAAAGATACATCGCTCTTTATCTGACAAGATACCTTCTAATAAAGGTAAGCTAAGCGATGCGCAGATAATTGATGCCATCAATCGGTTAAAGAAGATGTCATGTATTAATGAATGGATCAAAGGAAAGGGATATGCAGAATCGGTAATTAAGTATATGCGGTGTTCACCACTTATTTTACAGCAAACCTTCCTATCCCAATTTAAGGATGATTATCCAGAGATGGTTTTCCAATCTTGCTATCCCTCATTTAAAGGGTGGAAACTGAAAACTATTGCCGAAGAGATAGAAAAAAGGACACTCAGGGGTGGCGATTTCCTACAATCTCTTATCTCTCAAGTCATAGCATACTTAATAGAAACGAACAAAGATAAAGATGAGTAAGTTGATTTGTATATATCCGGAAGACAACACAACCAATTTCCTTTTGCCCATTTACGCTCAATTGGAAACAATGCCTGATTTCGCTGGATACCGTTTTGACACTAATGATTCTTCAAAGACAAAGAATCTATTTAATGCATTATATCAATTAGAAGATGATGCCTTAGTTTTTTTCTTAGGACACGGAGCCAGCAATAAATTGTATGGCAGTGTTGGTGATGATGGCGATAAGCAGACATTGTTTGACAAAACAAACATCGAGTGCATTAAGAAAAAGAACGTTGTCAGTATAGCATGCCGATCAAAAGAATTTGCCCATAATTGTATACTCAACCATATCGGGTTTGGTGATATAACCAGTGACTATTCTGAGGTTCTGGCAGAACGCAATATTGGGGATCCTAATTATATGGAATGGGCTTCAGAAGAAGACATCTTTAACTTTCAAAATGAGTTTGTAGGAGCAATTACTGATGCCATTAAGCTATCAGAATGTGGGACTTTGCTTTCTATTTATGTAATGATAAAGTTGTGCTTCAATAAAAGAATTGCTTCGTTATTAGTAAATAAGCAACTACCCAATTATAGGCATATAGCAGATATGTTGTATGAAATAAATGATGAAATGTCATTAAACAGGTACTCCGTTGAGTTAGTGGGTAACTCCATTACACTTAGTGCTTAACTATAAAGTATTTGGTGGGTAACTCGGAAAAGTTAGTGGGTAAGTAAAAAGAATATAATAATTATAAATATATAATGCTGGTTGTATCATTCTTTGCTGGATGTGGGGGGCTTGATCTTGGATTTGAACAGGCTGGATTTCGAGTGGTATGGGCTAATGAGTTCAATCCTCATTGTCGTGACACTTATATCCGTAATCATCCCAACACTGAGTTTGTGTTGGGGGATGTTTGCAAAATTGATCCTAAAGCGATTCCAGATTGTGATGGTTTCATTGGAGGCCCTCCATGTCAGTCGTGGAGTGTAGGAGGAAAGCAAAAAGGACTTGATGACGAGCGTGGACAATTATTCTTGAAATACATTGAACTTATAAACGTCAAGAAGCCCAAATTTTTCATGATAGAGAATGTGAAGGGAATGCTGGATGACAGGTTTAAGGTAGTGTTCACGGATTTTGTTGGCAGACTTGAAAAAGCCGGATATGATGTGCAGTGGACATTACTTGATGCAGTGAACTACCGTGTTCCACAAAATCGAGAGCGGGTGTTCTTTGTCGGGTTTAGGAAAGAATTGGGTATTTCTTATACCTTCCCATTTCCTACGTGTACCGAACCTATTACACTGGAGCAAGCCATTGGCGACATTACCGAAGAGCCAAACCGCTTTGCTGGTAGCAAAATGGAAAATACCGGTGATAGGGATGGGAAATGTAAGCGATATCCTAATCATGATGTTTTCACTTCAAAGTTTGGCTCATTCTATTATAGAGGCAATAGACGAAGAGGTTGGCAGCAACCATCATTCACCATCAATGCTACTGCCGACTTTGCTCCATTACATCCGTCGTCGCCCAAAATGATGTTCTATGGGCATGAGAATTGGAATTTCCAAAAGGACAAGTTGGACAAATACAGAAGATTGAGTGTACGTGAATGTGCTAGAATACAGACTTTTCCCGACAACTTTATCTTCGTGTACAATAATATAAAGGAAGCATATAAGATGATTGGAAATGCTGTACCACCTCGTTTAGGAAACGAGATTGCAAAATCCATCATAAGTGCTTTTAGTCGATTGGATATTTCTACAAAAATTCTCCAACCTGTCAACGATACAAAATGTGCATCTGTGCTTGTTGGGTATTATAAAGGTAATTGGCATAAACAACGCATCCTTGACAACAAACTTTATTATGTCCGTTCTGATGGACGAAAGGGATCAATGTTTAAAGAAGATAGTACTATTATGCCTAAGTATTTGTTACTTCATTATAAAGACAAAGCAGAAATTTACGAATTAGAAATAGAAGACCCCATACTCGCAGATGCCTCATTTCTGCAAACATTAGGTTTCGAAACGACAGGTGATACATACCTCTGTTTTAGGCTGAAAAGTGATGAACCGGCGACTATAAGTAATTTTGTCAGCACGACAAGTCATTTGGTTTTTGAGCAGGGTAATTATTCTCCTTATTTTACAACAATTGACAAAATAATAGATTCTAAGATATGAATGTTGATAGCGAACAAATAACTCTTGATAAGAACCTTGTTGTTGCACAGGATCAGCCTTTGTCTGATCAGCAACTTCAAGCATGTCTCATTGATGCGCTTGGAAAAAACAGGTGTAGAATCCTTATTGTTCCACCTCGTAAATGGGTATTAGAATATATTGATGGTGGAAAAACATATCACCTTCTCGTCAGGACATGTACTTATTTGGGTAATCCACATCCTATATTTAAGAAGAGAGTTCAATTACCCCTTTGGTTTAATGAATATACCAATACTAAAAAAAAGGAAAAGCCTAATGTAGACGTCCGCTTTATTGGTGTGTATCATTATGGTGAAAAATATCACGGGGATAATATTATATTTATAGATTTCCAAAAAGACACTTATCTTGCCAAAAAAGGTCATAACTCTTCGGCTCACGTTTATACGAATGACTTGTTTCAGGCTATGATTTATGGTGTGTTTACTAAAGAAGATTATTTCGGCAATAGTATTACTACAATTCGCAGAGATAAATTTCGTAACTATTTGACGAACAAAGTTCCAGAGACTAATACGTTATTCGACCTTTTTCGAAAATTCAATTGTGGCTTTACTTTTGGTCAGTGGCTTAAAGCTTTAGATGTAATAAAGGAAATGCATGAGAATGATTGGCATCAATGGAGACAAACAGAATGGGCAGGTTGGTTTTTAGAGTATAAGTTTAATAAATTTACGATAGATAACAATGTTACCCGTCAAATGCGTTACGTTGGAAGTTCTTTGAAACGTGATGGAGATTTAGATTTCGACATTCGATTTGATGAAGAAGATTTTTATGGTGACTTGAAAGCAAGTGACATCACTAAAAAAGAAACACCAGGTAATGATCAGGAAAATCTTATTGAATGTATTTATCAATATGACAAGTTCTGGTATGTAATATATGAACATGAAACTCTTAAAGATAGCGATGCTACTGGGTATGAGGCCACAATAGCAAGAAATCGCTATATCAAGAGCGTTGATCCATCCTACAAAAAAGACGAAATGTCTTATCACGAGCGAATGAAGAATTCTATTAAGTTTGTAAAGATGTCAATCATAGAACTTAACCGAGTAAATTTCCGTGAAGCATTAACAGATTTCAATCAAGGTCATCAACCTGATGGTAACGCAAGAAAACCAAAGTTCAACATTAATAAAAAAGTGTTGGAGAATGACAATTTTGTTGTTTTCCGATATACATATAATAAGTAATGAAAACTTTTAAATTTATAGATTTGTTTTGCGGAATTGGTGGCTTCCATCAAGCAATGGAATCACTTGGTGGTAAGTGTGTCTTTGCAAGTGATATTGATGAGGACTGTCGCAAGACATACGAAGCAAATTATGGTATAAAGCCTGCTGGTGATATTACAAAAATCTCTGCACAAGAGATACCTGCTCACGACGTGTTGTGTGCAGGTTTTCCCTGTCAGGCATTCTCAAAAGCTGGAAAAAGACTAGGATTTGACGATGAAACAAAAGGAACCTTGTTCTTTGATGTGTGCCGAATTATGGAATACCATAAACCAAAATATGCCTTGTTGGAGAATGTACGAAATCTCGCCAGTCACGACCATGGGAATACGTGGAAAGTAATACATGACCGATTAAGGAAATTAGGGTATAATCTTCTGCCAGAGCCCGTTATCTTCAGCCCTCACTATATAGGAATTCCTCAGCATCGAGAAAGAGTATATATCATGTGTATTAGAGAAGATGTGGGTGATATTAAGCCGTTTTCTTTCGATAAACAAAACATTCCCCCTTGCTCAATAGAGTCAATTCTTCAGAATGAAGATGAGATTGCCAATGTTCGAGAATACCGTGTGTCTGAAGACATGGAGAATCTTATTAACCTGTGGAATGAATTCCTTCAGAATATAAAAGTTGACAAACTTCCTGGCTTCCCTGTTTGGACTGACAGACTATGTGACTTAAATTCTACAGAAGATTTGTCACAATACCCGTCATGGAAGCAAAACTTCATCCATAAGAACAATGAGTTATACGTGGCAAATAGAGTCTTTGTTAACAAATGGCTAAAGAAGGCTTGTCGAAATCCGCTTTTCTTTGGTGCAAAAGCAAAATTGGAATGGCAAGCTGGGCAAACGGACAAACCGGATATTTGGAAACAGATATTTCAATTAAGACCTTCGGGTATAAGGGTCAAAGTGAATTCCTATTTTCCTGCATTAGTTGCTATTGTGCAAACCTCTATTATTGGTTCGCGACGCAGATTTCTGACTCCAAGAGAGTGTGCGCGTCTGCAAAGTTTTCCAGATACATTTAAGTATGACGTAAAGCAGGCTCAAGCATATAAACAGTTTGGAAATGCTGTAAATGTTGATTGCGTGAAGTTGTTTGCAAGACATATGTTTAATAAATAAATTTTTCATTATGGTTCCCTTCGAAGAAACTATCAAAACGAAACAGGAATTAATAGAAGCATGTAAAAAGGGATTCGAAGATTTCTCTAATCATCGTATATCGAAAAATGATTTTTGCATGTTTTTTGGTTTTACACATGGAAAGGCAATTACCACATTTTATGAAGGAAATTATGAGCAACTCTTGGTTGATGGAGGCTTTAATACTGGAAGCGTCGCCTATTTTTCTGGTGGAATAAATGCGTGGAAAAATCTTCGCGACGGGAAGTATGAGTTTCCTCCGTTTGTTAAAGGGAACATAAAACATGACATTGAAAATGATTTACCATTTCAGCAAATCTTCTATGGTGCACCAGGTACAGGAAAGAGTCACAATATCAAAGAAAACGAGAAGGTAAAAATAGCTGATGAGAAGAATCTGGTGTTCCGCACTACTTTCCATCCAGACAGCGATTATTCTACATTTGTGGGGGCATACAAACCTACCACAACAAAGAGGGCTGTCCGCAATGTGGCTGGTGACATAGTTAAGGATACGACGAACAAAGAAGATGTGTATGAAGATTGCATCACCTATTCGTTCATTCCACAAGCATTCCTGCAAGCCTACGTGGCAGCGTGGAACAATCCTGGCGACAAAGTGTTCCTTGTCATCGAGGAAATCAACCGAGGTAACTGCGCACAGATATTCGGAGACTTATTCCAACTGCTTGACAGAGACGACGAAGGGGCATCGGAATACCCGATCATGGCGGATAAAGACCTGGCCAAATACCTGAATGGGAATGACGAGGAGGGACGGCCTGTGCTGACTAACAAAGACGGCATCAAGGACGGCAAGCTGCGCCTGCCCAAGAACCTGTACATCTGGGTCACAATGAACACCAGCGACCAAAGCCTGTTCCCCATTGACTCTGCCTTCAAACGTCGTTGGGACTGGGTGTATATACCTATTGCTGACGCAAAGAAAAACTACGTCATTGAGATTGACAACGACCAGTACGACTGGTGGAGCTTCTTGGAGGCAATCAACGCTATCATAGAGAGCACCACCCACTCGGAAGACAAGAAATTAGGCTACTTCTTTGCAAAAGCCAAAAACGGCAGAATCTCCGTAGAGACATTTGTGAGTAAGGTCATCTTCTATCTATGGAACGATGTCTTCAAGGACAACGAGACAAACCACAAAGCGTTCAAGGACAGTGATGGAGAACTGCTGGCTTTCCGAAAGTTCTTCCACCACGACGGAACGGTTGACACCAACGTGGTCATTAAATTCCTACAGGATCTGGAAGTATATCCTTTTGAAACTTCCGACGATGGCACAACAATAGTATCCGACACCACTCCCAACACCAAGCGTCAGCGGGATAAGTCGAGATACCGCGTGAACGGCACAGACAACCTGAACAAAGCCCAAATGACCCGTGAGGCGTTCAGACTATACATTGAGACTCACCCTGATGCAGACGCACAGACAATAGCACAAGCATGGAACGGATTGGGGCTGAAGGACCATGTGCGCCACCTCGTAGAGACCGAAGCGGAATACAATGCTCGCACCAAAGACTCCACCGACAGCAACAAGAGAGCAACGGAGTTTGAACTCTCTAATGGTGAGAAGATATACCTTTCAACACAATTCGGCATAGGCAATATAGGCAAGTTTATGGATGCCGTGAACAATGCCGGATGGAATATTAGGATAGAGAACCAAGCCTGACGAAGCATGAAGGTCCTGATAGAAGGATATTACTACGACCCTGCTGTCTTGGAGCGTGAGCAGGTGACGGACGGACTGATAGAGTATCACCGGCGCCCGAGCGACGG
>Ga0247609_10004028_pt1 | contig 14728 bp, 9 predicted proteins | sample 172DNAGHGlowgp2_FD_193487 | JGI IMG/M metagenome (GOLD analysis project Ga0247609, IMG submission 193487) | Sheep rumen microbial communities from Palmerston North, Manawatu-Wanganui, New Zealand - 1728 DNA GHGlow gp2 | ecosystem: Host-associated > Mammals > Digestive system > Stomach > Rumen ...
AAGTCTCCTTGGGGGGATGTAAAAATTAATGCCTTTACTGGTATTACGATTGGCGCCCCAAATGGTAATGTGAAGATTCAGGGCAAGAATGTCTCGATAGAGGCTGGCTGTAACCTGACACTGAAATCTGGCATAAATATTAAACAGAAATGGTTTATGGACGGCGAGAATGCAAGCATGGCGACGCTCGGGGCCACGATTTCCAAAACAGTTACTGCAAAAGTTGCGTCTCTACTCATAGGCTGTTTCGATTTGTCATTGTTACGCCATCTTATGGAGATTGCCATTAAGCCAGTGGAGGGAAAGATAAAAATAACGGCTGGTCGTTATCTGATGCTTGAGGCTGGCGGTAAAGAAGTTGCCTATCCGATTGATGCTTATGGGGATAGTGCGAAGAGAACTAAAGTTAACAAGGATTCTAAACCTGAGGAGATCAGAAAAGATATCAATTGTGCAGAGTCGTTTGAAAGGCTAAAATCAACAATCGATTTTAACTATTCCCGTATGGAGGCTTTTTATAATGACGTCCGTCAGAGAAAGGGCGAATTGGAAAATTTGATTAATGATTGTAAGAATGCCAAGCAGGAGCTACAATGCAAGAGTGCGGAGAATATTATTGCTGCTCTTTGGGATAATCCACGTCATGACCAGAAAGCGCTATTGGAATTCAAGGGCATATTAAAGGATGTGAGCGCTGATGGTGATATTGATGATGATATTATGAAAAAATTCCTTCCTGCATTAGGAGCAATGGCTCATCAGAGGATGATAGACGATCCAGACTTCAGGAGACGAAGATGGAGGGATGCTGTCGGCCGACAGAAAGCGAAGAAGGAGAGAATCCTTAATATTGTCAAGCAGATAAGCGTTTTAATTTGGACTTTAAAGGAATTCAATGTGATAACTAACGAGGGCCAAAGGTATGGGACGTTAAATCGTGTAGTGACAAATCCTGCTAATCTTACGGATGATTGTCTGTTTAAGACACTTAAAGATAAGGATGATTATAAAAAACTGACTGCTCAATTCCAGGTTTCTCCGGAAGAGAAGAAGAAGCTTTATCGAAAAATGTTTATAGCTTTGGTAAACGGATTCGGTATTCCTCGTGCTGCCACGGAAAGTTCCGGTCTCGCAAAGCCAACTGTGTTCCCAGAGCCTCAACCCAACTGTTCGGATGCTGATTGGACTAAGTATTGTAATAGTATACAATACCTAAGGAAAAAGAAAGAAAAGAAAGACGGTTTTTGGTCAGCAGCTGGCAATGCCTTTCTTGATCCATTTAAGAATGTGATAAAAAATAGTGAAGCAGTATCTGATGATAATTCTTTTGGCTCCAGTAAAAAAGGCGAGATCCTTTTCGCAAGCGAGGATGGTACGATGGTTCTCGACAGGGGAATCTACCGAGCCAATGTAGGTGGCACAGAAAACTATTATGATGATAACCGGCGACCTTTGGGAAATGGTAATGTCTCGAGAGTAAGAAATGCCATGTTGGACGTTTGATTTTGATATAAGGAGAACAACTATGGATTATATATTCGACGATTGGAAGAAAATTTTGAGTGACTTCCAGAATAGTGTGGAGAAGGATCTTGAAGAGATTCATAAGCAGAAGATGGCTGTGCAGCAGATGAAAACCGATATTTTCGATCGCCTGGATCAGGGCCAGTATATCTATGACGAAAAACGTATCGTGCTCTCTGCACCAGAGATTATCATCGGGCATGTTGATAGAAGCGGTGACCTGAAAGGAAGTGGAAAGGTGATTATCCGCGGATCAGAAGTCGGTGTCGAGGGCGTTGGTAAGACAGGCTCAATCATCAGCCGAGCCCCTATCATCCAACAGACGGCTGTGGATCCTGGTATTGATGGTCAGGAGGCAGTGGTCTATCCTCATTCTGCTGTCTTGACTCAGGCTCGTTCGGTGGTACTTCAAAGTAATGATGCTACAGACGCCTTCTCCTGTCCAGTTGCCATACCTGGTAGTAGTGGTATTTCCATCCATGCTGATCAGGTGCTGGATATCGATGCTTCTGTATCAAGTGAAACTCGTAAGACTACTATCGATGCCAATGTGTCTGCACTGAAGAAACAGAAGAGTGATTTGAAGACTGTTACTGCCAATCAAAAGAAGAGTATTGAGACTTTCTTCACTGACATTCAGAAGATAGTGGATGACGATGATAAGAAAAACGATGGTTTTATGAATACCCGTGTGAACATGGTGGATATCGAGAGGAATCGGGCCAAGGTGGAGAGTATGATTTCCACACTATATCGCCAGACCATTGAATTTATTCATAGCGTTTCGAAAATGGCTGAATTAAATCGTCAGATTAAGGCCTTGGAGGCAGAGAAGCAAGCCATCAAGTCGGGAGATGAATTCAAGAAGAATACAACTGGAGCCCAACTGTCGCTTAACGCCGAAAACATCAGTGTGACAACGGTGGATGGCGATAGTAAATTTCGTTCGAATGACGGGGCGGGTATCAATGTTTGGACTCCCCAGATGGCTGTCAGTATGAACCAGCCAGATGGTACGCTCGTGGATAAGAGTGCGTTCTGTGTGACATCTGAAAATGTGCTGATTTCCACTGGCAATCCGAAAGCTGACGGTAGTGAGATCTTGGCTTCTGGTCAGGTAAGCATTTCGTCCAAATCTGTCAACATAGAGGCGATGGATTACCAAAAGAAGGATAAAAACTTTACGGAGAAAGGATTGGCCGCTGATGGTAAGGTAAATATCACCGCCAAAACCATTGAGGTGGCCACGACGAATCCAAAGGACATTACCCGTGACGATAAGGGTAAGGTAACCAAAGGTGAATATAAGGCAGAAGGTGATGTTGTCATCCGGTCGAAGACGGTAGCCGTAGAGACTCTTGACTACGAGGTGGCCGACGGCAAGTTGAAGGCCAAGACACTGACTAAGGATAGTAAGATTGAGATGCGCTCAGAGAAGATGGGTATGCTGGCGGCTGATACAGAAGGCAAAGCCACGGGTAGCATCAGCCTGAATGCTAAGGCAGTAGCCGTGAAGTCGATGGATGTCGATAAGGAGAAACTCACTGACGACAAACTTGCTGCAGGCAGTACGATGACGCTTGTTTCTGAGAAGATGTATGTAGGCTCGAAGTCGAAGGATGTCAAGAGCAAGAAGATTCAGGCTGTGAGTGAAGAGATTGGAGCCTTCGCTGATAAGACCTTGGAAATACAGCAAGGCGATGGCAAGGCTGTGGTACAGCTCGATGGCGGCAATGCTTCTGTCGGCGGTAGCAAGACCGGAATCTTTGGTGCTACAACCATTAATGACAAGACAGAAGTCAAAGGCGAACTTAAGGCTCCTAAAGCAACGATTGACAATCTGGAAGCGAAATCCTCGTTTAAGTCGCCTAATATCAGTGACGGTATGGGCGTAGGTGGTGCCGGAGGCGGTGGTAGCCTTAGTGCAAAACTCAAGACCGAGGATGCACCAAAATAATAACGGGTGAGTTGTGAAACATCAAAATTGAAACGATTAATTAGTAAAGATATGAAACGTTCTCTTATAAATCAGTTAAATCAACTGTCAGAACAACTTAAAGGCTATGTTGCGGCTTTGAATTATCGCTATCTGAATCTCTGCGTCAAAGCAGAAGAAGTCTCATTGCTGCCAGTACAAGTGGCCATAGAGGGGGAGGTGAAAAATTTAGAAGATGTGGCTTATGCCGGTAAGAAGGGTGGGGATGACTATTCTCTCTTTATTGTGCCAAAGTATGAGGAAGACTTACAGCCTATATCTGAGGCAGTCATGCATTTCCATCCGGAGTTTATCCAAAAGGTTGAAAAAGAAACGGTGGATCCTGGTGATGGTAGTGGCAGTCAGGAGATACCATTGCTAAAATTGACTGTTCCCGAAGTGAATGATGATCGTTACGACGTATTGAAACAGGGTACAAAGACCTTCTATGATATGTGCAAGGCCGATATGGAGGCTGCTGGCATTGAAACGGAAAGTCAACTCGCTGTTTTGGGGTTAGAAGAGAAACCCGAAGATATGGATAATCTAAAAAAAGCGATAGACGAGGTTAGCGATATCTGGAAAAAGAAGAGGGATGAATTGTATGATGAAAAACTCAAGGAGATTGAGGAGGCCCATGACAAATGGAAGGCCGAACAGGCCGGTAAGATGGAAAAAGAGCAGAAAGCTGCTAATGAGAATCGCGTGGCAACCTCGATGCGGCTTACTCCAGATAATGATGAACAATAACATACAATGAAACAATATGAAAAAACATTTATTTAACATGATGGCTTCGGCCGTTTGTGTGCTGGCGATATTTGGTTGCTCAAAGTCTTCTGATCCTTATACGCCTGGACAGTCTGATATTGATATTTATAACATGCGTTTTATGTCGTATGTCGGGTGGTCGATCAATGATAATCAGGATTGGGGCTTCGATGTTTCTAATAAGACTAAAAGTGCTACACGTGGTGAAGAAAACGGATATTTCATCACAGACAAATACGAAAAAGAATACACAAAATCTTATTTTAAGCAGGCACTTGATAGCCTTCCCGAAGGCCAAAAGGTCGCTGAGAAAATCAGGAAGAACTTTGAGTTCATCTCCAGAGGTCCATTTCGATTCGATATAGTGTTCTCCTCTACCAAGGAAGAGTTTGAAATCGGCTACTATTATTACAATCCCAAAACACAAACTGCTGCCGATCGTAAAGAAGTGAAATTTGTCAGCCAGTTTGTAACCGACTTGGGGAAGAATAACTATTTTCAATATACTACAAAGTCTAGTCCTTCAATTTCTGATTGGGAAACACCAAAAGCATCATGGGGCTACACGATATGGACAACCCTTGAAGCTAAGATGCTGCATGCCAAGATGATAACGTTGAAAACAGAAGATGTGCCAGTTGGCTATAGGGTTGGCTTCTATGTCAAGAATCCGAAAGATCCGGGACAGACAGTCTATACCAACCGTTTCTTGAACAAGGATGAGCAGTACTTCTTTGCTGTCCTAGCCAGTAAGGATGGCGATTTGTCACATTCTTATGTGGTGGGTATGGAAGACCGTGCCTCTGCTGAAGCCTGTGATTTTGACTGTAACGACGTGATGCTTGCTGTGCATAAGGATTTGGAAGATACGTTCCCATTGCTGGTTGAACCCGTCAAACCGACACCTGTTCAGACTACATGGCGTGTCATCGCAGAGGATTTGTCTGTGCAGGATAATACAGACTTTGATTTCAATGACATTGTACTGGATGTGACATTAACCAATTCTGGTGCAGACTGTGTGCTCCAAGCTGCTGGTGGTACTTTGCCGATACGTATCAATGGCGATAACAATCTGGAGGTTCACAAATTATTCGGCGTGAACCAGGATGTGCTGGTGAATACTAAGGCTGAAAAAAAAGGTTTGAAAGGTGCAACTAAGGATCCTGTAAAGTTCTCAATAACGGGTTCTTTCTCCTCGGTCAAGGATGTTAAGATTGAGGTGAACAAGGGTAAACCCAATGAGCCTAAGTGGATTGAACTCTATGCAGGAAAGGGGGAACCTGCTTGTAAGATACTTGTAAAAAATACCTTCCTTTGGCCCGATGAGCGTGAGAGTATCAAGGATGTCTATCCGAAGTTCATCAATTGGGTGAAAGATCCATCCGTTGTCTGGTATCCCTGATTCAGACAGTCTTGAATGTGACCATCAGCACATCATCTGACTGATCGGCATTGCCACGATAACTCTCCAAGGCTTCTTGCATCTTGGAGAGTATTTTTTGCGGGCTATCGCTGGCAAGGGCACAGTTCTTCAGACGTGTCAACATGCGCTTTTGTCCATAGGGTTCGTGAGAACTGTTCTCTGTCTCATAAAGGCCATCGTTATAGATAAAGAGTGTGAAATCATCGATAAGCGTGATGCTCTGTTCCATGTATTCATAATCTTCCATGATGCCAACGGGGATATTCGGATTTGTATCCAATGGGTTGGCGCCTGTAGCTGGACTGAGTACGACAGGTGCAGGATTTCCTGCATTGCAATAGGTCAGCTTTGCTGTATCGAGGTTGAGCACACCGACGAGAAGCGTGGCAAACATCTGATTATGATTAATGGTGCAGAGCGTATTGTTCATTGATGTGACAATGGCAGCAGGTGAGGGCGTCGCCCCTTCTTTGCATTGCATGGTGGCAGATGTACGGAAGATACTGCGGGTAACAGACATCATCAAGGCTGCTTTTACATTGCTGCCGGGCACATCGCCAATACAAAAAACGAGATTTTTACCTGTGTAGAAGTAGTCATAGAAATCAGCACTCACATCAGGAGCGGGAATAAGACATTCTTCCACATTAAGGTGGTGACGTGCGTTCTCAGCTTCAGAATCTTTTGGGAGCATGGCCGCCTGAATATCGCTGGCAATTTGGAGTTCCTTGCCTAGCAAGTCTTGTTCGGCAATAAGCCAGTTCACCTGCTTGATCTTCTTTCCAAAGCGCCAAACAATCCAGATGATTAATATCAGGGCAAGCAACTGCAGGATGAAACCGATAATGTTAACCCTGTCGAGTGCACTATAGACGGTATCTTCCTTTTGGGCAAGATCTTTGAAGTGTACGTCTGCTGTTAAAATACCAATGACATTTCCTTGACTATTATGGATGGGTTGCCCGTAGGTGTGAATCAGCAGACCAGATCCTCCTGTATCGGTATATGGTTCACTCCATATGGCAGAATCTGCCTTGAGAGGCTGAATATACCAATCTTGTTCTGTGTAATCATAAGGGAGGAGCTTGGTGCGAGGCTGATACTTTCCGTTCTTTGACTCTGGGTATGCAAATGGGGCAAAAAGACTATCTTTCTCTGGGTAGTAGCCTGGTTTCATCGCGATGGCACAACCCACAATGTGCTCATTGCGTGCTACTAGCCGTGAAGCTATTCCATAGAATTTGTCTGGTTCTTGCAAATTGATAAGTACATCACCCATTGCATTTTGTACTGCCGTCTCTACGTTTGTCTTCAAGTTTACAATGCGTTGAATCTCGCGAAGATCACGGTAGGCCTTTTCTGATGTCTGTCGTTTGACGTTAGAACGTGTGTAAGCGTATTGGGCGATATTGAATACCTGCGAAAGAACGGCGGCTACGATAACCAAAATAAAACTGGTTCGTGTACGCTTTATGATTTGCTTGACTTGTATCTTGTTCATTCTTGTTGCAAATTATTCGTTTTCAGGCGCAAAATTACAATTTTTTTTGGTTCAAACAAATTTATGACTACCAAAAGTTCAAAAAACATCTCCAAAAGGCCTTTTTCTCATCGAAAAGTACTAACTTTGCAGGCATGAAACAGGCAATGATATTTGCTGCGGGTCTTGGAACCCGGTTGAAACCGCTGACAGACTCGATGCCTAAGGCTCTTGTTAAGGTAGGAGGAGAGCCTCTCTTGTGGCATGTCGTCATGAAGCTGAAGGCTGCAGGCTATGAGCGCATTGTAGTGAATGTGCATCACTTTGCTCAGCAGATTGTTGATTATCTGCAGCGGAATGATAATTTTGGCATAGATATTCGTATCAGTGATGAGACCAGTGGACTATTGGAAACTGGTGGCGGAATTCGCAAGGCCTTGCCGTTGTTTGATGCTAATTCGCCAGTACTTATCCATAACGTGGATATCTTAAGCAATCTTGATCTTAGTGAACTTACTCAAGTGGAACAAGCGCCTGATGCGTTGCTTGTTGTGAGTCGTAGACAGACAAAACGGTATCTGCTTTTTGACGAAGAAACCATTCTTGATGGATGGACAAATATAGAATCTGGCGAGGTGAAGAGTCCTTATAAGGGACTGGATCCTTCGGCCATGAGACAATTGGCTTTCAGCGGAATCCATGTTATTTGGCCTCGTGTTTTCCCGTTGCTTGAATCGATGCCAGAACGTTTTGGTATTATTGATTTCTATTTGAAATACTGCCATCAGTGCGTGTTTCTTGGTTTCGAGAAGAAAGACCTGCAGTTGATGGATGTCGGGAAGCTCGAGACCCTTGATCAGGCTGAGAAATTTTTTAAACAAATATAAGTAAAAATGACACAGAAGATTATTATTTTGGATTTCGGTTCACAGACGACCCAACTTATTGGTAGGCGTGTGCGTGAACTGGATACCTTCTGCGAGATTATGCCTTACAACAAGTTCCCGAAGGACGACCCAAGTGTGATAGGCGTCATCTTGAGCGGTTCGCCATTTAGCGTTCACGACCCAGAGGCGTTTAAAGTCGATCTGTCACAGTTCGTAGGCAAGATTCCTGTATTGGGAATCTGCTATGGGGCGCAGTTTATTTCGCATACTCTGGGTGGTAAGGTGGAAAAAGCAGACTCCCGGGAGTATGGTCGTGCCAATTTGCAGACGGTCGACACGGAAAATCCGCTCTTCAAAGGCTTTGAACAGCATTCGCAAGTGTGGATGAGTCATGGTGATACCATTACGGCTATCCCTCAGGATTTTAAAGTGATAGGCTCGACGGCTGATGTGGTCAATGCTGCGTTTGCCTCAACAAAACAACCTGTATGGGCAGTGCAATTCCATCCGGAAGTGTTTCATACTCTTCAGGGTAAGGATTTGTTAAGGAATTTCGTTGTTGGTATTTGCGGGTCTAAGCAAGAGTGGAGTGCTGCTTCATTTGTTGATTCTACAGTAGCCGAGTTGAAGGAACAATTAGGAAACGATCGCGTCATCCTCGGTCTTTCTGGCGGCGTTGACTCTTCTGTAGCTGCGGTTCTTTTGAATCGTGCTATCGGCTCGCGTCTTACCTGTATTTTCGTTGATCATGGCATGCTCCGTAAAAACGAATTTAGTCAGGTGATGAATGACTATAGGGTCCTTGGCCTAAACGTAATAGGTGTTGATGCGTCAGAAAAATTCTTCAAAGATCTTGAAGGTGTGACGGATCCAGAACAGAAACGTAAGATTATAGGTCGAGACTTTGTTGAGGTCTTTAACACAGAGGCAAAGAAAATCACAGATGCCAAGTGGCTTGCACAAGGTACGATTTATCCAGACAGAATAGAGTCCTTGAACATCACCGGTAAGGTCATTAAAAGCCATCATAACGTGGGCGGTCTGCCTAAGGAAATGCATTTGCAGTTGTGTGAGCCGCTGAAATGGCTCTTTAAAGACGAAGTGCGTCGTGTTGGGCGTCAGCTCGGTATGCCAGAGCATCTTATTACCCGTCATCCTTTTCCAGGTCCTGGTCTGGCAGTGCGTATTCTTGGTGACATTACGCCCGAAAAAGTTCGTATTCTTCAAGACGCTGATGATATTTATATTCGTGGTCTGCGTGACTACAAAGTAAAACTATCAGGCGAAGAGGCCCGAAAAGTTCTGGCTGCAGGTGTGCCTGCTGAGTTGCAAGACGGAGAGGTCGAAGTATCGCTTTACGATCAAATTTGGCAGGCTGGTGCCATTCTCCTCTCAACGGTTCGAAGTGTAGGCGTGATGGGTGACGAACGGACTTATGAACATCCCGTGGCTCTGCGGGCTGTTACTTCTACAGATGCGATGACGGCCGATTGGGCTCATCTGCCATATGATTTCATGGCAAAAGTATCGAATGAAATCATTAACAAAGTGCGTGGCGTTAATCGTGTTTGTTATGACATCTCGTCAAAGCCGCCCGCAACTATTGAGTGGGAATAGTTTTTTGATGCGAATCTCGGCCCACGTACCTTGATCATTTCGAGGTACGTGGGCCGTTGTTTTTGAGAGACATGGCGCAAAGGCTTGCAATCACGTGTATTGTCAAACTCCTTTTTTTCTGATAAATGGCGCCTTTGAAGCCCTTGAGTTTCTTACTTGTGTTAAATAATGTAAATCTTTAATGTTTTGTGTCGTGTTACTTATTCTTTTTCTTGATTTTTTTCCTATTTTTGTAGCCAAATTAAACGTGTAACTTTTGATATGAATTCAAAACTTAAAACTATTGCAAACTCTTTTGCGGAAGAATATTGTAGCGATGCAATTTATCCAGCGCATCTTTTTAAGGCTATCCTTCATAAGGAAATTGGCCTGGTGAATTTTATTGAGAGCGAACTGGACAAGGATTATTATTATTTGCAAGACTGGGCTGACGTTCAGATGCAACTTGCTCCACGTGCAGTGCGTCCGATGCGTGATTTGGAATTTAGTGAGGAGTCCCAGGCCGTTATCGAGGAGGCTGAGAATTATCAAGTTAAATTTAATCTCGATGAGTGCACAGATGTTTGTGTATTGGCTTCATTGGTAACGCCAGGTGTTGGCTTTACGTTCGATCAGTTGAAGACTTTGCCCCTTACCCCTTCGGATATAAGTGCAAAGATGGCTGGTGGTGCGAATGTAGAAGCCCCATATATGGAAGGCGCGGAGTTGACAAAGCATACGGCTGCTGTAGGTGGAAAAGGTTCCTTGGCCAAATATTGCATTGACAAAACTGCAGTAGCCCGTGCTGGTAAGCTCGACAATGTGATTGGCTTTGAAAAGGAAATCTCTGTAATTTATGAAATCCTCGGCCGTAAGACTAAGGCAAATCTTTTGATTACAGGAGAATCCGGTGTTGGAAAGACATCACTCGTCAATGGCTTTGTCCGTGAGTTGGCCGCCGATCATGTGCCCGGTTTCCTGAGTGGTGCTGTGGCCTATGAATTGGATACTGCAATCCTTGGAGGTGATGCCCAGTATAAAGGGGAAGTGGAAGACCGATTCAAGAATGTTATCATGGAAATTGAGGCGCTCCCCAATGCTGTATTGATTATCGAGTCAATTGACAAACTATTCGATAAACAAGGCTCTTTGTTTGGCGCGTCGGCTATTTTAAAGAATGAGCTAAGCAAGGGGCGTTTGCAATTACTTGCCACTTCAAGCATTGATGGATACACAAAAAATATTGAGACCGATAAGGAGATGGTCTCAAAATTAGAGAAAATAACTATTGAAGAGCCGACAGCAGATCTTTCACTTCGTATTCTGAAAGGAGCCATTGCTGCATACGAGGACTATCATAAACTAACTGTTGACGAGACGGTCATGAGTGATGCTATCCGCTTGGCCAAGCGCTATCTGACGGAGAAATCGCTACCTGACTCAGCTTTTGATCTGATTGACCGTACGATGGCCCAAGTGAAGACGATGAATGATCTGACTGGTAGCATTATTGAGGACCTTCGTGGTAAACTAGAAAATGTCAAGGGACGGGCAGATAACAAGGGCGCTGCAGACGAAGCTCTAATGAAAGAGCTTGACTGGCTCAATTACGAATTGTTCAATAAAGTCAGTTGTATTCTTCTTGCTGGTGTCGATTCTGATACTGATTTCAGTAAGATTGCAACCGTCCAGGAACGTTTGGATTTCTTGTCGGGAATACTTGATAAGTTATCAGAATTGAGCGCTGAGAAACGTACGGAACTGAAAAGTGATGACTTAAGTGCAGTTGTTGCTAAGCAGACAGGTATCCCTCTTGGAAAGGTTCAGACTAAAGAGCGCGATCGCTTGATGGGTGCAGAGGAGACCCTGAAGAAACGTGTTGTCGGTCAGGACCATGCCGTAAAGAAAGTGCTAGATGCTGTATATGAGGCGCGCTCGGGCTTGAGTAAGAAGGGTCAGCCTATGGGCTCGTTCTTCTTCCTTGGTCCGACAGGTACAGGTAAGACAGAGTTGGCAAAAGCCCTTGCCACTTTCCTCTTTGGTGACGAAAGTGCGCTTATCCGCTTTGATATGTCTGAATTCAAGGAGGAACATTCTGTAGCCCTGCTTTATGGCGCGCCTCCGGGATATGTGGGTTATGAAGAAGGTGGATTGTTGGTCAACAAGATTCGACAGAATCCATATAGTGTCGTGTTGTTTGACGAGATTGAGAAGGCTCATAAGTCGGTGTTCGACCTGTTCCTCCAGATTCTAGACGAGGGCAAGCTTCACGACCGCCTAGGCCGTGTGGGTGACTTCTCGAATGCTCTTATCCTGTTTACTTCGAATATTGGAGCCCAGACCATTGTGGAAAAGTTCAACAGTGGTATCATTCCCGAGAATAACGAGCTCATGGATATCATGCAGGGATTCTTCCGTCCGGAGTTCTTGGCACGTCTGACGGAAATCGTACCATTCTCACCGATTACGGATAAGATCGTAGTTTCTATTTTTGATATTCATCTAAAGGGTCTCTTGAAGTTGCTTGAGGAACAGAATATAACTCTTACCTTGACCCCTGAGGCTCGTCAGGCAATCGCTTTGCGTGGTTATAACCAGCAGTATGGTGCTCGTCCTGTACTTGGCGTCATTCGAAAGGAGCTCCGTCATCCAATCTCTAAGATGATGATAGCGGGCAAGGTGAAGTCAGGAGACAATATTGAAGTACAGTTGGACAAAGAAAGTCAGGCTGTATTTGTCATCAATGGCAAAACAGAATCCATGCCAGAGAAACCTAAGAAGGATAAAAAGTAACTAAATATTTATTAATTTCTAAATTTGTATAATTATGGCAATGAAAGAGAATTTTATTTCGATGGCTCCGGATGAGGAGTCCAATGCGAAAGTCAGTTTGATTGATCAAAACAAAACCCTGATGATTGATCAGTACACAACCGATGTAGAGGCAGGTGCCCCTGAGTTTGTTGAGGATATCCATAATATTGACGATGCTTTCGCTCACTTCAAGCCGAAAGTGGAAGTTAGCTTCACAGATGCTGAGGGTGGTTCGGTCAACGAGACTCTGCAGTTTGGTGAGCTTCGTGATTTTGAGGCACAGGGCGGTAAGGGCAAGTTAGTGCAGAACAGTCCGTTCCTGTCTGGTGTAAAGGAGAATATTGATACGAACCAGAAAATCCGTAAGAGCATAGAACAGAATCGTAAGCTTCGTGACATCCTGAAAGAGGCTGGCAGTCGTGAGGAACTGAAAGAGATGCTTCAGTCTATGCTGTCTGAACTGGAAGGTGCTGATAAATAATTTGGCATTGACTCATTATGGCAAAGAAAATTGAAGAGTTGGAAAAAGAGATAGCCCGTTTGGAACAGGAAAACGAGCGGCTTGATATGGAGAATGTACGCCTAATGGGGCGCAATCTCCTAATGAGTGAACAATTGAATTCCTGGTATGAACTGAAACAGCGCGTCAGTTGGCTGAAGGCAGAGATGCAGCGTGGACAACGTTTGATGGCAAAAGCTGATATGGTTGATGACGCAGAGCTGTTAGCCATGCTGGAAAATAGATTGGAGCAAGAGCCTGGTCTGGTGACTCCTGAATTTGGGACGAAAGAATTGGCTGAGTTGATAGGCGTGTCGCAGGCACGACTGATACGTCTTTTTCGTAATTCGACAATCTTCAGATCGCCAGATGAGTATTTGGAAAACCTCCGTTTGGTGCGGGCCTTACAGCTGCTTAGGGATCACCCCGAGTATGGTATAGCCGCTATCAGTGCTGAGGCAGGCTATAACTCTGTTCGTACCTTGCAGCGACGCATGAGTGAGGTTATAGGTATGACACCTGTTGAATTCCGTATGATGACAGAGAAAGTATAGCTTCTAAGCGACAGCATGGAGGTTGGTTTTGGTGTTTTGTCGTCAAACAACTCCTCTGTCGCTACATAATCATAAAAATCCAGAAGAATTCTGGGACTTAATTAAAAATAAGGTATTAATTTTGCAATAGAAAAAGTTTAAATATTATGGCTGATACAGAAATGCAGAAAGCACAGGCCGCTCAACAGGCGGGTGCAGAACTTCAGGAGAAAGGTAAAGATGTCTCCAAGCTTTTATCCGCTTTTGGCGGATTCAATGCCATTCGTGGTTTTATGCCTGATGCGGATAATATGAATCCCGCACGTAAGGCAGCCAAACAAGTGTTCCTGACGGATAAGCGCTTTAAAGATAAGAGAGAAGGACTCAAACGTGACATTACTCGTTGGCTTGAGTTGCTTGAGGATTCTAGCCTCGAGAGTGCAACAGGTTTCGCTGATGCCTGTAAGCAGGAAGAGGAGAAATATACAACTTTATTGAAGCAGGGCATAACTGACGCTCTCTACGCTACCCAGAATCTGGAGCGTAGCTATCGTGAGCTCGACTCTTTCTTTAAGACTTGTGGAACCGATAAGGTGAAGAACCTTCGTATCATTAACGTTGTGAAAGAAGATATTGCCGATGCCGATTCTGGTTTCTCACAAGAGGTGGAGAATATTCTGCGTAATGGCTTTGACCGCCTGAGTTTGAAGGATGCCTATAGTCTCGTATGTATTCCTGGCGCAGTGCTGACAGATAAGGTTGATCTGCTCCGTTGGGCAAAGATGGCCTTTAAGTATAAGGTAATGTTAATTACTGACCATGCTGATGAGTATTCATTCGATGATCTTCAGGCAAATACGGAAGGTTATCGCGATAGCGATCAGGAGCTGATGAATGTTGTGATGACGGCAAACTGGATTGTAGGTCGCGAGGCTGAGAAAATGTCGTCTGATGAAGAAGACTCTAAGGCTTTCTATATCGCTCCTGCTGCAGCACTTTGTGGAAAATTGTATGACGAGACTGCAAACATGGCTCAGGGCGCTGGTGGTAAGAAGTATGGAACGCTTGATGGCGTAAAGGGTGTGAAGAGTGATTTGCTGAAGTCTGAAATCGCTTCACTGATGGATAATCAGGTTATCCCAATGGTTTATAGTGAGGGACGTGTGATGGCATTCAATAATACTACGCTTTACAATGGTGACCTTGATGCAATGAAGGAATAT
>Ga0247609_10004030_pt1 | contig 14725 bp, 11 predicted proteins | sample 172DNAGHGlowgp2_FD_193487 | JGI IMG/M metagenome (GOLD analysis project Ga0247609, IMG submission 193487) | Sheep rumen microbial communities from Palmerston North, Manawatu-Wanganui, New Zealand - 1728 DNA GHGlow gp2 | ecosystem: Host-associated > Mammals > Digestive system > Stomach > Rumen ...
CTATCGAAATTCAAATTAACATCTTCTATTGTTAAATAAAACGTAGCACCTTTACCATAAAACCCCTTGACTTTTAATATGAACAATGGGTATGGGAACGAGAAGAACGAACGATATAACATGACTTTGTTATCAATAAAATCATCATCGCCATCACTACTGTTATTTAAGTTTAATTCTGCTCGTGAAAAAACCGCAGCGCCTCTTACATCAATGAATTTAATTCTTACAATAGGATAATTCCATGATTCATATTCAATTGATATGCTTTCAATCCCTAGACATTCATCGCTATTGTTGTCTGGGTCTACAAGGTTAATGTCGGTATATTCGGTTGTTAAATAATTCTCATTGTTTTTTCTACTTCCTTTGAAAAAACTAATGCTTTTGTTTGCAGTCGTAAACTCTATTGTGTGATTCGATTGATTTGTATATTCCCCAATACCACATGCATGTCTTTCTGATAATCTGACAATAAGGTCAACCCCAATTGAATATTCTTCAAGCGGATTGAATATTTTTGTGGAGCTTCTATCTATTTGTGGATTCTGTCCTTCAAAGCTAATATTTGTTGGGTCTACATATAATAATCTTCCACATTCAAAAAAACCATCATCATTTACTGGCATAGCTTAGTTTATTCCTTTTTTTTGGTCTTCTAATGACTTATTATATTGTGCAAGTGTGTCGGCCAGTGGGAATGGGATGCGTAATTCAGCCCCATCTGGTATATCAAATTCCATGGAACCATATTCTGGATTGGCTTGTAATATTAACCAGTCGTAATCAGCGCTGCCATAAATATCAAATGATATGACATCAAGTCTGCTTTTACCTTTCTTATATGTTACATATCTATCTGTTGTTGCTATTGGAATTTCACAAAATGGAACTATGTAGTTTGTTCCCATATCACGAAACTTACTATATCTATCAAATTTAGAAGCCATTATACTTTAAATTATCCTTTTATTTTTTTCGCTCTTTTGTTGAATATTGATGTATTTGCATAATAATTCTCACTAATAGCATTTTGAAGTTCATTCACTGGGCCACCCAAATCCTGTCCTCCAACAAAGTTAAACGACAGACTTACTTTAGCCATCATCGGTTGCACACCAGCACCCTCTGGATTTAAATCCCAATGAATACCGTCATTATCATATTGTACACTAACACTTGTGATACATATCTTTGTATGGAAGAAATCACCGATTCGCAAAACACAATATGGCTGCATACCAAAAGCTAAATTCCAAGCACTACCACCAGTGTTTCTGCCTTTTGTTGGACCTTGTCGTGTACATTGTTGTAAAAAGCTTAATCTTCCATTAAACCCTTCTGGTGTTATTGAATGAAATGCTGGGTCGAAAAATCTAATCTTATCAACTATATTCTTATAAACAAATTCATTACTTTCCTCTATTTTTGAAAAATACAAATATTCATCACTTACATTTGTGGTTGGCTTTTGATATGTTTTGACTGAAACATATTCCATTTGTTGTTCTGGTGTTGCGTCTATCGGATTTTCAACAGAACCGTTTATTGCTTGTGTTCCTTCATTATCAGAAGTGTTTTGTGGTTTTATGTTTTCTTTCAGTTTTACATGAAACACAGCCACGGCACTACGTGCAATTTTAGACTCAAGAGTATTTACATCCAAACCATGTACTGGTATTTCATATGTGTTGTTTTCAGTTACAAATTTATCTGAATCAAAAGCGTTGTTTGTTAATGTTTGTATAACCTGTATCATTGCATTTTGACGATTTGTGAAAAGTTCCTTGTTTAACGGAGTGTAACCATGACTTGAAGCAAAACCATATACATCAATCGAATCTATTTCATATTCTTTGGTGCTCAAACCGAAAATGCCAGTTGTTCCACCCTGTATTGATTTTGACAAACCCAATAACTGTTGGAATGAGTTATTATCTTCGTCTTGGTCGAATTCGTTTATACCTGTTATTTTCGACCCAATCAATGATTTTATTTCATCCCAATGGTTTTTGAATCCAATATTTGCATTTATAGCAAACAAACTTTTATTTATTTCATTTTCAGGTCTTAGTTTTTGTGGTTCATATGCTTTGTCTTCAATAGTAAACTGAGTTCCATTTGTTGAAAATTCATATCCTGGAGTGCTTTTCATTATATCAATAAACTCGTTTGTGTTACCTTTTTTGATATAATCAGAGCCTGAAAAATTGTTTGGGAAAAACATATAATATGCAACTGTTTTTATGTCTATTTTCTCCATAACTGGCTCCTTGCTAGGTTCAACCTCTTCAATTGTTTCTTCCTCTGGTTCTTGCTCTAAATTATTTAAATCACCATTAAGAATCGGCTCTGGAGAGCAACCAGCAAAAAACCTTAATATGTCTTGTTCGGCTTCATTTTTAGACAAACCGTCAATTCCTCCATCTTTTGCAATACCTCCAGACCCCTTCCATCTGTCTATAGCTGAAGGATGGTCGATGAGTATTGTAAAATCCAAATTTCCAGACCGTTCTGTGTTTGTATATGTGTATATTTTTTCTCCACGACCTATAAATTCATTATCCCTCCAAGACACGTTTATGTTTTCGTTAAATGTTAAATTATATGGCGGAAACCACATGATTCTACCACCATTCGGTCCTCTTTGGTCAATCGGCAATGTATTGAATTCACTTGAACCTTTCCAAGCTAAATTTTCAATAGAAAACATATATCTCGCAAGATTGTTCGACCCATTTGTAGATGCATTGAATTCAAATTCACCGCCGTTATTATGTTGAGATGTAATTCTAACAAACCCACTATCCTGTAATACAGTATTATTATATAAGTGTTCAGCACCTCCATCTGGTCTGAATTTTCCAAGACCTCTCTGTACACCATCTATTGTTTCGTATCCAGGTGTTCTGAACGGTCTTATCAGGTCTTTCATTTTTGAGTACTGATGCGCTGCTGTCCAAACTCTGCAATACGGATTTTGGTATCCAGTTGAGTTATCAACATCGTTGTTTCCCTTTAATAAGTTTCTTCCTCTTGACATACCATAAGTTTCGTCATATGAACTTATAAGGTCTGATGGATAATCATCTGTGGAATTTGCAATAGGTGTTGTGTGAAAACGATTTATTAAACTCCCTATCTTGTTGTTTTTGAAAAGTTCATTTGTTTTTTGCAACAATCTTGATGCATTACTCATGTTTGATGTAGTTGCTACAAAATTGTTTGGTGTCGATGTTCCTCCACCTATTATTGATTGTTGCGAACCTCTCTCGTATTCACCAATATATGAATAATTTATTCTTCCGTTCCTTGGTGTTACTAATTGACCTTCTGAAATTTTTGAATCAAGACTTGTACCTCTGTATGTGTTTTCATTATCTATATTATAGATACTAATTGTTTCTCGTTTAACTCCATACGGATATCCCGAAAGAGTTTTTGAAACAACCTTTTGAATCGTGTCAGCATAATGTAATAACAAATCTCTTTTACCCCAATTTATTTCTGTTATGTGAGGAAAATCAATGCTGTCACCATATAACAAACCAGTAAACCCAAGTTCCTCATGGTATTGTCTGTCACTTCTGTATTTTAATAAATTATCACGATTAATAATACTTGCTTCTTTTAACGGTTTTCTGGTTAAATAAAATCTTTGATATTCATTTCTGAATGATGTATCTACAATTTCATCACCGACATCAGAACTAGTGCTCATCCCGCTAGCTACGAATTTATCAAAATCGCCTATATATCTATTTTTGAATATATCACTCCTTATATTGAGTTTTAATACGCTGTTTCTGATTAATTGAGACATGTCGCCAAATTCATATTCTGACATGAAATGCATCGTTGAATTTGTGTCTGTTGGGTTTACGGTGTAATATTCACCAATACTGTCCTGCGTTAGATTTGCTGCAACAAGCGAACCATTTTCGTATTTTACACCATCGGTTCCGTATATTTTATCGTCACGAAAGCCATAGATTCTCTCAACACCAAACTCACCTCTGACATTACCCCATGGGCTAGTTGTATATCTACCATATCCATAACGTCCGTTTTTACCGCCATCATAGTTATTGAAAATATTTGCTTCCATGAATTTGTTCATTTTGGAATATGTTTGTATTCCTGGGGAAACATGTATTTCTCCGATATAATCTATGAAGTTGTAAACAGTCCCGTTACCAATCGTAACATCATTCAAAAAACCATATATGGAATTTCCTATCATTTCTATATTATTAATAATGTATTATCTTTTGATTGTATTTTCAATGGTTATTGTCTTGAATTATCACCCTGAGACCTATTAATTGGTTTTCCTCCACCACCATTCTGTCTCTTGGTTATTTCATCCTCAATCTTTGGTGATAATAAATTGACTATGCTTTGTAATAATCTGTTATCCTTTTTTAACATATCAATTATATCAACTGTTTGTCCACCCTTACCCTCAAGCTTCAATGTACCATTAATATTAATATCGATTGGTTCGATTTTGTTGTTTTGTTGTTTTAATGTGTTTGACAACCCACCACCGATATTTGATAAAATCTTAATTGTACTTGCCAGTTTTTCTTGAGGTGCTGATGCTATTGACACAGACGGGAATGTTTTTATACCAGTAAGGGTTTTTTCTTTGAGTTTATCAAATGGAGATATTTTCAATTCCGTAGCTCTTTTTTTATTACTGGTTTTTATATTACCACCAAAAGCATTCCCTGTAAAATTAGCAACATCGACATGGAATGTGGCTTGTTTTATTTGTTTTAACATTTCGCCACCGTGTTTTGCTTTTGCCTTGTCTATTTTGTATTGCCTTCTCTCTTCTTTTTTGGTGTGTCTTGTTTCTTTTTTTGCTTCTCTCTTTGCAACCTTTTCTTCTCTCTTTTGTTCTTTAATCGCATCAATTTGGGCTAACATTTCAAAATCACCTTCACGTTCCATTTTTCTACGAACCTTTCTGCTGATTTTTCCAGTTGTTAACGCTTTATCAATCTTTTTTAATTTTTTTGCACCATAATCACCCTTCCTTTCAATTCCCATTTGAGTTAATTTGTTGTCAAGACCCATTTCTCTTTTTATTTTAGCCATCTGGACACTACCAACAATTGTACCCAACGCAGCACCAGCTATAGTGCCAACTGGTCCCAATAGTGTACCCCAACCAGCAAACTCAGCGGCTTTGGAACCAATGTGTAGTGCTGTATGTTCAGCACCTCCTTTTTTCATTCTACCATTAGATAATGCTGCATGTTCTGCAAAATGTAAACCAAGACCAACAGCACCAGCTATTCCACCAGCTTTCATTATTTTGGGCCCAGCCTTTAATAATCCTTTATAAGCATTTTTTCCTAACACTTTTCCTACGGATTTTGTTAATGCTTTTTCAGCACCCTTTCTTGCCGCACCTACTTTGGTGAATGCGAAACCTATTCCTTTTTTCGTAGCTTGTTTACTTGTTCTTTCGAATATTTTCTGTTCAGCTTTGGTTCTTGCATATTCTCCTGTTTTCAGTCCAAATTTTCCAGCAGCAGAATCGGCTGCTGCACCAGATAAAGGTTTTCCTTTCGAATTTGTAATTACACCAGTTGCGGGGTTGAAAGTGTTTCCGCCTTTGGTTATTGTTTTAACAGCTTGCTTATTTCCTTTTCCTAATATTCCTCTTGGTGCTTTTCCAACCCAACCTTCCATGTTTGGTGCATAGTCACCTAATCTTCTTGTTTTCGGGAAAAATGTTCTAAAAGCTTTTGTTATTGCCCCACTGAAAGCAAGTAGTAAACTTCCTCCAGCCAGTAGTTTTAATAAACCGCTTCTTTGTCCAACCCAATTTAAACCACCCTTTTCTGTTTGACCTATTTTAAAGTGCTCTGAAATCCAAGATTTTGCATTTTCCCATTGTTTTGATAAACCTTCACGTTTATCCTTCAAACTTGCAACATCACGAGCTATTTGTTTTATATCTTGTGCTTCGGTTTGTTGTAGTTTTTCTAATTCCTTTTTGTCAGTTTCTTTTAATTGGTCTAATGTTTTAAATTCCCCGTCAATTGTAACACCAGCACGGCCATCTTTAAATGTTGCTGTATTTTCAATCAACTCCTTCATTTCTTTGGATAAACCAGCAGCTGAAGATGAATTGATTTGTGACCTTATCTCACCAAGTTTAGCTTGTTGGTGAACCGTCTCCATGACTTGACTGTAATCTTGTCCTGTTGCTTCAGCATATGCACGCAAGCGTTGTTTGTCAAAAGCATCAACCTTAACTTCACCAGTCATTTTATTGAAATGACCAATTGTAGCTGTTATCTTAGACATTCTGTCAAGAAGACCCTCCATGTCTCCCCAAGATTCACTCAACATACCAAGCGGGTCTGCCATTGATGCAAATGGGCCTCCGAGAACTTGCATTCTTGCTGCTGTTGTTATTGCACCTTCGACATTACCAGTTTTGTCAGCCAGTGCTCTAACCTGCTCCATATCCATGTGTATTTTTGCAGCATGTTGAGCCATCCTCTCCATACTTTTAAGACCTCCAGCAAAAGTATAGGTCTGTGCCATTGCCAAGCCTTTCTTGACATTATCCGTATACTTTTCTAGTGATATACCGCTTTTTGCGGCTTTGTTAAACATATCACCAAGATGCTCGCTGGTGTCCGTCAAACCAACACCAAATTTTTCAAATAAAACAGCAAGTTCATTCGCTTTTCCGCCATATATTGCGGTCATTGCTGCTAAATTTTCTTGGTCTTCGTTACTGACCGAAATATTTCTTCCAGCGCCAACCGCATAGTCTTGTTGAGCTTTTATTAGCTCTTCGGTTGACATATTATAATCTATAGCAATACGTGATTTCGATACATTGTTAATTGTATTTTTACGTAAATTTTCGTATTGCTTAGTATTTTGGCCTATTGCTTTTGTGTATTTTGACGCTGCATCGTCAATTTTAGCCCACGGGTCATTAAAATCCCTTACAACGTTGTATATATTTTTTAGCTGTTGTACTCCTTCTTTTACAAAATCAGATATCGCTCCGTATTTTCCGCCTCGTCTATCAATTTCAGCTTTTGTCCTGGCTTCTCTCTCCAGGTTATCATCTATTTCTTTTAATATTTTGTTTCTTTCTTCTTCATTACTAGTTTCTTGTAGTTTTTCGTATAGTTCTGATAATTTTTTCTCTATATTTTCTATTATGTTTTTTGAGTCTTTGTATTCTGTCCATGAATTACCACCGATTGTGACATGCATGTCCCTCCAATTTTCAGCATCTGATATATGCGTATCATGCCTAAAACCACTTGAACTTGTTGCCCATCGGTTAAATGCCTCGTAGAAGTCGTTTTTTGTAGTATTATCGCCGTCTTTTTTTAGCTGTTCGAAAAGAGCCTTCCACCTTTTATTCTCAAGTAAATTTAATATATCACTGGTTTGCATTGTGCTTGTTTTCTTTTGTTTACATATAAATAGTTAATATTAAATTATAGCTAAAATAAAAAAAGGGCTTTAAAGCCCCTTGTTTTTGTTCTGTTGGTCTAATTTTGCAAATGTATTCAAAGACTCTCCCTCGTATGTCCGTATATCCGTTCCATTCGGATTGTTTATCCTATTGTTCTCCATCTCAACATCCCTGTTGTGTTTTCTTATCAGTTCGCGTCTTTCGTGGATTGGGAGCCTCATAATCATATCCCATGACATTCCTATATGTTTGAAGCAACCCCACTCCTCTTCCAATAGATTATTATAATATTCGTTAGGAGATATTGAGAAATAAAAATTTGTCAAGTTGCAGAAAGGTCTCGAATGAGCCACCTCCAAGACTCTCTGGGCGTTCGACTGTGATATTATAGTCAACTCCAGGTTCGTTCTTTCCAATATAAATTCTTAATGACGATGAGTCCTTGACGTTCATCTTCATGATGAATTCTTCAATATATTTTCTATCGGTAATACCATCAACCGACATAACAAGCTGACATAACTTGTTTGTCAGGTCATGTGTAAACATTGTTTCACTCTCACCTTCAACATCATCAGCCCATCCTTCAATTGCCCTGATAGAATTACGAATCTTAATCTTCTTTTCTGTATCCATCTTTTCATCGTCATCAATAAGTCTGTCAAGTGTATCAACACAATCCATAATTGTTTTTTTCTTAAGCTCTTTTTCCTCAATTTCCTTCATTTGCTCAAGAATTACATTATCCCTGTGCGTTGGGAATCTGAATTTAATTTCCTTTCCACTTACTGGCAATGTGAACGGGAACCATCCGTTAGAATCACCAACAAGATTGAATTCCTTATATTTCAATTTTGAAAGGTCAACCGTTGTGTCAAACTCCTTTCCTGTTGCATTGTCGGTCGCTGTTATTGGATACTCATTACCATAACCAGTTGCACGCAAGAATAATAAAATAGCTTCCCTGTCGCCTTCCAGCAAATCCATCGGGTCAATTTCCTTACTTAGAAGTTTTTCGTTTAGAATATAATCCAAAATCAAATTACCTTTGTACATGTTCGGTGATACAATCATGTTCTCATCCCATGCCGTAAGATACGATACCGATACTTTTTTAATCTTATCCTTGTATGCTTCCCCCTTTGATGGCAATGGAATAACATCAAAAGCGGCATCCATTGAATGTGAATTGTTTGTCGGTATATATGATTTTTCCATTTGTGTTGAAGTTGCGCTTTTTGCTTTTTCGAGAGCTTCTTTCCTGTCGGCTTCCATATTGTTAACCATTTCAGAAACTGTCTTTTGTAAATCCGTATTTATTGTGGAGTTTACACTTTTTTTCTTTGTCTTTTTTCTGATATCCTCCTCTGTTCCACCACACATGATATATTGTGCAACAACATCATTTTGTGCTTCTGTTATGAGGGCTATCTCGTCGTTTATATTTTCCTTTGTATATTTCTTTGTGCCATCTGGATTCAATGAATCCTTCATACGTTTTTCGGTCTGCTTTTTTGTCGTCTCATACATATCATAAGAGCTTTTGAGTTGTTTTAACATTTTTTCCTTTTGTTCTTCGTTTAATGTATTGATTGTTTCCATATTATGCTAATGTCTTTTCTTTTTATTTTCCAAAATTTGCATTTTTTTATTGTTTATGCCAATAATTTCTTTTAGATAATTCATGACCTTTTCTGGATGTTTGTTTATGTCGTGCTCCCATATCCTTACAAGTATAAATCCATGTTCAACCGCCCATTCGTTCTTTATTTTGTCAACCCATGCATTATGCTTCTGCATTGGATTCATGTCCTCATAAACAAGACCGTATGAATGATAAAAATCACCATCAACTTCGCAAAGTATTCTTTCGTTTATTTTGAAATCATAATATCTTTTTATATCCTTTGCAAGATATTGTCTTTCGTATACCACACCAAGTTTGTCTAGAAATTCTTTTGCAAACTTATCTTCCAGTTTCGATGTTCCATATTCTGGATGCTTCTTTTGTCCACTTCTTTTTCTCCACTTTCTTGGCTTTGTTGTTTTTTTGTTTGATGTAACGCTTTTTTTATTGTTTCTGGTCGGTTGAGATGTCATAATCTTGAAATGTGATTTTAATTAATGTTGTTTGTAGACCATTTGAATCCATTGATAATGGTTCTGGTTGTGCATGTTCAACTCTGCATTTGCCATATTTTTCTGTTCTACAAACAAAAAGGTCGTTTGTGTAATATTTTACCTCAAGAGGAAACATTCCATTGCTTTTGCAAGCAATACAATCCATTACAAACTTTTGTACGCTAAAATCTTCCCTTTCATATACTGATAATAATATTGCATAATCATGTTTTGCAAATTCACGTACTAGACTAGGTGGTAATGAACGAAAATGAACAGTGAAATTTGACTTCCTAAGAATCTTATCTGAATTTTTTTCAATATCTTCAATAATTTCTATTAATTCCTTGTTCTCGTTTTTCCACTTGTCAAATGTTTTGTTAAGATAATTTTCTGGTTTTGTTATTTCTTCTTTGATATTACTTATTAATGGTAATTTTGTCTTGGTAGAAGTATCGGTATATGCTAATTTTACAATATCAATCCAGTCATGAATCTGTTTGTCTGTATATTTATTTTTTTTCATTGATTTTTCGATTTCATCAATAGTTTTTAAATACATTTCTCTTGATGCTTCAAGTAATTTTTCCTGTTTTTTATAATCTATTTCCATTTTTATCCCTTTTTTATAAAAATAAGTAGATGTTTATTATTTTTCTAATTTTTTTTTAAAAAAATGATTATCTTTTAACGATTCAATCTGTTTGTCTATTTTTTCGCATGTTTCAATAAAATTATCAACTTCCTCTTTGTCTAAAAGGAACCATTCATTAATCAATTTTTTGGCGTTGTATTTTCGATGCAAAAATCCTTCCATGATAAAAGGATGGTTTGTGTTAAAATGACATATTTCATATATTTCTCCACTATTTCCTGTTTGCAAGCTCTTCATTCTCTTTTCAACACTACCTCTTGTGGACCCAATCTTATATGTGTCCATTTTGTCTCTATCGCCAAGAAGATATACTGTACCCAAAATCTTTACTTTTAAAATAAATATAACTTATCTTTGTTTGAGTGTCAACTATTTCTTATTTGCAGACTATTTATAAAGAAAAAATGACAAGAATATGAAAAAAAATAGTTTTAAAAACAATATCAACGAAATTAAAAAAGTTTCACATCTAATTCCAAAATCAATCAATGAAGCAATCAACTTTAACGAGCTTGATAATGATGAACTAGATGATGATTTTGGAGATGAAACAGAAGAACCTATTGAAGAACCAATGGAAACATCTGTTGAAGAACCAGTTAAAGAAGAAGACGGTCTTGGCGTTGAAACATTTATTAATGATACAAGGAAAAAAGCCCTTAATATAATGGCGAAACTGGCTGATGAACCAGAAAGCAAAACATATGACATTGCAAAACGCATATGGCAAATATGCGATAAATCAATTGCAGATGAAAAATCAGAACAAGAAGTTAATCAACAGTCTAAGCCAGTGAGATAAACAACAAAGACACATAACATAAAACAATAAACCACAGCCAAATTGACTGTGGTTTTTTTAATTAAAAATCTTATAGCCTATTCCTTAAAACTTTCTTCTTCCGCTTCACCACTCTTTAGTGTGTTCTGATTTGAATTACTTCTTCGTTCAAATTTCTCAGACCACGCCTTTGTTATTCCAGCCGTTGCAAACAGACTGGCAACTGCACCAATGTATGCTGCCATTCCTGTTAAATCGGTTGCTATTGTGTGTGTAAATACAACCTCTATAATCAATGTTACACCTGGGACAATCAATAAGATACAACCTATAATTGTTACAGCAACAAGAAAAAAATTCTTTGAACTTATTCCACTGTTCGACCTTATTAATTTTGACAATAATCCCTCTCCTTTCTTTATATTACTTTGTCTGAATAACATGTTAATCCAATTAAAATTAAAATTATTCTTCATTTAAGTTAAAACTATTTTAATCTGGAGAAGATAATCCGAGATTGAAATTAGGACTTATTCTCATGACATTACCTTCTTTAGACATCATAAACATACATATGTCTTGACTATTTATCAAAGTATATTCCATCGCCAGTTAATTGAAACCTTCCTAAACATTTTCCACCTTTTGGCTCCACATTGAATAAACATATTCCTAAGGCGCCAAAAAACAATGATTTATTATACTCATCATATTTTTCTTGCATCCAATATGTTGTTGGTTTGAATTTTTCACCTTGCATATCTGTCTTTTATTTTAAAAATAACTTCAGACACCATTTGTTTAATGTCGTTGTTGTTTATTTTTATGGAATTTTGATTGTATATTTCATCTTCTTTACACCACACAGCCTGTTTCCTTCCACACATTTTTAATAATGTATCTTCTGGTACTTCCAATGTGTCTTGGCCTTTAAAATTCTTTCCTCTCATGACACAATCATTAGGTATTTTATTTGAGGGTATTTTACTGTCATATATTTCAAACCCATACGTATAACGATGCGCATCATAGAAAAATGTATAATAACCATCAAAAACACAGTCATTATTAATATTATCCTGTTGAAATATATTAGTGAGAAAACTATTTCTTGATAAGTCGAAAATCATTATATGTTCATTTTCTCTGCTTAATCTTAAGACTATAAAATTCTTTGATTCATCCGAATTATAAAAACGTATCGGATTATTATTGTCATCACATAATATATGTTTAAATGATTTATCTGTTAAAAAAAAATTTCCATAACTTTCTGCTATACATAACAGATTTGAATAGTTAAAGTATTTGATTTTTGTAAACCATGAATTTCCATTGATTGTTATTGGAGCTCCATCACGATAAAACTGCATTTTTGAAACACTACCACTAGCATACATTTGACCCTTTTCCAAACCATATTTTGATGGCTTCCCGAAGTTTATTGGTAATATGTCATCATTTGTTTCAGTATATTTATCAGCGAACATTGGAACAATTCCATTTGAAGACATAAATGAACCATCAAATTGGTAAGGAACTACATCTGGTGTTTTTATTTCGAAAAATCTTTTGTTTTTTGTGTCATAAAAATATTTTTCACAACTTGACATGTCATATATGATATCAAAATATCTTGTTGATTGTCTACGTTTGTCATAAACATGACAATTTATTTTGTTGTTTTTTTCACTATAATCCCAGTCTGGTAAGCTACTAACAATAAAATTAAACCAATATGCTCCATTTGGTAATTGTAAAGGTTCCATTGTCGAAGCATCAATTAGGGCTGCGTCAAATTTTCCCTGATTTACCGTAAAGTAATCAATGTTTCCATTATTAAAATCCTTAAATTGTATTCGTGATGGAATCCTCTTGAATACCGAAACACCTTCAACATTAACCATTTTGTGTTTGTAATAAGAATATATTGAATACTTATCAACACTGAAATTTATCCATAAACCAAAATCTTGAATATGTTTGAACGAAGCTGAATCCATGGTTATGCTTTCAAACACTATTTTTCCATTATCATATATAAAATATACTATTTTTTCATTTACACCCATGGTTGTTTCACTTATTTTTGCTGAGCAGACAAAAGTTCCCTTGTTTGCTTTTTTGCTTCCGAAAACATTATTCATTATTTCAAATAATTTTTCTGGATTTTCACCAGCATTGATTCGCATTTGCAAGTATTTTAAAGACCGTAAAACAAACATAGATTCTTTTTTGTTAAAGGCGTTTCCTGTTCTTGAAGATTTAGTTGTTTTCCAAATTTGGAATATCCTTTCAAGGTCTTCATCCGAAACACCAGTAATAGCCTCAAATTCTTCCTTGGTATATGCATGGTCTGCCTCGCATCTAACTTCATAGCCATGATTCCATCTTGATGTTATGTAAACGGGTTCTGGGCTTGTGTTAGATTGTAAAACAGCAATAAGTGAATTTCCATACAGGTCATGTGGTTTTTGAGGAGTGAATCCTTCCTCTTCTAATGGATTTTCAGGTCTTTGAACTTTTTCCCAACCGTTCATTCTGAATATTACATAGTGAATTCCAAGCATTTTGACATATGAATTGTAATGCTGTTGACCATATGTAATACACCATGAACCTGGACTTGTTGGTGTTTGATATTTTTGACAATCTTCATATGAATACATTATTTCAAAAGTATAACCATTACCAACATTTTCATTCATGTCCAATGTTTGATTGGTTTTTTTACTGGTTTTTACACCAATTTCCTTGTTTATTTCATTTTTATACTTTCTTAATAAATCTTTTAACGGAAGCTCACCAAAATCTTCTGGTTCAATCAATTCTTTTCCTATTGTGTCAATATATGCATTTCTTAAAACATTTATCAATGCATTAATTTTTATACAAACATCAACATTCCATTTATCTTGAATGTCCTGACCTTCCCAATATTCCTTTTTTAGTAATGATAAATCCTTATTCATGGTCAATGAACCATTGAAATAATATCTGGCAACTCCAGATAAATAAAAATTAGACCTTAACGATAAATTATGTATATTACCTTCAACAACAAATTTGTTCAGCAACTTGCTCTTGACCTGTCCTAAATTAACATTTATTCCATTATTATTCAACAATTCTACATATTGTAATAATAAATCATCCCTTTTGGATTCGTTGATTATAAATTTATCCATTTTATATAATTTTCCAAAATAAATAGTTTATTGTTTACCTAGTTCCGTGACCATTCGTAAACATATTTTCCACAATCCCAAATTCTTGAATATCCAAGCAACCTTGCGGATTTTAACTCGCTCAAACCATATGGTATGTTGTGACTATCCCTGAATTTCAAACTCCTGAACACTGACTTGTCTATCCTTGCAGTCGGGGTTTCTTTTGATATATATGTATAATCTGGTTCCTTAACTCCTGTTAATTTAAATTCAAAATTCACATATATGTCTTCATTTTCCGAAAACCACCTTCTGTCACTATATGCCTTTATTTTCGCTGGGTCATACGTTCCCCTGAATTGGTTGAATATCATAAGCAAAACATCCTTGCTGTTGAATTTGGGGTCTGTTGCGTAAGCTGAAACCATCCAGTTTCCGTTCTTGTCAAGTCGTAAAAACGACATTGCCCCGACTAATACAAACTCATAAAAAGCACCAATATAAACCGTTGACTTTGAATTTCCGAACAC
>Ga0247609_10004031_pt1 | contig 14724 bp, 8 predicted proteins | sample 172DNAGHGlowgp2_FD_193487 | JGI IMG/M metagenome (GOLD analysis project Ga0247609, IMG submission 193487) | Sheep rumen microbial communities from Palmerston North, Manawatu-Wanganui, New Zealand - 1728 DNA GHGlow gp2 | ecosystem: Host-associated > Mammals > Digestive system > Stomach > Rumen ...
ATGAAGAAACTGAAAATAAGTATACTTTCTGCCATCTTCATTGTCTGTAGCAACGTGGCTCAGACAGCGGCAGCCCAGAACGAGACAATGGTGTTTACGCCACAATGGACAGCGCAGGCGCAGTTCGCAGGCTACTATGTAGCTGAAGCAAAGGGTTTTTATCGTGAGGCTGGTGTGAATGTGTGCATCGAACATCCATCTTCCACACAACCTGCGATAAGTAGATTGTACAAAAATCAATGTCAGGCTACCACGCTGCAGCTCTGTCAGGCGATGGAGATTGTTGGTGATGGTATACCCTCAGCGGCGATAAACTCTTTTTCTGCGTGGGCGACGTTTCGGATAAGGGCGTACCTGCCTCGCTCTTTATGTCGGTGACTAGAAGTATCTTCCGTACAGTGTCGGCCCATGAGTCAATACCAAATAAAATCGTGGATACGATGAACAAAACAATCATTGATATGAATGAAACCAATATGTTTGTGACCCTCTTTGTTGGTGTGCTCGACTTGCCTACAGGCCGTATGCTCTATTGCAACGCTGGTCACGATGCCCCATTGCTCGTGGGCGCAGGTGTTGGTGAGCTGCCATGCGACTCAAACATCCCCGTAGGAGTTATGCCATGGGACTTTACGTTACAAGAAGCGCAGATTTATTCTGGTACCACTATCTTCCTCTTTACAGATGGACTTTCTGAGGCTATGAGCGAGACTTATGAGGAGTATGGTATGGAGCGCGTAATCGAAGTAGCAGAAAAGGCGCTTGCCAATCAGCAACAAGAGCCCAAACAACTCATTTCTATCATGACCGATGCTGTCCACCAGTTCGTAGGCAATGCCGAACAGAGCGACGACCTCACGATGATGGGCATACAGTATATTAAAAAGTAAAGTTCTAGTGTTTTATCTTTGCAGTGATGAACCAGTTGAAGCGCTGTTTGGTGTGGTTGAGCCGTATTCATCGGTGTCGGGGATTTGGTATTCAGTCGCCCACCGATTATTCGTTTGTCCGCTATGTGGTAAACGAGCATTGGCCCTATTATGCCTACGAACAGTTTAGGGATGACGATTGGCTCACCAGGAAGTTGGGGTACCTGTATTTTCGCTTGGCTAATTATGTGCAGCCTCAGATAATGCTTGCCGACCGTTATCAGCACTATTGGCATGCAGGTTGTCAAAAGACCGACTTTGCACCTATTATAAATAAGGTGGAACTTGCCCGCATAGATATTAATGATTTTGAGGGCTTTGAGCGTCTGATAGAGAGATGTACGCAGCGCTCCATCGTCGTAGTAGAGGGGATTTGGCGAAACTGGGGCTATTGGCATCAGATAGAGATGGACGAGAGGACATCGATTACCTTCGATCTTTATTACTGCGGCATCGTATTCTTCGATAAAAACAGATTTAAACATAACTATAAAATTAACTTCTAACCGATTATGAAGATAACGAAAGTGTATACCCGAGGTGGCGATATGGGAAAAACATCGCTTGTTGGCGGAGAGCGTGTTTCGAAAGCCAGTGTACGTCTGGAGGCTTACGGCACAGTAGATGAGTTGAGCAGTCATTTAGGTTTATTGGCAGCGATGCTGCCCGAAGGCGAGGAAAAAAAGATGATAATTCGCATCCTGAATTGCCTGTTTAATGTGTGTACGAATCTTGCTACCGACCAAGAAAAAACGCCATTATATCCTTCGGCCTATTTGCCAGAGGGTGAGATAGAGAAAATGGAGCAAGAGGTAGACCGTATTATGAAACTTTTGCCCGAGAAACAAGGTTTTATATTGCCAGGTGGTACACGAGAGGCAGCTCAGGCTCATGTATGTCGTACGGTATGCAGGCGTGCCGAACGCCGAATCGTGGCACTTGCAGAAGTGGCTAAAATTACTCCTGAGATATTACAATATGTGAATAGATTGAGCGATTATCTGTTTGTTTTGGCAAAAAAAATAAATTTTAACGCAAATAAGAGTGAAATAGTATGGCAAAATGTTGGTAGATAGGAAATAATTGATTACTTTTGCGCCCGAATTAAAAAAATGTAGTATAAACCAAAGACTAAGAATATGTATTGGACACTTGAATTAGCTTCTAAATTGGAAGACGCACCTTGGCCCGCAACCAAGGATGAATTAATCGATTATGCAATCCGCTCTGGCGCACCTCTTGAGGTTCTAGAGAACTTACAGGAGATAGAGGATGAAGGCGATGTGTATGAAAGTATTGAAGACATTTGGCCCGACTATCCTACCAAGGAAGATTTCCTCTTCAACGAGGATGAGTATTAAACGTTAGATTTAATCTAAGTAATTTAAAATCAGCGAGATAAGCAAATTTTATTTGTTTGTCTCGCTTGTTTTTTACCACCTAAAACTACACTATTTATTTGTCTAAATTACATCTTTCTTTAAAGTTTGAATGAGACGGTAGCCATGACATTGCGTCCTAAATATTTATAAGGGAAATATGAGGTTCCACCAATCTCGTATGAGGTATTGAATACGTTATCGCAGTCGAGCGAGAAGTCAATGTGGTTATTGTAGTTGTATTTTAGTCGCAGGTCTAACAATGTATAACCACTGAGATAAAAGTCTTCACTGCCCTTTATTCGTGAATTAGCCTTGTTAAGGGTGCGAGAAGTGAAACGAAGGTTGCCAGACAACCAAATGGAATGCTTGAGCTTGTTCAGCAGGCGCTTTTCACCAGAGAGGTTTAGAACCCATGAGGGTATACTATAGATGTTGTGCTTGTCGTAATAATATTGCTCAGCTTCAATAGCTCGATGCAATGTAGTATTGAGGCGTGAATGGAATGAAGGCGTATTATAACCCAGTTCTGCCTCAATGCCTGCAATTTTAAGGCTACCTGCATTTACATATTTTGCTACATTCAAATCTGTACTTTGGTTGTTACATATTAAATCAGTCAGACGGTTATAAAATATGTTGATATCATAGCTGAAATGTTTGGAGAAAGTTCCTAAGAAATCAAGTTGAAGGGCATCGATGTATTCTGGCATCAAGTCCTGACTTCCTCTATAGGGGTTAGAGGTGTTCTGACGATAGAAATATGGTGCATCAACAAAGGCGCGAGAATAAGATATTTTTGTATTTAGTGTCTTTGAAAGCATATAAATAAGTGCAACACGTGGAGAAAAAGCCGTAACGTTAACATCATTTTTTCGATGTTTGTTGTCGAAACGTAATCCTGCATTCAAAATAAAGTTGTCAAGGAAATAGTGCTTGCATTGAACGAATGCAGATAAACTGTACTCAGTACCATCGTTTATCATGTTCTTAGACTCCTTAACTACGGTAGTAATACGTTCATAGTCTTCGCCTAACAAAGCTTCATTGTCATAAAGCGTAAAATGTTCAAAATGAATACCTGCAAGTACGTTTCCTTTCATAGCTCCAAGTGTGTATGAAGCATCGCCCTTTGCTATACTGCCAATTGTGTATTCTTCCCAGTTGATGTCCTGAGAAAGGTGATGGAAAGTTTTGAAAATGGGATTACCTTGGTCGTCACGCTTTGGAGCGTAATCATCGTCAATAACCACATTGACTATTGAATCGGAAACAACGGCATAGTCGTAAAATCTGTACTTGTCGCCATAGACAGATACATTAAAATTGAAGCGTCCAAGACTTTTGGAATAACTCAGGTCAAGATGTGTCTCGTCAATGGAATAACCAATTGTATTACCTTGAAGGTGACGATAATTATCATAGTCATAAACCTCGCCATACCAAGAATACTGAGGCACCTGCTTACCATATCTGTGAGATAACATAAAGGTAAAATCCTTAACGCTGAAATTCAGACCAATGTCATAGGATGGTTTTCCTTCATAACGTCCTACATAGGCATAGCCATCACGAGGCGTTTGGGAATAGCCAGTACCTTTCGGAATATTGATTTTCTCGCCATTTGAAGTATATAAAGCGGCCCATGCAAGAATATCGGCACCCATGAATGAAGTGCCAGCGGTAAGATCTGCCCGGTGGGTGCCAAACGAACCGGAACCATATTTTAACTTTACACCATCAATTTCATGTCCTTTCTTCGTGATGATATTGACCACAGCTGTTAATGCTACATTACCATATAGTGAAGAAGCAGGTCCGCGCAGCACCTCGATATGGTCGATCTTTTCAGTACTAATGGCATAATCGAGTTTACCATTATTGGTGGAACGCGCATTCAGACGATGGCCATTTTCCATCACAAGTATTTTTTCCTGACCAGAAGTGTATACACCATGCATGGCATAATTGGAAAAAGCATAGGAACATACCTCACTCATGCCAGGGACATAGGCAGAGAGAATATGGCCTATACTTTTGTTATTACTTAGCATGTCTATCATCTCACGGGTAATGACGGTAACAGGCACAGGCGCCTCGTTGATACTTTCTGCTTGACTGGAAGCCGTGGTAATGGTAGCGCTGCGACCAGACTTCAGGAGATTTATCATGTCCTCAAAGCGTATAGGATCCATGGTAGATGTATAATAAGGATTTACATCGAGTAACATGGAGGCGTAACGCTCAGATTCCTCGAAATTGTCCAGTGCGAGATGGCAGAGTGAGAGAAGACGCAGAGCATTCTGCTTGGCATTACCTTGAAAAGATTTATAATTCTGCTGTAAGATGTTGATGGCTTGCTCAATTTGTCCTAATTGATAAGCACTTTCAGCTTCAGTATAAACCTTTCTCATTTCGTTGTTAGACTGAGACCATACCGTGGAAGTTGATAGCAACATAGTTGCGATAACGAGACTATACAGGCGCTTTGTCATAATTCTTTTATATATAATTGTGCGTACTCAGGTTCGAGCATAGTGAAATGATCAGTTGGAACAGGTATTATCTCTATTAGCGGATGTGCCTCTTTCCAACGTTGCAAATAGATTTCAACCTGGCGATTGAAAGCATCGACGTCGAGTGTCAGTTTGTTGACAGCAAGGAATGGCTCCATGGCTCTAAAGAAAGTAACTTTACCTCTATATGAGGGCATTGGTTGGCCATCAAGAAATGACTCTACATGTTTTTGCTGTTTTACCCAGTCGAAAAGCTTTTGTTGGCGCTCTGGCGGCATTTGTTCAATGATACTCTGTGATGGCATCATTTGAAGCACTTCATCGTCGGTGCGGAGAGGTGTATTCAAAACAATCACTTTTGGTGATTGCCCCGTCTCCATCTGCCATTGAGCAGCACAACGATACGCCAACTCACCACCATAACAATGGCCAGTAAATGCATAAGGAGCGACGCCGATAGGAAGCATATCATGCAGCATTCGTACGTATTTGGTTACGACTTCGGTTTTTGACATGTCGTAAAATTCTTCATCAAAATAATCATCAATAGACGCGAACATAAATACCGAAAACCTCTCTCTTAGAGTTTCAAAATAATTGCGTACCTGATATGGTGAGAATCCATGTATAGCAATTACGATGGGTTTGTCAGGATGGTATTCGTCCAGCCAACGACCAAAGGTTAATTCTTGACTGGTAATGTTGCGAATGGTCTTGTTATTTAGGATGTCGTTAACCATCAGTCTCAGACCTTTTTTCTCAGCCAAAGATGACAATTTGATGGCATCAAGGGATGAAAGCCCAAATAGTGTCAGATCGTCAGTTACACCAATATTGTTGATTCCCAATAGTGCCTTTGCTATGTCGAGAAGAATCTGTTCTTTCTGATTAGATGGTTCTACGAGAGTGTCAGTACACAATAGTTGGCTACTAACTTGTTCTTTCAGTTGGCGAGTGTCAATTTTCCCGTTGGAGGTCTTAGGCATCTGATCTATTTTGATCAATTGGCTGGGCACCATATAACTGGGTACCTCTGCCATCAGTTTCTGTTGAATATCTGGTAACTCTTTATTACCTTCAGACGTATAAAAGGCAACGAGAAATTCGACTTTTCCCTGTTTATGTACAACAACGGCTGTGGAAATGACTCCAGGACAATTGCTGATCTTATTTTCTATCTCCTCAGGCTCTATCCGATAACCATGTAGCTTGATTTGATTATCGATGCGGCCTATATATTCCAACAAGCATTCCTCGTTCCAACGGACCAGATCACCAGTATGATACATTTTATGACCACTCAGGAAAGAACAGTCAACAAAGCGTTCTTTTGTCAGTTCTTCCTGTTTCCAATACCCGCGGGACATCTGACGGCCTATGAGACAAAGTTCACCGACAGTTCCTTGAGGAACTAAACGTCCATCTTTATCAATAACGACAGAGATGCTGTTGGGAACAGGTCTTCCGATAGGAATATTATTATGCCTCTCATCTTCTTCCAATGTGTAATAAGAAGAACAAACGGTAAATTCTGTTGGTCCATAGCCGTTGATGACTCTGGTATCACCAATAGGAACCTTGGACATGTTTGAACCACCCAATAACAGAAATCTTAAGGGAAGTTGGTAATTGTTCAGCATCTCTATTCCAAGTTGGGTACTTAGAGTGAGACCAACAATATTGTGCCTTTTGAAGTAATCATTCATCTCCTGCATGTTGTGGCGCAGCTCAGAAGATAAGATGTGGAGCTGAGCACCCTGTACCAATGGTGGCATCAGATCATCGAGTGAGGCGTCAAAACTGAAGCTGGAATGCAGTGCACAATGATCTTCATGAGTTATTTTAAGTTGGCTTTCATGCCATCCTAAGTAGGCACGAAGACTTTGATGCTCAATCATAACACCCTTGGGTCTTCCTGTCGTTCCTGACGTATAAATCATATAGGCAAGTCCTGATGGTTGCGCATAATTGACGGGATGGCCCGATAGCTCATTGAAGTCAAATTCATCTATGAGTAACTGTTTTTCTCTTGGGAAAAACTGCTCTGTCTGACAATCCTTGGATAAGGTACCAGTGGTGATTAATATGTGAGCATCGGAATCTTTCAGCATAAAGGCAAGTCGTTCCTTTGGATAATCGCTGTCAAGAGGAATGTAGGCACCACCAGCCTTAAATACAGCAAAGACTGCTATGAGAAACTCTTTGCGCCTGGGTAGCATAATCGCCACAAAAGTATCGGTGCTAACGCCGGCCGTTCTGAGTGCTGTGGCCAATAGGTCAGACCTGCGATCTAGTTCGGCATAGGTGATTTCAGATACCTCATCAACTACTGCAATGTTCTCTGGTCTCAGTAAAGCCTGACGATGGAAAAGATCCACAATCGTTTCCGTTTGGTCATATTCTAATTGTTCGCCTGTTCCTAATGCTAAGATGGCTTGTTGCTCATCATCAGTCAGGATTTGAAGCTCGCAGAGACGTTTGTTCTCGGATTCAGAATTGAGAAAACCTTTAAGAATCGTATCGTAACAATGCATCAGTCGTTGGATGAAGGACTGAGTGTATTCGTTGCTATGATATTCTGCGTGTAAAATTATTTTATTATTGTTGCGTGTGATTTCAAAAGCCAGATTCTCTCCTGTCGCATTCTCGATCAAGGGCTGATAGGTGAACAATTCACCATCACTCGGCTTTAAGTCGCCTTGGTAAGCAAACAGGACATGGCTGTTGATTGCATTGTTCATGGCCTTGACTTCCGCAAAGGAGAACAAACTATTACTCATGCTACCAATCAATTGTTGCTTGGTTGTCTGGAGCAACTCCCTGACGGTGGTATCTTGATTCCATTTGGTATATACTGGCAAGGTTTTGACAAGCATGGCCATAGTCCGTTTAGTCTTCAAATCCTGACGCCCAGAGAAAATAGTTGCGAATAGAGATTCTTTGGCATGCGTGTTTACACCTAACAGATAACCGAATACTGTTGTTGTAAGTACGTTAGGGGTGACATCAAGATAGTTGCATGCTTTCTGTAACTGATTGTAATCAACTGTTAGTTCAAGGTGCTCTTGTTCATATGTGATCTGTGACTCCTTTTTCTCAGGGATAGGAAGAGAAGAAACTTTTAAAGTTTCAAACTGATCTTTGTACCACTTCTGTGCAGAAATATATGCATCTGTCTTACGTAGTAACTCCTCTTCTATAGTAACCTCATAACCTGTGAATTCTTCTTTCTTAACGGGTAGTTGCTCATAAGCATCCTTTAAGTCTTGAAGGAAGATGTTAAAAGATATTCCATCAAATATGATATGATGGAAATCAATAAACAAATATGATGCTTCAGGAGTCTTCAGAATACGAATACGGAAGAGACAGTCATTGAGCAAGTCGAAAGGACGAATCAGTTTAGACTTCAGTTGATCAAACTCCTGTTGAGTTAATGTTTCAACATTTTGGTGGTATGGTTCAGCATCATTCCTCAACTGTCTTGGATTCCCCTGACTGTCAACAAATAGTCGAGTCTTGATGTAGGGATGAGCCTCAACAACCGCTTCGCAAGCCCTGGAAAGCTGATCTTCATCAATAGTTGGATTCAGTTGGAAAAGCATACCATTGTTATATGCTATTTCGCCCTGACGTGACATACACTCCACGTAAATACCTAACTGAGTTTGACTAAGCGGATAGTCTTTCTGTAGTACGTAACTGATATTTTCTGAGTGTGCACAAGCCTCGGCAATTTTAAGGGGAGTGCGATTCGCATATATCATTTGAGAAGAGAGCGCTAAATCTGGACATAACGTCTGGACTTCCATCACTCTGATGCTATCGCCACCAAGTTCAAAGAAATCATCGTCAATACCAACACGGTTAACAGACAGGGCTTTTTCAAATGCTTCGCAAAGTTGACGTTCTATTTGATTTGTAGGTTCTGCGTAAGGTTGTCGAACGAAACCTTCTGCTTGAACGGTAGGCATAAGCAGCGACTTTCGGTCTGTCTTTCCATTTGGAAGAAGAGGAAAACTTTCCATCTTCACAAAAAAAGTAGGAACCATATAAGTCGGCAGCTTGGAGAGCAAATACTCACGGATAGTGTTTTCCGATACGTTGTCGCTGGCAATATAATAGGCGCACAAAAATTGCCTGTCTTTAGTTGTGAAGCCTTTAATAATAACATCCTCCACACCATCAATCTGCTTGATAACAGTCTCTACTTCACCTGGTTCAACGCGCTGTCCATTGATTTTTACCATCCAATCTTTTCGATTGACGTAAATGATGTTACCATCAGGCATTTCACGGACAATATCTCCTGTATGTAGCCATCCTCCCCTCCACAACTCTTCTGTTTGTTTGGAATCTTTATAATAACCAGGTGTAAGCCTGCCTCGCAGGCATAATTCACCTTCTTCTCCTTGAGCAACCTCCTGCAAATTGTCTCGTAGAATCCGATATTCAAGATGGTTATGAATAGGCTTTCCAATGGGAGTATTCTCGTATGCCTTGTCTATATCAAATTTAAAGCACGCTTCGCCAGTTTCTGTCTGACCATAAATATTAAGTAGTTTATATCCATTTGGGGCTATTCTAGAAACTCGTTCAGAAGTCACCATAACAAGTTGGAGGTAGGACGACTGATTCTTGAAGAATTTTAATAATGACGGTGTAAAGAAAGTATAAGTTATATGGTGTTGTAAAAAGAAAGACTCTAATTTCTTGATATCTTTGATGACAAAGTGAGGAGCAATAACAATTTTTCCTCCAATGCTGAGAGTGGCTATTGCATATTTGCTAACCACAAAATACATAGACAGTGTCATGCCCATAACAAAGGGCTTAACACTTTGCAATATTTCTAACAGATTATCTGAAAAATCAAATGTAGAGTAAGTGTGTATAACACCCTTTGGATTGCCAGTACTCCCAGAGGTGTAATACAAAGCCATCATATCATCTTCATTAGGTAAACTGGTGATTTCTATTGGAGGAACTTGTGCAATAGCTTTGAATGTCTCCGAGTTTATAAGCAGGGAAGCCTCACAATGCCCCATAATGTAGTCTATACGGTCTTGTGGGTAACTGTCTCCCATAGGTACAATTACATTTCCAGAAAGCCAGATACCCAATTCTGCTGCCACATACTCCATTGAAGTCGGCAAGCAGATGCCTATAAACGAGTGAGGGGGATAATTTTTCTGTTGTAAATAGCCAACCACTCTGCAGGCCATCGTAAAAAGCTCTTTATAAGTGGTCTGTCGTTGGCCATTCTGGTCAACGACTGCTATTTTGTCTTCATTCGCCTTAAATGAATCCAAAAGCCTGATGATGAACTTCGCTGTGTTTTGTTGCGTCATTATTTAATAGGTATTGTAAATGTGAAACTGGCGCCTTGGTTTTCTTCGGATTCAAATGCTATTTTTCCATGATGTTTATTCTCAATGATATCACGCACAATATTCATACCAAGACCAGTTCCTTCGCCTATTGGTTTCGTTGTGAAGAAGTTCTCAAATAGCTTTTGTTTCACTTCATCGTTCATACCAACTCCGTTATCAGTCATTGTGATGATACAGTTATTCTCTTGCTTGCTGACACTGATGGTTACCTCGGGGTTGTAATCAGAAGGAGCATCCTGCGATTTCTTCCATATTGAATAAAACGCATTGTTCATTATGTTAAGAACAGCACGGCTCAAGTCCTGCGGAATTACCATCATCTGAGGGATGCCTTCTTCGTATTGCTCATGGATGCTTGCATTGAACCCTTTGTGATTGGCACGCATGGCATGATATGAGAGCCATACATACTCCTTGACTATTTTGCATACGTCTGTTGGGAGATACTCGTTGTCCTTGCCTCGAGATACGAGAAGGATTCCACGAATGATACTGATGGCACGTTCTCCATGCTCTACGATCTTTGCCATATTCTCTTTCAGGTCTGCCACAATGTCTTCCAAATCCTCACGATCCTCTTCAGGTAGCTTGTCTTCGTTGTCTTCCACAATCTCAGTAAGCTCTTTCAGTAACTTGTCAGACATCTTGCTGAAATTGATTACGAAGTTGAGAGGATTCTGTATCTCATGGGCAATGCCAGCACTGAGCACACCTAATGTAGCAAGCTTTTCCTGCTTCTGTAATTGCTCCCTAAGTTGTTCGGTTTGTTGTTCCATAAGTTTATTGTGTTATAGCGGGCAACGTGATAGTAAACTCGCAGAATTCGTCTTTAGTTGATTTTACACTGATCTCGCCACCATAGTTCTGTATAATCTCATTACTGAGGTACAGACCTACACCTGATGCCTCACCTGTGGGTTTGGTGGTGAAGAATGGGTCGAACACCTTATTTATAATCGTCTCCTCGATACCGATACCATTATCATATATGATGATATTGATAGTCTTACCATCAGAATTGATTTTTGCTGATAGGGTTGGGGTATAGCTTGTACGCTGAGCTTTCTTGATAAGGGCATAGATAGAGTTTACGAAGAAACTCATGAACGACTTGCTTAACTGCTCCGGATTAGCCTTGATGACAATCTCCTGGGCCGGTATCTGGAAATCGACAACGATATGGTGTTCGGCAATTTCCTTGGCATAGTATTTCTCCAACATCTCCTTATCCTGTTTAAGGATGGCAGTAACTTCAGTATCCACAACACCTCCTGTACGGTCTTTCAGCATCTCTTCCATTGCTTTCAACGTACGAGTGGTGTTCTGACCATGTTCGCCCACTTTCTGCAGATTGCCGCCAAGCATCTCCAGCACATCCAAAGTGTCTTCGTAGTTCTCCTCGTCCATATTATCCTTGTCGTCTTCTATATTCGCCTTGACATCCTTGACAAGACCTTCAGAGAGTTTTGCGAAGTTATTTATATAGTTCAGCGGGTTCAGGATACGGTCAATAAGTCCCTGAGTAAGTTTACCCACCGTCGCCATCTTCTCCAGTTTCACCACCTGATTAGTACGCTCCTGAACTATCTGCTCCAGACGAATCTTATCATTCTCGAGCTTACGAAGTCTTAACCTTACCATTAAATAGACAAGGGCCGACAGGATGATAAAATATACAAGATACATGTACCAGCGCTTGTAGAAAGGTGGTACGATGTGGAATTTGATGCTGACAATGTCCGATTTACGGTTCATCGCATCCTGTGCCTGGACACTGAAGGTGTGATTACCATCAGGTATGTTATTGAATTTTGCATGGGTATCGGCAGTCCATGCGCTCCACTGGCCATTGTCCAATTGATATCTATATAATGTCGTTCCTACGATAGACTGATAGTTTAGCGAGAAAGTAAATGTCAAGTTGTTCTCAGAGTAACTGAGATTCTGGAGTTTTTCCGGCATAGTACCGAAACCTCCCCATAGAATGCTGTCGCCGTTCAGTATAACAGAACGAATGAAGAGCTGTGGCTTGATGGCTAACAGCGGCTCTTTCGCCTTGGTGTTGATAATTGTAAGACCATTGTCATTACCCAGCCATATCTCATCCTGACGTGTGTAAATAGCACGGATAGGCATCTCGTGGATAGGGAACAGCAGTTGGTCCAGGTCGGCAAGTCTCTTGCCGTTCTTCCATCGGCAGAGTCGCTTACCCTCATTGTTTGTAAGCCAAGTAACACCATTGCCGTCAGCTACCGACAGGAGTGGGTAGTGGAAGGGCTTTGTATCCTCCGCGCTGACAACGATTGCTTCTCCACTTATCAGTACAACTGTCTGCATCGTTTCTGACTTATTACCAGACTTATATAGCTGAAACTTGTCAGTGTTGGCTTTCTTGTAAAATACCTTTCCATATAGGCTCTGTGCCCAGATGGTGCCCTTGTTGTCTTTCACAATCTTCTGGGCATTATCCATACTGCAGACTTTACGGCGTTTTCCATCGGACTGAATCAAATATACACCGTCGGCTTCGCCACTATAAATCTGGGATCCTTCTTCCAACAGAGACATTGCACCGACTATCGTTAACCTCTGAACTTTTCCGTCGGGATAGAGTCGATAGACACCATCTTCAGTTGCAGCCAACAGACCGTTGCTGCTTTTCTTCAGTTCCCAACAGGAATGTGGCACTTGTGTAACCTTTACGAAGTGCCTTCCATCCTGACGATAGAGACCGTCGTCGGTACCAGCATATATATTACCTCCCATCTCACTGATGGAGAGGACGGTACCTATAAGTCCTTCATGAGTAGTAAAACGTGAGTAGGCCGAAGGTATCTGTAAAGCGAAAACTCCTTTGGCGGTAGCAGCCCAGAGTTGATTGCGCCCGTCGTAGGACATATGAACGATGTCGTTGGAACAGAGTCCATTGGCATCGGTAATAGTATATAGTTCCTCGTTTTTATCGTTGAGAATGGCAATTCCTACATTTTTCCTGATGATGGCCTTGAGTCCGTTGTCTAACTGCTCTTCCATGATGATGCCGTCCTTGACAACGTTTTTCTCTCCTTTCTCCAAGGCCTCAACATCTACCACGTCGAGAACGCCTATTTTGAGGGATTTGCTGTCGACAGACTTCCAAACCTTGACATTCTCGCCTTCCACCTGGTAGATGAAACCGTTGTTGACAAGGAACCAGATTTTGCCATCGCGTTCGAAAATATCATTCACTTCACCGGTGAAAAGGTCGGGTTTTCCTACTCTCTTGAGTTCAACTTCTCCGTTAGCTTTGCGCGCCACCTTTCCAAAAAAATTGTAACCACCCACCCAGAGTGTGTTGTCGGAACTTCTGACTACAACTGTTACACGAGTGATGCCTGGTGTGCGGAGGATGTGCCACTCTGCGTGGTCGTAGTACATCAATCCTTCAAAGTTGGCAATGAAAATATTTCCCAAGCCATCGGATTCAGCATCGTAGTTCAGTTTGTTAGCACGATAGTCTTCAGCCGTGTAGTTACGGAAGAAAGGAACACCCTGCGAAAAAGTTGAAAGGGTGAAAAGGTGAAGAGGTGAAAGAATGAAAAGAAGAAATAGGGCCCTACTTTTCACAACGTTCTGAATCCTATGTAAAATCGTCTGCTTCATATTTCTCACCTATTCAATTTTTCTCAACAAACTTCTCGTAGGGCACTTCCACACCGATATATGAATTCCACTCATCTCGCGTAAAGTTGCGCTTAATTCTATTACGGATAGCCTTTACCATCTGCGGAATCGATAGATTGACTGCTGTAAGGTTGCCTTTAAAGTCTCCTAACCAAACGGTACTCATCGCCGAGTCGAATTTAAAACTCATAATCCAGTTTCCTGTTTCAACCAGCGTGATGGGTTCTTGCTTCTCTTTGTGAGGAGTCCATACTTTTACGCTACCGTCATAACTTGCCGAATAGAGATGAGTTCCCTTAATATATAGCCGAGAGACGCGTGAAAGGTGACCAATCATCTTTTGTTGACTACCATTCTTATAAACCATCCAGATAGTTCCATCGCTCATGCCATAGGCCTCTGTACCAGTATTTGTTGCATAGTTATAAGCGGTTACCTTTCCTTGTACAGGTACTTTCTTTGAATCAAACTGATTAGGACCTTTCACGAGGTGCATCATACCCTTGTCGTCGAATAGTAAAATCTGGTCTCCCTTTTTCGCACTCAGTGTTACACGGAACGGCAATTTCTGAGTAGCCCTAACAACATTACGGTTCATATCAAAGATAGCAAGGCTGTTTTCCCCAACAATCAGCATATTCTTGTCATCGATACCATGCAGGTGCATTGGATTTAGGACACCAGTAAGTTCTATTGGCTTAGCAATCTTGAGATCCTTATCTATATACACCAGATGTCCAGAGCGGCTGATTGCATAAATAGTGCCGGTAGAAAGTGAAATGTCCACATCACGGAAATCGAACTGACTATCCTTAAGGAGTGTTTTTGTAAGTAGTCGGTCACC
>Ga0247609_10004032_pt1 | contig 14718 bp, 16 predicted proteins | sample 172DNAGHGlowgp2_FD_193487 | JGI IMG/M metagenome (GOLD analysis project Ga0247609, IMG submission 193487) | Sheep rumen microbial communities from Palmerston North, Manawatu-Wanganui, New Zealand - 1728 DNA GHGlow gp2 | ecosystem: Host-associated > Mammals > Digestive system > Stomach > Rumen ...
TGATGCGCCCCAGGGCGGTGCTGGCCAGCATCATGCCGCTGGCCGCGAACATGATCTTGGCAAGCGCCGTGGAGATGATGGCGGAGAAAACCGCATAGAAGGCAAAGTTTGTCACAAAGCCCGCAAAATTGCCGGACTTCAAAGCTCCCGGCGCGATCAGCAGCGCCGCCGGTACCAGGAAGATGAACGCACCCTCGGTGAAGGTCAGGTTCACCGCCTGGGGCACCTTGCAGACGTCCGCCTGGTAGTGCTCGGCCTTGGCGCTGTAATCCTCGATAGCCTGTTTGAAGGCCTTGAAGGAATACACAGTCTGCTGGAAGACCTTTACCACTGGGATGCCGCGCACATACTCGGTGCCCGCCTTGCTCATCACATCCTGGGCCGCTTGGTATTCAGCCATGAGACCAGCGTTTTTGCCGCCCATCATCGTGCCCATGGCGCAGACGGATACCACAGCCGCGAGCAGGCAGGCCGCGCCCATGCGCCAGTCGTATACGAACATCAGCACCAGCATGGCGATGAACATGGCAACTGTGCCCACGATATCCGCGAGGTTGTGGGCAAGCAGCGTCTCTGTCTCGGAGGCCGCGCCGTCCAGACGGTTGCGCAGCAGGCCGGAGGCGTTGGAGTCGAAGAAGCCAAGCGGCGTCTTCATCAGGTGTTCCATGCCTGCCTTGCGGATGTTGCTCGCCGTGCGGAAGGCCGCGAGGTGCGTGCACATCAGCGCGGCGAAATAGACCAGGATCCCCGCAAAGGAGAAGGCAAAGGCCATCCAACCATAGCGGGCGATGCCAGTCGCCTGTGTCCAGTCGGGAGCCACGGCGATGAGGTCCCGGGCCACCAGCCAGATGCAAATATACGGCAGCATGCCCAGCACCATGGCGACGGCAGACAGGCCCAAGCCTAAGAAGGTCAGGCCCTTATGGCTGCCCGCGTATCCCAGCAAGACAGCCAAATCGCTTTGTTTCTTTTCTTTCATCTCGTTTCCTTCTTTCCTGTTTTCTTTGGTTAGAGATTGCTAACTCTCGTTCTGAAAAACTGCCCCACCCGTGTGAGGCAATCTTCTTTTACAGTCCGAGCACCTGATAGGCGCCTGCGGTAAAGAACTTCACGATGGTGTGGATGTATTTCTCCATCACATCCCGGCTCAGATCATGCAGCACGGCTTCAAAGACGCTGGAGATATACGCGTGGCAGATCATGTGCATCTCCGGCTCGGAGGGAAGCTCCACCAAGATCAAGCCGCGCTCCTTCGCAAGCCCCAGCGAACGCAGCGTAATGTCCGTCTCCATACATACCACGTCGTTGAGAAAATCGCTGTACTTCGTGCCGTCTGAACACTTCAGCAGCAGCTTCAGCGCGTCGAAGTTGCGGTAGATATAATCCAGCAGCCGTTCCGCGTCCATAATCATCCAGAGTCTGCGAACGTCTCCTTCCTCCACCGCTTCGCGGCAGACGGGATCGGCGTCGGAAAAGTCCTTCTTGATTTCATCGACAGCAGGCTGGACGAAATAGGAGAAGATGTCCTCTTTGCTTGCAAAGTGACGATAAAAGGAGCCGGTGGTGATCCCGGCTTCGGCGCAGAGATCCCGGAGATTCGTGCGTTCAAAGCCGTTTTCCAGGAACATCTTCATGCCGCTGGCGAGAATCCGCTGATGGGTATCGTCGTAAGTTCCGTAGGCCAAGCAACTCACCTCAAAATAACAATGTTTGCTAACTTAGTTATCATTATAGTGAAGAGCTGCTTTTTTGTCAATAGCAGGATGAAATGGAGTAACAGGTATTGGAAAGCATAAACTGAAAAAGTCAACAGATTATTTCATCCCGATGTTGGGCCTGATCGGACATTTCCCTGTCAGTTCATAATGGCAGTCACAGCACTTGTCCCCATATCCCAGCGTCATCGTCCGCGTGAAGCCATTACCCATGTAGTGAGAAATCATATAGTCGATATTGCATATTCCGGGCAGCATTTTTTCGGCGTCAAATTCCTTTGCGAAAGCTATAAAGCCGCATTTTGTGATATCTATTTCAAAGCTGTTGTCGTCTATATCCCGATATGCGATCTCCCAGTCGTATGGATGCAGACCGCTTTTTTGCCGCTGTTCATGCTTTGCCGCTTTCCGTCGAAAGCCGTTCAGGTAGGTTTTACCCACCATATGCAAAAAAGGCTTCGGCACGGTCAAAAGCATCTTCTCATTCATCAGCCACATCAGTTCATCAGCCTGTCTCGCGTCAAGTCCAAGACTGCGCATTGTCTTATACCATGCGACATAGGAAGGCGCATAGGCGTAATTAAATGAAAACACGCTTGCACCAATATCAGGCGTTCTCTTCAGTACTTCCTCAAATAATCTATCAGACTCGTTTTTGAATCGTTTCCAAAACTCTGAGCCGTACTTGTTCTGTATCATCTTGCGACTGCGCAGCATCGTAAGGTGATAGATAAACTTCATCATCGCTCCATCGCCTCTGCATCAATGCTCTGAATCCAATTGCAGATCGTGTCGAGAACGATTTTCCCGTTGCCCACATTGCAGTGATTCTGTGCGTTTTCCTTATCCGTGAAAAGGCGGAAGGTCAAGCTCTTTACATTCTTAAGCATATTGATCTCACGGCCGATCAGGCGGTAATCAATGAAGTGATCCTGATTTGCGCCGATGATCAGCATGTCCTGCGTGATTTTATCGGCTATGGGTTCCAAGTCGTATAGCTTCAGCTTCTGCGCATAGCCGTAGGCATCCTTCGCCTCGTAAGCGTAGCAGCCGTGCTTGAGGCCCCAGTCGATCACGGGCTCCTTCTTTGCCTTTTTTTCAAACACAAAATTGATGAGCGGGCGGGCATGGAGCTTCATAAACAGGTAAAACATCTTCTGAACGGTCGGCTTCTGCATGCCCACGATCACATCCTGAAAGCACGGGAACACGGACCACGCGACGACCTTGGTGATGCGTTTATCGAATGCCGCCGCCCTCGGCGCAAGGTATCCGCCGAGAGAGATCCCGATGATCGTCACATTGTCAAGATCGAACGCATCCAGCACAGCCTTGACCGGCTTTTCCCATTCATGGGTGAAGTGCATTCCCTGCAGGCGCATCACGCCGCCCTGGCCGGGACCCTCGAACATATAGACCTCATAGCCCTGCTCCTGCAGATACAGGACCGTAAACAGAAATTCCTCAAAATAGCTGTCGTTGCCGCCGTGAAGAAGGATCGTCCCCTTGCTCCTACCGTTCGGGACGACATGCATCACCGGCAGCTTTACCGTCTCATATGGCACTTCAAGCTTTTCAATGCGTGGGTTTTCCCCCTCAAAATAGTCGGCATAGTACTGATAGAAGAGCTGCGTTGCTTTTTCATAGTATGCCTTCTTATCGGGATCGCCGTCATACATGAAAAACTCGCTCATGCGGTAATAAGCAATCGCATTCTGCGTGCGTCCTTCTTCCATGGCCTTGTCGCCGAGAGCGATCAGTTCCCGTTTCCAGTCGGAGCTGGTCTTGATTTTGCCCACAACGGGCCGGATGTCCTCGATCCTTCCGCCGTCCCAGTTAATGACGCGATTGAGCTGATAGTCGAAATTTCGCTCTGCGTTAAGCTTATATACACCTTTTTTCAGCTGGACAGGCTGGTTTACATCGTATTTCTCCACAATAAAAATACCTCCTCGTTAAGATACTGTATAAAAGGCTCATGTTTCTTTGCCTTCCTGTTCAAGCCAGTGGTAAAACTGCTCGTGCAACTGACGCATTTCATCCGGCGCTTTCATCGAGTGCCGGTACATAAACCGATCCCCGAAAGAACTTTGAAAAACCAGGCTGAGTATCCATCCCACAAGCGGCACGGGCAGCAGACGAAACGCCTGCATTTTCTCTGGGGAAAGCCGGATCTTCCGGGCCGCGATCACATTGAGGTTATCCCGGATCTGCTTTGCAGTTTTTCTCATGAGTACGGCATCTCTTCCCGCATGCTCGGGATCCGCCGCTTCATAATACGCATCTGCAATCGGCACAACCATTGCCAGATGACACAGCTGCCAGGCATGCATGTCCGGTACGATCTGATAAGGTATCTTCGCCCCGTGAAGAATACGGGCAAGCTCTTTTTCTCTTCCGTCCGTCTTTCCGAAGGTCGTCGGCTGGATAATCCGCGGTGTCAGGGCCGCATTCAGTACGTCTCCGTCAAAGCCGCCGCCTGCACCGGGGAAGGCCGGGATGATCCGTCCCGCCCCGCAAATTGTCTCCCACCTGTCATAGGTCTCCAGGGAATTGACCATGGTGACGACGGTCGGGCTGCTGTTTTGCCGAAGCTCCATTAACGCTGCGTGCAGTTGGTTTTCCCTGACGGCTAAAATAATGAAATCATAGCGGTCTTCCGCCTCCAGCTTAGACAGCACTTTTACGGGAGCTTTTCGTATCGTTCCCCCGCTTTTAAGCAGCAGTCCGTTCCGGCTCAGGCTCTCAAGCCTCCGCCCCCGCGCATAAACCGATACATCGTATCCGGCTTCCGCAAGCAGCGCGCCGTACAGGCTGCCGATTACACCGGCGCCAAAAATCAAGATTCTCATTGCTCATTTCCCCTTCTGTTTTAGCAGACGGATCTACTTCATCATCGCATCAAAGAAGCACAACAATTCCGGCAATCAAAGCCGCCCCAGCAATCCAGATCAGCGTCAGGATCCCGCGTTTCTTCAAAACCTGCGACCAGGTCTGCACAAAGGGGATTTCCTCTGTTCCGGGAATCACCCAGAAGCTGCTGTGACCGACCCAAAGCCTGTCGATCACGATCCCGTCATACCAGTTCATGACTTCAAGGAAGATAAGCGCCTGCAGATATGCTGCCCAAAAACTATGTATCCCGTTCCAGACACGAATGATCAGGATCAGAGCCGCCGCCATGACTGCGAAGAATGCAATCATAAAACGCTTCCGCTTCTTCGCCACGGTTTCCCTGTCTGTCAGGCCCAATTCATAGACTATCTTCTGTACAGGCTTCGGGTAGAAATACAAACCGTTCAATGCGTTGTTTCCCACACCGATTTTCACCATCAGCGTAAACAAGGCGCAGAAGAGGATCAGTTGCAGAACAATCATTTTGTCTCCTTCTTCACGCTCACAAGCAGCCCGTTTTCCCGTTTCACCAGTTCATACGCTTTCGCTATCGGATTCCGGTCGCCCGCGATACAGTAATCACAGCAGGCGCCGGTGCAGCATGTCCCCTCGCGAATAAGCGTGGCATGCAGCTTCTGCATGGCCATGTGATCGCAGTTGCACATCACCGGCAGTATGTCCTCCATATGGTGACGCTTGGCAAATTCCGCATTCGGGCACTGGATAAAGCTGTAACGGACGATCCCATTCTCCCCATCGTAGTCAAAACTGCCCATGCGGAAAGATTCAGGCAGCCGCTTTATCTCCTCCTCCCGGAGATCGCTCGTTTTCTTGAAGATCCTGCCGGCCAGCCGGTTATCCGCCTTCCGGTTCAGATTGAATATCTTGCCCAGCAGATCAAAGCTGCCCATGAAGCAGTCGTAGACATCCTGCTGGATCTCTTCGATCGGGGGCTTGTCCGGTACGACCGCATACCAGGCGAAAACCAGGATCGGGTCGTAGATACTGACCGTGATCTTCGCGCTGCCCAACGCAGGTTCGTCCTTTAGGTATTCGCAATATTGAAGCTGGATTTTCTCCCAGAACGCAGCAGCCGCGGCTTCGTCATAATACCGGCGCAGGAGCTTCTGTACGCACTTTTTGGCGTTCTTCGTATAGCACACATGCTTTGTGTGGTCAAACGGCAGATCTTTTTCTCGCATGCTTTCTTAGTCCTTTCTTTCGTGAGACTATGGTGTTCCCTGTTATTTCACCTCATTTGCCTGAGATTTCTTCACATGCCGGCGTAATCACAGCATTTCGCCGCCTCTCATGATCTTTCGGTCAACGACCATAAAGACACTGAAAAGGCTCATGCTGTATTCTCACTTCGTGTCTTTACCCATTAGGTATCTGCGTATTTCATTACGCAATAATTTAGTTAGCTACCTCTAACCGTATTATAATTCTTCTCCATTCTGTAGTCAATCCATTTGGCAAACAAAAAGCCCCGACTTAGGATGAGAATTGGACAAAGTTAAGCCCGTCGGCTGCTCCTAAATGAAAGACGCCGGCGGGCATTTTTGTGTAATCAAGTTTTCGTATACTTATCCCCGCGGAAAACGTTACTATGGCTATAATTTTTCATACAATTACACGTTTTACTTCCCCGGAAAAGCGCAATAATCATCCACCCGGAGATGGATGATTATTGCGCTGTACGATTTTAAGGGATCTGCCTTTACACCAGAGCAGCGCCGAGAGCCTTGCAAGCATCGGCCCCCTCTCCCTCGGGTGCGTTGTTTACGAGGACGCTCTCCGCCGCGAGATTGATGCCACAGGCCCTGCAGTCGTCCTCCCAGTTGCGCATCCATTCGCCGTCACCCCAGCCGTAGGAACCGAAGAGGCCGACTCTCTTTCCGGTCAGGGTCTTTTTCACGCCGTCGAACATCGGCTCGAACTCACTGTCCTCCAGCTGCTCGGAACCCATGGCGGGGCAACCGAAGGCGATGGCATCATAGCCGGAGAGATCCGTGACGGAATTGCACTCAATGAGCTCGGCATCCGCGCCGGCGCTCTTCATGCCCTCCAGGACAAGGTCTGCCATGGCTGCGGTGTTGCCCGTGCCGCTCCAGTAAACAACTGCTGCTTTCATGTTCATTTCTCCTAAGATTTTTTATTCAGAGTGGATTAGAGTGTGACTCTGTTCACACTTCTATCTGATTAAAAGATATACAGATTGAGTTGGTTTCAAACCGCGACAGCCAGCTTTTCAAGACCCACACCGTTCTCCCAGAGTCGGCAGTAGCACTCGGAGCATTTTTTGAACTGTTCGCATAACTTCTGTGCCTTCTCTTCGTCTCCGTAGATCTTCCAGAGGCCGATGACCTTGTAGTTGTCCCGGTTATCAATGAAGCCCTTGACGTCGGCGGGCGGATAGCTCAGGAAAAGCCCCACCTCATGTGGGAAGTCCTGCTCGGCGCGAAAGCGCTCCACCAGATGTCGCACGCAGGCGGCGCAGCTTGAGCAGACATAGCCGGATTCCTGCAAAACCTCCTGCGATACGCTGTCCTTGAGGTCCTTCTCAAGACTCTGTGGACGATAGAGATACAAAAGCGCGGACTTCTCCATCACCCTCAGCAGAAGCAGGCACATCCCGCGGGGGACAAAAATGCGGTTGAAGGCGCGGATATCCTCCAGAAGCTCCGCCCTGCTTTCGAAGCGGTAGGGGAACATGCTGCCCGTCTTGATCCCGGCCAGAGTGGGCGCGGCCTGACGCACAATCGTTTCCTCCGACATCAGGCGTACTTCTCCAATACCTTTTTGAGTGCGGACACCGAGCTTGTGGGACAGTATTCCACGATGCAATCGTGGCCCTTGATCTCCCCCAGTGCGCCCTGCAGCATCTTATGGGACATGGCGCCGGTGAAGAAGATCACCATGTCGGGCTTTCCCATCTTGCGCTTGACGCCGCCGACGGGCTTTACCATCACCTTCGCTTCGTGCCGATAATCCTGACACAGGCTCTTATATTTCTGCTCCATGCACTCGTTTCCGCCAAGAATGACGACGCTCATGTCCATCCCCCTTCTCCGTTTTGATATTCTAATATTAGTTAGCTTTTGCTAACTTCTGGTTAAAAGAAAAAGCTCGGTAAATCCGAGTAGCAATTTTCAACGTCTCTTGTCGTTAGCATTTGCTAACTGTCTGCATTATAGCAAAACCTTTGCCGCTTGTCAATAGCAAGCTGCTCCCATGTAATGGCACTGATCTGCCTCTTACATGGGAGCAATTCTATCATTCCATATCTGAGTTGTATTTTTTCATGTGCGCTTTTATCGCTGCAAAAGATGTATCGCTGATATAATGCTCGATCCGACAGGCGTCATCTGCCGCAGTTTTCTCATCTACGCCGAGTTTCATGAGAAGCCTGGTAAAAATGACATGTCGTTCATAGATACTCCTGGCCTTTTCCTCGCCTGTTTCTGTCAGCTTGATATAGCCGGAATCATCTATCCGAACAAATCCTTCCTTTTTCAGCAAACTGACAGCCCGGCTGACAGATGGTTTGGAGTAGCCCATGTATTCGCCGACGTCGACTCCGCGAACACACGATGACTTTTTTGAAAGAATATAGACCGTCTCAAGGTACATTTCCCCGGATTCCTGCATGGCCATCTGATCAACCTCCCTTGATTTCCTGTATCAGCTTACCATAGGCCCCGGAAAAATGCAATGCTATATCGACGATAATCATTTGTCTCATTCGCCGTCCCGGTTGTTTGCGTTTTATTCCGAGAGCAAATCGGTCAGGCAGTCCATGCTCAGAAGCAAAGTCGAGCTGTTGTGCAGCAGGGCTGAGGTGGCCGGAGGCAGAAGGCCGAGAGCGCCAAGGAAAATCAGCGCGCCGTTGAAGCTCATGACAAAACGGTAGTTTCGCCCGATGCGCTGCATCAGCTTCTCCGAAAGCCTGCGCAGCAGCGCCAGCTCCCGCAGATCCTCCGCGGCAATCGTAATGTCCGCTACCTCACGGGCGATGGTCGCGCCGCTGCCGATGGCGATGCCCACATCCGCGAGCGAGAGTGCCGGCGCGTCGTTGATCCCGTCGCCGATCATGACGACCGTTCGCCCCTGCGCCTGCTCCGCCTTGATGTAGGCCGCCTTGTCCTCCGGCAGGACCTCCGCGCGGTAATCGTCGATCTGAAGAGTCTTTGCGATGGCTGCCGCGGTATTTCGGCTGTCGCCGGTCAGCATGACAGTCTTCCCGATCCCGGCCTGATGCAGCAGTTCCACGATTTCCTCCGCCTCCGGGCGCAGGGGATCAAGGATACCGATGGCCGCGGACAACACGCCGCCGATCGCCAGATACAGCCAGGAGCAGCCGGGATCAAGCGCGTCAAAACGTAGCTGATCCTCCGGGCGTATTTTAACCCCTTCGTCCTCAAAGACAAAGTGGCGGCTGCCGATGACCGCACGCTCGCCGCCAATTCTGGTAGCGATGCCGTGCGCGACCACATACTCCGGTTCGCTGTGCATCTCCCGGTGGTTAAGTCCCCGCTCCCGGGCAGCGCGTACAACGGCGTTGGCAACGGAATGGGGGAAATGCTCCTCCAGGCAGGCCGCGACGCGCAGCATCTCACGCTCGTCCTGCCCGTTGAATGCGACAATCTGTGATACTGTCGGACAGGCATGGGTCAGAGTTCCCGTCTTGTCGAAGATCACGGTATCAGCCTGGCTGAGCTTTTCGAGGAATTTGCCGCCCTTGACCGTGATTTTATGTCTGCCCGCCTCGCGCATGGCGGAGAGGACGCTCAGCGGCATGGAGAGCTTCAGCGCGCAGGAGAAATCCACCATCAGTACCGACACCGCGCGCGTCGTATTCCCGGTGAGCAGCCAGGTCAGCAGGCTTCCGCCCAGGCACCAGGGCACAAGCTTGTCCGCCAGATTGTAGGCTCTGCTCTCAGCGCCGGATTTCAGGCGTTCCGACTCCTCGATCATGCGCACAATACGGTCATAGCGGTTCTCGCCCAGCGAGCCGGTGACGCGCACGACGCAGTTGCCCTCCTCCACGACGCTGCCCGCATAGACCGCCGCGCCGGGCCGTTTGGCAACGGGTACGGATTCCCCGGTGAGTGACGCCTGGTTGAGCATCACGTCCCCTTCTTCGAGTACGCCGTCCATCGGCAGCACATGTCCAGTGTGGACGATGATCCTGTCCCCGGTCTTTACCTCGTCCAGAGAAGCCATGACCTGTGAGCCGTCCTCTTTCCGCAGCCAGACCTGCTCCACCTGCAGGGACATGCTCTTCGCCAGATCGTCGACAGATTTCTTGTGCGTCCACTCGTCGAGCGTTTCACCGAGACTCAGAAGGAAGCGCACGGAGCCCGCGGTCGGATGATCGCCTGTCAGCAGCGAAACGCCGATGGCCACACCGTCCAGCACGTCCACCGTCAGTCTGCCGCTCAGCAGGACTCTGCCCGCCCGCCAGATATGCGGAACGGCCATGCAGGTCGTGATGACGCGCCGCGCCGGCATCGGGAGAAAGAGCTTTTTCAGATAGTGGCGCAGCACCCGGAATACCAGCTTTTCCTTGTATTCCCGGTTGATCGCCCGGCTGTTCCGGCTGAGGACATGTACCTGCTCGGCGGCAAGCTCGTAAGAAAAGGCCGCAAGGCTTTGATAGAGCGCAGCGCGGTCGCCCCGGAAGACGATGATCACGCCGCAGACGCGTTCATGCACGGTCACATGCTCCACGCCCGGAAGCGCCGTCAGATACGCCTCCAGCAGATCCGCCTGCTCCATGCTCATGAAAGGCCGGACGGTGCGCAGGCGAACGCGCCCCGGGCTTTCGTGCAGAATCTGAAATTTCATCAGACCTTTGCCGCGTCCTCGATGTATGCGGCTTCACGCTCGGCTGCTTTGGCCTCGTTGATCGCCTTCGCGTCGGCCAGAATGTCCGAGCAATTCTCCTGCACGCTCTCCACGTCACGCATGACCTGATCCTTGCAGCGAAGCACCGCGGCCGTGGTATGGGTATAGACCTTTTTGGCATCCTTGCTGCCAAGGAGCTTGAAACCGTAGGAGCCGAACAGCGTCCCGCCCACAAAGAGTGCAATTTTTCCTGTTGTCGTCATTTTGAAATCCTCCTAAAAATTTATAATATTAGACCCTTCTATTTTCTGCCCACCAGCAGCTTGGAGCCGGACAGGCCCATCCAGGCTGCTTCAAAAGGCGACATAAACTTATCGTTCGTGGTGTCGATCAATTCGACTTTCTCATAGCCCATCCGGCGGAGCTTATCGGCAAAGGCTTCCATGTCGCCGTACTTCACCTTCGACATGATATCGTGAATCGCAAAGCAGCCGCCCTTTTTGAGCACGCGCAGGGTTTCCAGCAGGATCGCCTGCCGGTCGCAGCTGGGGATGTTGTGATAGACATAGTTACTGGTGACGGCGTCAAAGCATTCGTCGGCAAAGGGCAGCTTTACCGCATTGCCCTGCCGGAATTCCGTATTCTCCACACCCTCGGCCGCGGCGTTGGCCTCACACAGCGGCTTGTTGTAGGAGGCATATTCCGCGCCCCAGCGGTCGATGCCGACAAATCGCGCCTGCGGATTACGCTTTGCGCAGGCGATCGTCAGCGCCCCGCTTCCGCAGCCCACGTCCAGCCCCACACCTCCTGCGGGCAGCGTCACATAGCTTGCAATTCCCTCGATGATCTGGCGGGACATCTGGCGCTTTCCGTCATAGGAGAACGCCCGGTAAAGCCCCTCCATCCACATCGCGGCGCCGCCCGCGCAGACGCCCGCAAGCAGCAGTCCGCCCGTCGCCGCCCTCCGGCAGCTTTCGTTTTTGATCAGGCCTGTGCAGCCGCAGACAGCAGCAAGCCCCAGGCATCCGGCCGCTCCCGCCGCTGCGGAGCAGACCATGCCCTTCGGCATCCAGTTCTTGTAGTCTGGTTTCATTTTTTGTTCTGTCCTTTCAATCATTTTGTGTATCATCAGCTCCCAGCCTTCTTTTGCTTCCTTACAAATTGGGAACACCGGGTAGCAATGGAACATTCCCTCCCCCACGATCATCTCATAATCGACGCCGTACTTTTTCATAGCTGTCTCGAAGGATGGAGCGCAGGCGTACAAGGTTTCGTCGCTTCCGTAGATAAAGGTGACCTTCGGGCAGTTCGTGAAGTTGCCCCGCTGCAGCCAGATCATATAGTCGGGGACGCTGTCGTCCCCGTGGCGCATGATCTCCACCGCAGTCTTCATGTATTCGGCTGGGATCGCCACGTCCTTTTTGTCCAGTTCCAGCATTCGCTGCCACTCCGCCTCACTGTCCACACAGGTTCCCGGGGAGATTGCCATGATGTAACCCGGCATAGGCGTATCGCCGTGACCGTCATTGATATAGGGCACTATGCCCAGCGCCAGATTACCGCCGGAAGAGGTGCCGAGCACGGAGATGCGCTCCGCCGCATAATGGCGCAGCATAACTCGATAAGTCTCGTGAATCATCTCGTAAGCTCTGGTCAGCGGGTAGTCCGTGCAGAGCGGATAGTACGGAACGAACAGGTCGAGTCCTGTTTCTTTGGCAAAACGCAGCGCCTTTTTGATGGAGCCCGGGCGCGGCGAGCTGATCATCCCGCCTCCGATCAGGAACAGATTGGCATGATCCGCGGGCTGTTTGTGGATCAGCTTCAGCACCGGGCAGCCCATCACTTCGATGCGGCTGATGATAAAGTCGTCATCCTTCACGTTCGGAATGCGGTTTTTAGCGTTCTCCCGCCTCCGGTTTTCCAGCAGCTCTTCCGTGCTCATGCCGGTCCAGCGCTTCTTGATGTTCATGGCTTTGACCAGCCGTTTCAACACTTCATACTGCAAAGACATGCTGCTGTTCCTCCCTTTCGGTTATTTCCTCGCAAGCACGCAGATCCACGGCTTTCTGCCATGATGATCGGTGCTCACCTCTGAGAACCCGGCTTCTCGAAGGGCGTCTTCGAGCTCTTCCGCTGTGTAGCACTTCATGCCGTCGATGATCTTCTCAAACTTTTTGCCCGCTGTGTCGAGGCCGTCCGATTCGTTGCAGATCAGAAACAGGCCGCCCGGCTTGAGGATGCGGGCTACCTGCGCAAAGCAGCGCTCCAGTCCCGGCCAGAAATAGACCGTTTCAAAGGCCGTGGCGAGATCGAAGCTCTCGTTCGGGAGTTTCAGATTGGACACGTCTCCCTGCCGCACCGCGCAGCGTCCGGCGTCAATGCTCTTTTTGTTGTAAGCTGTCGCTTTTTCCACGGAGAGCGCGGAATAGTCTATCGCCGTCACATGCGAATCAGGGTATTTCCGCAGCAGTTCTCCCGCGTTGCGCCCCGCGCCGCAGCCCAGGTCGACGATCCGCACCGGGCGGATTGTTGGCAGATGATTAAAACCCCAATCCGCGAGCTCACCGTGTCCGCTGTTCATGCCGCGCAGCATCAGTGCACCCAGCACACCCTCAGGTTTTCTTGTCTGATTGAAAAAGCGTTTCAGAAGTCCCATTCCGTTTCCTCACTTTCTGCACCGGAAGCAGCCGATGCCCTCGACGCTCGTCACGTTGACCTCACGATACATGGTTTTGAGCCGCTCGCGCAGACTGCTCTCCGTCTCAAAGGGTGGGGTGAAAAAGCCTTTGGGAACGTACAGATGCTCAATGAACCAGTCTGTCCGGGCGCAGCCGCCCCGGATATAGAAGCAGCCGCAGAACACGCCGTCAGGCTTGAGGACCCGGTATGTCTCGCGGTAAGCTGCCTCCTTATCCGGGAAAGCGTGAAAGCCGTTGAGCGAGATAACCAGGTCAAAGCTCTCATCCGCAAAGGGCAGCGCGCCCACATCGCCCTGTCGGAACGTAATGTTCTGAATTCCCGTTGCCTCGCCGCGCCTCTGTGCCGCGGCCATCATATCCGCCGAGTAGTCCAGACAGGTGATGTCCGCTTTGGGCAGTTCCCGGTAGACCGGCATGGTCAGCACACCCGTGCCCACCGGGACTTCCAGCAGCTTTCCGCTGAAATCCTCCGGCACACCGGAGAGCGCCTGTTCAAGATAGCGCAGGTTCTTCTCTCCATCCATGTTCCATACCAGGCGGCAGATCGCCTTTCCGGGCAGGGTGGAATACGTCATCATCCCGTCATAGAAGCTTGCATGTCCGCCAGTGAGTCTGTAGGCGCTTTTGATTTGCTGTTTTCTTGTCATGAGATCACTCCTTGAAAACGATCTTCACGATCTTCATCTTCACCAGGCTGTCGCAGAAGCGGATCATCAGCTTGTGGAAGAGCCCCACATCCTTGTAAATGTCCCGGTAGCCGCGCATATAGCTTTTTGCCGTGACGGAAGCAAAGCTCTCGCTCCATTCACACAGCTCTTTTTCATCCTCCAGTGAGAAAAAGGCGCTTACATCGGTGATCCCCGCCTCCTTGAGCCAGGTTTTGCGCATCAATCTTGCACCGCGCTCATTGCAGGAATCGAAGACCAGTACAGCGTCGGGAAAACGCTCTGCCATTGTGGAGAACAGCCGCTTGACATCCTCGGTTTTGAAGTAATAGAAAACGCCCGCGGCAAAGAACACGGCGCCCCGGGAGGCGTCGATCGCGTCCATCCACCCATAGTCGTTGAGATCGCAGGCGATATTCTGCTCCCGTTCACCCGCGGGCAGCAGCTCATTCCGAACGGCGATCACATCCGGAAAATCGAGGTTATATCCGCTGCAAAAGCCGTTGTCCACCTTGGAGAAGGTATCGTCCAGCCCGCAGCCCAGATTGACCACTGCGGCGCGTGGGTGCTGTTTCAGATAGCTTTCGGCCTCGCGGCGCAGATCATACTGGCGCTGCGCCACCTCCAGCGCGCCGAAGAGTCCCGCCGGAGACTCCATCTTCTTCCGTTTGTCGGCAAAATCATAATCCAGTGAATCACAGATCCGCCTGGCCTCCGGGTCGGAAAAGAGCTGCGGAAAGCGCTCAGAACAGACCAGCCGTCCAAAAAGCGGAATGACCAGCGTCTCCTGGATGCTGTTTGACTCAATGTGATATTTCATGTTTGTCTCCTATCCCAGCGCCACGTCCAGTGCCATCATCAGACTGAAGCCCACGGCGAAGAGCATGACGCCGA
>Ga0247609_10004033_pt1 | contig 14718 bp, 10 predicted proteins | sample 172DNAGHGlowgp2_FD_193487 | JGI IMG/M metagenome (GOLD analysis project Ga0247609, IMG submission 193487) | Sheep rumen microbial communities from Palmerston North, Manawatu-Wanganui, New Zealand - 1728 DNA GHGlow gp2 | ecosystem: Host-associated > Mammals > Digestive system > Stomach > Rumen ...
TTGACATGCTAAAATAGATGCTTTTATTTCTTCTGTAAGCATTCCTTTTTCATCAATTAAACGAATAACATCTTCTTTACGATTAAGTAGATTTTCTTGATAACGATATTGTTCTTCAATTGCTCTAATTTGATCTTCGTCTAGATTGCCAGTTTTATCTTTACGATAACGAGCTATAAAAGGAATTGTTGCTCCCTCTGCTAGCATTTCTAGGACAGCATTTATTTGTTGTTCTTTTAAGTTTAATGTATTAATAAGATATTTAATAACATCTTGATTTATTACTAATTTTGTTTCTTCTTTTAATTGTTCTTTTGTTTCTTCTTCCACTTGAATCACCATTTATAATTATATCTAAAAATGATGCTTTTTTCCATATAAAAAGGAACTTTTTTAAGTTCCTTAAGCTACTAATTCAGCACTTATAAATAATAGATTACCAGTTTCTTCTTCTGGTGAAAATTTTAAAACATATTCTGGTAATTCAGAGAAGTTATCTTCAGTAATGATTCCTTTTTCTTTATACTCTCTAGTTGTTAAAGTACTTATTTCTTTAGATTTATCTTTATTAGTAAATAAGTGATATTTAAACATTTCATATGTAACATATCCTACTCTTACGTGAACTATTACTTCAGTTGGAGTCGATTCATATAATTCAATATAAGTTTTAACAAAAGCTGTTGGTTCTGGTTCTAGATAGAAAAACTTTTCTTTCTTGGAATCATATTTAATTGTATATGAATTAATGCTATTAACTGTATCAGGTTTAAATGTTTCATCTTTACCATATAGTAGTTTGTATTCTTTTTCTACATCTACTAGATTTACGTAATGTGGATTATACATAGATTTACCATCTATTGTAATATTACCAACCATGATATTGTTTTCATCTCTGCTACCCATAGCTAAGATTAAAGAACTAAGACGATAAGTTACTGTTAAATTAGCTCTAGCTGTTTTATTGTTACGATAGATACAATCATTGGTAAAAGATACTGTTGAAGCTAGTTCACAATAATTACCTGTTGATAATTCATCAATAGATACCTTTAATTGACTTTTAATTTTGTCAGTAACAACTATATTTATTGGTTCTGGATTTTCGTTTCCTTTGTTTTTATCTTTGTTTTTTGTTATGTACCCAGCCATTATAATAATAAAGAATACTAATAATACAACAACAACTGTTATTATTACTTTTTTGTTTTGTAAGATGCCTGGTTTGTTTTGCATAATATCTCACTTCCTATATTTAGATTATATCACAAAAAAAGGAACATTATTTTTCTTTATCTTGTTCCTTTTCTTTTTTTATTTCATCTTCCTGAATTTTTTTCTTTTTTTTACGGAATTTTTTCTCTATTTTTTCTTTTACAGTTTCTTTTTTTACAATAGCTGAAGATAATTGTTCTTCGGCTTTGATAATATCTTTAAGATCTAGTACGCCCGTTTCTTCGATTTCTTCGCGATAGTTCATTGCCATACCAATAACGAAGAAATATGATAAGAAATAAATCCATAACATTAAGACAACGATATTTGCTAATGCACCATAGAATAAGGAATAATTAGCAAAGTTATTTATATAGTATGCATATAATGCTGTTGTTCCTATCCAAGAAATTGTTGTGAATAGAGCACCGGTATTGATAGCGTGTTGATTAACTTTACGATCTGGCGCTAATGTATAGATTAATTTAATAAACATGAAAATTATTATCCAAGAAATTGGTCCATTTAATAGATCAAACACTTTCTTTGTTATCTCAGCTGCATTTGCTGTCATATTAAGACTGTTTATCATGTTGATAATACTTTGGCTTAATAATGGAACAATAAGAACGAATAACATTAAGACAACAATAATTAATTCTATTAACATGGCTTTTAATCTTCTTCTAAAAAAACCAGAATCTTGAATTCCATAAATCGTATTTGATGCCACGATTATCGAAGACATTCCATTACTAGCTATGAAGTATCCAACTCCAAGAGTAATGAAGAATGCTGGTGTAATATCAGTAGATGTTATTACAGGCATTATCAAACTTGATACTTCTGATGAGAAGACATTTGATAATAAGTTAGATATTAAATCATTTGATAGATTTAAATAACTACATGTGTAACCTATTAGGGTAATTGTTGGTACCAAAGATAAAAACAAGAAGAAAGCGATTTGGCCTGGTAAGATAAGCATTTCTGAACGCCAAAAGGCTTCCCAGAAATTCTTAAAGAAATTCCTCTTTCTACGCTTCCTTGCCATCTTGTTCACTTTCTTGTTCTTCTTTTTTCTTACGCATGTCTTCTACAGATTCATTAATTGAATCTTCAATTGTCTTAGTATCATTAGTAATCATACTATAGCCAATTGATGCTCCATGTTCATAAGGTAAGCTCTTGAATTCTTTGTATAATTTTCTAATGTAACTTACTACTTGTTTTTCTTGATAACCAACTAAATATATTAAATATTCATTACCGTCTGTACGCATAATGTCTGTATTATCTAGTTGTGTTTTAATTAGGACATTAGCAGCTGCTTTAATTTGAGCATCTCCTTGTTCATATCCTAATTGATCGTTGATACTTCTAACTGAGTTTAAGTCAATAATAATTGTTGCTTGAGGATAAATAGTATTCTTATTCCAATTAGCAATGTTCTCACTTAGATAGTTACGATTTTTCAATGAAGTTAGTTGATCAATAAATTTCATTTTATCTTCTTTTTTAATCTTTCTAGTTATCTTAATTCTCTTAGTAGAACGATAAACTAAGTAAAGAATTATAATGAATGCTGCTAATACAAGTAATGAATATCTAGTTACTTTTCCTAGAATAGTACCTGATTTAACAGTATATGTATGATTGAAGTTTCCTTTAATTATTATTTCTTGTGGATCTAAAGTTTGAATATATTTATTAAATAATAATTTAAATGTATCTGAACCATTTACAAAGAAGTTATAAGTATCAGATAAAGTATTAGTGTATCTAACACTATAATTAGATAAGAATGATTTTTTATAGTATTCATAGACTTGCTTGTCTAGCAATAATACTTTACCTTTCTTAGCTAATCTCTTTAATTCTTTTTCATTTTCATATGATTTAAGATTTATGCCTCCAAGGGTAGACATATTTTTTTCTAATAAACTATTTTTTTGAACATATATTTCCTGATCAGTAAGTGAGCTGATAGAGTTTATTATTAAGTCATCATCTTCTTTGGCTATAACAACGAAACTAATATTCATTAAAGAATCTATTTTTTCATATTTAGAATCTAAATTATAGTAATTATAGAAGATATCTACTTTTTTGTTGGCAATAGCTTCAGTAAATTTAGAAAAGTTTTTATATCTTGTTGATGTGAATTCAACGTTACTAAAACTACTAAATCTTGTTAAGTACTCACTAACAATTCCACCATAGTTTCCACCACTTAAGATTTCATAAGGTGAATTATTAATAAAACCATATGAATATCTTTTAGCTTGAATATTACTTATTTCTTTATTAGATATAGATAAAGCTTTAACAAAAGTATCTAATTCATTTTTATTTATTGACTCTTCTAATTTTTTTTCTTCCCATTTATGAGCATATTTCTTAATGATATTACTAAATGTATCATTTTGTTTCATATCATAGACTATATACTTATTTAAATCACTGATATGATAATCAATAAAATAGTTAGAAGTTAGAATAGAAGTTAAATTTTCTTCTAATGGAATAATAGCAAATTCAATTTTTTCCTCACTATTTAAAGCCTCTAAAAGACTAGTAGATGTGTCATATATTGATACTTGTGTGTTGCTTACACCATTTAAATATTGGTTTATTCTCGTTTCATCGGCTGCCAAAACTCCAACTTGTCTATTAGAAATTTGGTTAATTGATCCAATGCTTTTCTTGGTTTTGCTTACGATAACATAGTGTTCTTTATAAAAAACTACATCATCACTTTCTGGAGAGTAAACACTTTTAAAAGATCCTTCTCCTACTTCTTCACCAATGTTATAAGTTATTTTATTAATTGGTAAGCTGTATTCTTGTTCTAAATCAGCTAAAAAGTCATATAGAACGCCACTACCTTGAGAGCCAAAAATATCAATGTTATTAGGAACGTTAACATTTTGGACAGTATCAATGTTTTTAGTAATCCATTCCTTTTCGTCAACCGTTAGCTTATATTCATCTTTAAGGATGAAATAGGTACCGATTCCTACTCCTATTAGAATAATAACAGCTATAACTATACCAATTATTATTTTTTTATTTCCTAGTTTTTTCATAATTATTCATCTTTCTCTGTTGAATTATCATTGATTTCCTCTTCAGTTACTTGGCGATTATTGTTCCAAACTAAACCGCTACCATTCTTAGTTCTTGCTCCAGAGATAATGAATCCTTCAACTTTATCAGAAGTGTTTTTCTTTAGTGTAAAATTAAAGTCATAAAAAGCCAATTCATCTTCACTAAATGATTCTAATGATTTTAGAGCGATACTTTTTGCTGTTTCTAAATCAACTGCTTCATCAAATTGCATTGTAATGTAAATTATTCTTCCAGTAACAACTAAGTCACAGTTTTTTACCTTTCCATCTGCTTTTACATTATTTTCAAAATCAGATTCTTTTGATTCGCTTATTTTAACGTTATCTATTCCTTCTAAACGATCTCCGTATTTGTCATTTCCATTTCCAAAATAGAATATTTGGACTAATACTGTAATGATTAATATCAAACATACAATTACTATTGCCATTAGGATAGTAAATACACGATGTTCTTTATAAAATTTTTTAATTTTTTTCATAGAAATACCACCTCTTTAAACGTAACTAAATTATACTACAATATACATTGATAAGCAATTGTTTAGGCTAATATTTCAAATAAAAAGCCACATATTGTGGTTTGTTTTTAGGCTATAATTTTGGGGTATTTTATAGAGATTTTTATGTAATATTATTAATAAATGGAAAAAGAAGTTATAAGCTATCTATAACTTCTTTTAGTTTATCTTCATTCCAGATTTCAATTCCTAGTTTAACAGCTTTATCATATTTTGAACCCGGAGAATCACCAACGATTACAACATCAGTTTTTTTAGATACTGAATCAACTGTTGTACCATCATATCTTTCAAGCAATTCTTTTATCTCATCTCTTGTCATGAAACTTATTGTTCCAGTTAGAACAAATTTTTTGTTGGATATTAATGGATTATTAATAGTTTTTTCACCTTTATATTCCATATTAATACCAATATCTTTTAGATTAGATATTAATTCTTGATTCTTTTCGTCACTAAAGTAGTTAACTAAATTTTTTGCTAGAATATCACCAATGTCTTTGATATTAGTTAGTTCTTCTAAAGATGCCTTCATTAAATTATCAAGATTATCATATTTCTTAGCTAATACTTTGGCGGTTTTGGCTCCTATTCCGGGAATACCTAACCCAAATAATAATCTTTCTAAAGAATTAGATTTTGATGCTTCTATTGATGTTAATAAATTATCTACGCTTTTATTACCAAAGCCTTCTAATTCAATTAAATCTTCTTTTTTATCTTTTAAATTATAAATATCTTCGATGCGAGTTATTAATCCCATATTATAGAAGTCTTCAATTATGGCCTCCCCTAGACCATCTATATTCATTGCAGGTCTGGAAACATAATGGATTAATCCTTCTATTTTACGAGCTGGACAATGATTATTTGGGCAAAAATAATCAATTCCTGAAGCACTTTTTTCTAGTCTAGTACCGCAAATAGGACAAGATGTAATCATTTGGAAGACTGAAACATCTTTTCTTCTTTCTAAAACTGGTTCTACTACTTCTGGTATGACATCTCCAGCCTTATGAATTACAACATAGTCGCCAATATGTAAATCTTTGTCGATTATATATTGTTCATTATGTAGTGTTGCTCTTCTGATAGTACTGCCAGCAACTTTTATAGGTGTAAGTACAGCATTAGGTGTTATTTGACCAGTACGACCGACAGTAAACACTATATCTTCTAATTGGGTAATTACTTTTTCTGCTGGAAATTTATATGCTACGGCCCATCTTGGGTATCTAGCAGTATTACCCATTCTTCTTTGAGCAGCAATATCATTTAATTTGATTACAATTCCATCAATTTCATATGGAAGAGATGGTCTTTTTTCTGTCCATTCTTCTATAAATTCTTTAATTTCTTTAAAGTTATGAACTTTTCTAGAATATGGATTAGTTGGTAATCCTAATTTTTTTAGTTCTTCTAATGTATCCCAATGAGTTGTTTGGTTAGTATTAGGTACATGATATAGTACTGTATCTAATTTTCTTTCTTTAGCAATTCTCGAATCTAACTGACGAGCAGAACCAGCTGCTGCATTACGGGGATTTTGAAATGGTTCTTCACCATTTTCAATTCTCTTTTTATTAGCTTCTTCGAAGCTTTTCTTAGTCATGTATATTTCGCCACGTACTTCTAAATCAATTGGTTCTTTAAGTCTTATAGGTACATATTTAATAGTTTTAAAGTTATTAGTAATATCTTCACCGATTACTCCATCACCACGAGTCGCTGCTGAAACTAATAAACCTTCTTTATATGTTAAGTTAACTCCCAAACCATCCATTTTTAATTCACAAACAAATTCTGGATTTTCAATTTCTTTTTCGACTCTTTTAACGAAAGCTTCTACTTCATCTTCATTAAAAACATCAGCTAAAGAAAACATTGGAGTTTGATGGGTTATTTTTTCGAATTGATCAAGAATTTTAGTACCAACATTGGTAGTTGGTGATTCTGGTAACTTGTATTCTGGATACTCTTCTTCTAAACGGAATAGTTCCATTAACATACTATCGTATTCATTATCAGTTAGCGTAGGATTATCATTTAGATAATATTCAACATTAGCTTGATTTAAAGTTTTAACTAATTCCTCAATTCTTTCTTTTGGATTCATAGATTACCCCCAAAGATTATTAGGATATTCTCCTTCTTCTACTAGTCTTTTTATGTTACTTCTAACAAAGTCTGTGTCTTCTTTATAGGTTACACCATACCATGTTGCAGTTGTATGTAATACTTTTACTACTGCATATTCAGTTTTATTTGCTTCATCTAATACATCTGGTATTAGGAATTCACATTTTTCTAGATTGTTTTCGTTTTCTTTAAAGAATTCAACAATCTTTTTATCTAATAATTCAAATAAGCTTTGATCAAATACTAACATATTCATTGATACAAGAGCATCTTTTTCCACTTTAAATTCTTCTGATCCTGATAATGGTGTACAAGATATTTTTTCGCCATCTTCGATAATTGAGCTTTCTGTTATTTGAATTAATCGACCATCATCATCTGCTTCTAATACGCCACGTTTTACAGCGCCATTTTCAGTCATAGTTCTAATTGCTTCATATCCTACAGTAGCCCATTCATGATCTTTTGAATTCTTAATAAAATCTGCTGCTACTTGGAATGCGTCACGGCCATAGAAGTCATCAGCATTGATAACTACAAAGTCTTCTGTTATAGCATCTTTTGCACAGTAGATAGCATGAGCTGTTCCCCAAGGTTTTTCTCTTGTTTCAGGTATTTTAACAAAGTCTGGTATGTTATCAATTTTTTGGAAAACATATTCTACTGGAATATGTGGTTCTACTCGTGCTCCAATTGTGCTTTTAAAGATATCATAGTTTTCTTCTTTAATGATAAAGACTATTTTACTAAATCCTGTCTTTATTGCATCAAATACTGAATAGTCGATGATAAACTCATCGTTTGGTCCCATTGGAGCGATTTGTTTTAATCCTCCGAATCTGCTACCCATACCGGCAGCCATAATAAGTAATTGCATAATTCTCCTTCTTTCTATAACTTATTTATACTTTTATGCGTTTTTAATAATTTTTTAATGCCATAATTTTTAGCAAAAGCTACAGTTATATAGTCTCCATCAACATTAACAATAACTCCGCGGCCATAGATGGTATGCATTATTACGTCTCCATCTTTAAAGTCAACATCCTCAGCTTTATTATAGTATTCATGTTTATCGATTTTTTCTTCTGGTAATAGATGTTCATTTTCAACTTCTAATAGATCTGGATCAATTTCTTTAATAAACCTACTAGGGGGATTCATTACATCTTTACCATATAGCATTCTTCTTTTAGCATTGGATATATATAATTTTTCTTTTGCTCTTGTAATTCCAACATAGCATAATCTTCTTTCCTCTTCAAGACCACCTGGTTCTAAAAAAGAATTTTGGTGTGGGAATATTCCATCTTCCATACCGATTAGGAATACAACTTTGAATTCTAGACCTTTAGCACTATGAATTGTCATTAATGTTACAACGTCATTATTATCGTCTTGATGTTCTGTTATATCTGCTATTAAACTTATTTCTTCTAACAGATCAGCTAAGTTAACAGAACCAGTACGGTCTTCAAAGGTCTTAGTAATAGATTTAAATTCTTCTAGGTTATCTAAACGAATATTACTTTCTAAAGTATCTTCTTTTTCATACTCAAATTTCATACCGGTTTCTATTAATATTAAATCAATTAATTCAGTAAGAGATAATTTTTCACTTTCTTTTGTCATGAATTCAATCAATTCTTTGAATTGTAATTCCTTACCTGAATCAATTACGTCAAATAGTGATTTATGTTCTTCTTCTGCTTTTTTAGTTAATTTATTTAATGTTGCTTCACCAATACCTCTTTTAGGTACATTTATAACCCTTCGAAGAGATATTTCATCATGATTGTTTAAGATTAATCGTAAATAACAAATTAAGTCTTTAATCTCTTTTCTAGAGTAGAAATAGTAGCTACCAACAACCTTATATGGAATATTAGATTTAAGAAAAGTTTCTTCAACTAAACGTGATTGAGCGTTGGTACGATAAAGAACTGCGATATCTTTTTTAGTATACCCTTCTTTAAATAGTTTATTGATTTCATCAATAACCATTTGAATTTCGTGTTTGTCATCATATGCTCTAAGATATTTAGTCTTGGTTCCATCACCATTTGTACTCCAAAGATTTTTTTCTTTTCTTTCTTTGTTGTTCTTTATAACGGAATTAGCTGTATCTAAGATATTTTTTGTAGAACGATAGTTTTCCTCTAGAGGTATAACTACAGCATCTTTATAATCTTTTTCAAAGTTTAAGATATTATGATAATTTGCTCCTCTAAACATATATATAGATTGATCAGGATCGCCTACTATAAAAATGTTCTTATATTTTTTAGCTAATAGTTTAGATAGTTTATATTGTACTTCATTAGTATCTTGATACTCATCAATTAAGATATATTTATAAATATCTTGATATCTTTCTAAGATATCTTTGTGTTCAGTAAATAGTTTTACTGGTAATAGTAATAAATCATCAAAGTCAACAGAGTTATTATTTTTTAAAATATCTATATAACGATAGTAAACATCTTTAACAATACGATCATCTGGTGTATTAAAGTATCTATCAATTTCAGAATCAGTTAACATATCGTTTTTTATTGTGCTTATTTTATTGCGAATATAAGATGGTGCTGTGAATTTAGGATCATAACCATCTTCTTTCATTATCTTTTTAATAATAGATGTAACATCGTCACTATCTAAAATTGAAAAGTTACGATCTAGTCCTAGAGCAAGAGCATTTTCTCTAATTATACGCACACCAAAAGAGTGGAATGTACCTACAAAAGCATTATTATTAGGTTCTAATAATTCTAGTCTTTCTCTCATTTCTCTAGCAGCTTTGTTAGTAAATGTTATAGCAAGAATATTATAGGATGGTATTCCACTATGGATTAAATTAGCTATTCTAGTTGTTAGTACTCTAGTTTTACCAGAACCTGCTCCAGCAATTACTAAACAAGGTCCTTCTTTATGTAAAACCGCTTTAATTTGTTGTTCGTTAAGTCCATTTGTATAATCCATGCTGATTCCTCTTTCTTTCTTAATTATTATAACATGGATAATTAATAATAGATATGATTTTTACATATTTTTACGAACTTTTGTACTATTCTCGGTAAATAAAAAAAGAGTCAAATGACTCCTTTTATAGATATTCCATAATCGCAACGTTTTTTTCTAGTTTAGCAACTAAATCTTCACGATCGTATTTAGAAAAAATTTCATCAAAGCTATCATTATCAATTAAGAACATATTATAGAAGTTTACAAATGCATCAACATAGTTATGAACTCCTAAATCTTTTAGATAATTAATATTTGCTGTTACTACTTTTTCTTCTTTTTCTAATGAACTAATTGCCAAATCTGGTAAATTCTTATTAAGTAAATCGATTATTTCATCACTAAATCCTAAATCTTTCAAATACATCATAGTCCTCTACCTCCTAATGTATTTTCTTCACTAAAACCCAAGCATTTTTCAACCATTCTTCTTAATGATTGTTCATCTTGACGATGATTGTATAACATTGCTGTTAATAGAACTTCTTTTTCAATACCATCTATTGATTCACCATTTTGTTCTAAGCTAGTAACAATCGCTCTTAGATGTCTTTCTAATTTAGGTTTTGAAATATAACCATCAGCAACTTTGCATGTATATTGTCCTACTCTTTCAGCATGGAATTGTTGTTCAAACATTTCTATTAAACGAGCATATGCTTCTGTTGCTGTATCTGATAATTCTATTTCTTTGAAATCTGTTCTATCTTTGTAGTATTCATTTAAGATATCTACAATAGATGATACAGTATTTTCATTACCAATTATACTAGGTAGTGATGGATTAATTTCTTCTTCTGAAGGTGATGCTAGAATAGCTAATTTACCATCGCTATCTTTAAGTGCTTCTAATGGGCTTAAAACATATGGAGCATAGGCATTTCTACCTGTTGTATCTGTAATAGGTTTTCCCATTCTTTCGTAGTATTTAACACGATCTACGAAAGCACCATTTCTACCAGTTAATACTTCTGGATTTGTTGATAAAACATCTTCAAGATTATTTTCAATAATATTATCAATATCAGTAATTAAATCATATGGATCTTTTGCAAAGACATTTATTGCATATTTGTCATTACTTCTTGTGATGTTTATTAAGTAATCTTTTAAGATTTCTAAGTCTGCACCAATAAATTCAGATTCAGTTAGAATATATTCATAATTTCTTCTTTCTTTTTCATCAATATTTATTTCACTATCAGACAATAATTTAATATTACGTCCTAGTTTAACTAAGTCACGTCCTAATAAATCAATGTGTTCATCAGTTATAGGTGTTCCCATTTCTTCTCCGGCAGTGAATCTATTCTCGATAACTTCTAATGATTCTCTCAATCCACTAGCTGCTTGTTCAAGTAGAGTTTTAATACTCTTTTCAGATATTTTCTTTGATCTTAAGAATGTTATTTTTTTACTTAATTCTTCATCTTTTAGGTATGAATGATTTCTTCTATAACGATATGCTGCTATTTCAGCATTTATTGATTTAAGTAATTCGTAATTTCCTGAGATTAATTCTCTATCAGTAGCGGATAATTCACTCATTAGTTTATCTATATTTTCTTCTTTATCATTTTCTTCTTGGAACTTTGTCATATCTAAGCCAAGTGATTCAAGATAATCTCTAATAGATTCTTCTTTTGGTTCTTCTACTTCCTCTTCTTTTGGAGTATCTGTTCCGTTTAAAGAAGTTAAATCCATTATAGAAGTAGGTTCTTCTTCAGTTCTTTTATCATATATTTCAATTGATTCAGCTTGTTCTCTTGATGGTTTAGTTTCTTCAGGAACAGTAGGTTCTACAACTGGTTCTTCTGGAGCTTCAGTTGGTTGAACTACTTCTTCCTCTTCTGTTTCTTCTGGGTCTACTATTTCTAATGTTTTTGCTAGTACTTCTTCACGTTTGTCAGGATCTATAAGACTAGTTATTTCTTCTTCTGGAGTTGTTTCTTCTTCTGGTGTTATTACTTCGGCTTCTCCTACTAAACCCTTTGCTAATCTTTCTGGATATTCTCTATCATATTCAATTAAGCCATCTTCTGGGAACATGATTAATTTTGTAAGTGTAGATACTTCTTCAACTTCAAAAATACCGAATCTATTAAGGATGTCTTTAACATACTTAGTTGGCAACGATTCTCTTTCGGTTTCGTCAGCAGATAAACTTTGTTCCATTAAACTTACTAAGGCTTTGCGATCATCTATTGCTTTATTTCTAGATGCGTTTAATTCTTCTAATTCATGTTCTAATTCACGTTTATGATTATCATCAGAATCAATTTCAGCTTGAATGCTTTCTATTTTACCTTGTAATTCTCTTATATAATTTGGAGCTTTTTCTGATACAGCAGAAACCATGCTAGCAATATTAACATCAACACCAATATTTCTTAATGATGCAAATGTATCATCGCTAACACCACTGAATGCAGTTAAGAAGGCTTCTTGTTGATTTGTAAAAATTAACAAATCATTTTGGTTTGCTTCTTTATCTCCTTCTAATGATATTCTTCTTTCGTTTGTAGCAGTAATGGTATTGTTAATACCTTCTATCTTACTATTTATTTCTTGTAATATTATATTATCTTCGCCTTTTAAGTTATAAAGTTTATCTAATAATAATATTGTTTTTTGTGTTAAATTTGCCACAATCCACACCTCGCTTATTATGTATAAATTATAGCAAAAACTTTACTATGTGTAAATGTTTTTACATTATTTTTTAAATATTTAATGAAAGAAAAAATAGATTATAAAAATCTATTTTATCTTTTCTATTATGATAAATGGCTCTCTTTTCTTTCGAACCTTTTTTTCTGGTTGTTTAACAGGTTTTGGTTCTTGTTGAACAATAGGTTGATTTATAGGAACATATTGTGTTGTTACTGTCTTTGTTGGTTGTGGATCCTTTCTATTTCTAGTAGCTTTTTGAGTAGTTCTAGGATTCAAAGCCAATCTCTTTTTAGAACTTGTTGATTTCTTAGTTGTTGATGTTTTATTACTCTTAACTTTATTTACTTCTCGAGGATTTAAATTCAAGTTCTTTTTCTTCTTTGTTGTTTCTTTCTTAGTTTGGGTTTCTTTGGTTCTTAGTTCTGTAATATCAACACTATCTGGACGAGCTATTTTACTTCTTGAGTTGTAAGAAGATGAACCAAATAATGGAGTTAATTCTATTTTTACTTCTTCAGTATATTTAGTTGGATCAGTAATTCGTTTAGTATTAACCTTTTTCTTTTGGTTTTTAGTTTCTTCAATACTCTTTACTTTTATTTTGCCACCTTTTAAGAAGTTATCAACTTCGATGAATGGTTCTTCTTTTGGCTCTTCCTTTTTATCTTTAATATTTTCGATGTCTGCAATCATCTTATTAAGTTTAATTAATTTTGTATCGTATTCCTTAATCTTAGTTGATAATTCATCAGTATCAAGAATTTCATATTCGTCATTTACTTTTTCTTTAACCTTTGGAAGTTCTATTTCTTTTTCTACTTTTGGTACTTCTTTTACAACTTTGGTTTCAACCTTAGTTGGAATATCAACTTTGGTAATCTCTTCTTCTGGTTTTTGAACTGTTTTTTCTTTTTCTTCTTTTTTCTTCTTTAAGTTAGCATATTTATTTGTTGTAACTTCTAGTTTTGTTTCTGAATATTGTTCTAAGAAACTAGTTGGTTCTTTATCATTTTTAACAACGGAGTCTTTAATAACTGCATTAGTCTTTAAAGTCTCTCTAATTTGTTCTTTTCTTTCTTCAATTTCTTGTCTCTTTGGAGCAATAATTTCTTCTGTTTTTTGTTCAACAACTTTAGTTACTTTCTTTCTCAAACCAAATAAATTTATTAATTTAGCTAATTCTTTAATTAGATAGATACCTATTGGTATTAATAATAGTAATAACCATCCTTTTTGATTAGCAATTAGGAATTGTAGTTTTCCAAGTTTTGGTATAATCATTATTTTTTTACCTATTACTTGATCAAAAGTAACCATTAAACTATCTGGTTCACTATTGTTATCACCTTGAGTCATATACTCGTATTTACCATCTTGAGTTTTGTCAATTGCTACTACTCTATGGGTAATTGTCATTCCTTCTGAATTTGGAGCTTTTGATTTATAGGTGATTATATCGCCGATTTGAATATTAGTGGGCTCTTTAACTTTAGCATTTACAACTATATCATAAACTTTTATAACAGGGTTCATACTAGGACTTACTATTGTATATATAGATACTCCTGGGCGATAATTTTCATCTTTAGCATGTATTTGGGATGAAACGATGTAATAAAGCAAAAAAAGAGTAATTATACAAATAAAAGCAATTACTATGTAAGATAGTAATTTAAGGATAGTTTGAACAATGTTTTTCTTGCTTTTTGCTGTCGCCATATATTCTCCACTCTTAGTCTAGTATTTCTGCTTTTTCTCCTATTTGTACTATTGCAATATTAGCATTGTAATAGTTGGAATAATTATTTTCTTCCATTTGACCAGTAAAACTTGCTTTAATTATGTAAGTAAGGGTTTCTTCTGGTTCTATCTCAATATCTGTTAAGATGTTTTTTTCACTTAATGGTAATTCTTTTGGAGATGATGTTTCTCCGTTACTTGTTATAGTATATGTAAGATTATTACTAGATAATAGTGATGTATCTATCGAATTAAATTTGATATTAAAAGTA
>Ga0247609_10004034_pt1 | contig 14707 bp, 11 predicted proteins | sample 172DNAGHGlowgp2_FD_193487 | JGI IMG/M metagenome (GOLD analysis project Ga0247609, IMG submission 193487) | Sheep rumen microbial communities from Palmerston North, Manawatu-Wanganui, New Zealand - 1728 DNA GHGlow gp2 | ecosystem: Host-associated > Mammals > Digestive system > Stomach > Rumen ...
AGGCTTTATCGCCGCGTTTGTCAGCGGTTGTTTCGCCTGCAAATGGATGATAAACCTTGTGAAGAAAGGCAAGATGATTTACTTTGCCATCTATTGCGCCATCGTAGGTCTTGCCACATTGATTTGGCAACTGTTTTGAGAGTTGAAATATCGCTTCGCTCAAATGAGGAATGAGGAATGAGGAATGAGGAATTTTTTTCTTGCTGGCGAGGGGATTGAGAGTTGAAAGTTGAAAGTATATAGTTGAGGTTGTATTTTTAATTCTAAGGGTAGTGGTAACATTTTAGCCATCAGGTCGATAACTTATAATTTTTATGTTGAATCCAGAAGAAGGACATATATTCTGTTTCAATAAGCCATATACCATGACATCCTTCCGTCTTGTGTCGAAGGTTCGCGGCATATTATGTCACAAACTCGGCATAAAGAAATTGAGAGTGGGTCATGCCGGCACCCTCGACCCGTTGGCAACAGGAGTGCTTATCGTATGTACCGGCAAGGCGACGAAGCAGATTGACCAGATCCAGGCTTCCACCAAAGAATATGTTGCAACATTGAAACTTGGTGCCACCACCCCGTCTTACGACATGGAGACGGAAGAAGACGCCACCTATCCTATCGACCACATCACACGCGAGAAGGTGGAAGATGTGTTGCAGCAGTTTCAAGGCACCATAGAGCAGGTGCCACCGGTGTTTTCCGCCGTGAAAGTGGACGGCAAGCCGGCATACAAGATGGCCCGTAAAGGCAAGGACGTGAAGATGAAGACCAAGACACTGGTGATTGACGAGATAGAGTTGCTGAGTTACGACATACAGGACGATGCCAAATCCGAAAAGCCTCAGGCCATAAAAATCAAGCATGCAGACCCGGAAGAAGCGCTAAAGATGTCCGACATGAGTGGTCAGCCAACAATCACCCTTCGCATCGTTTGTAGCAAAGGCACATATATCAGGGCATTAGCGAGAGACATAGGCGAAGCATTAGGCTCCGGCGCTTATCTCACCAGCCTGACCCGTACCCGTGTAGGCGACTACCGCATTCAGGACGCTCTCGATATTAACGAGTTTGAGGATATAGTCGAGTGTCGAGAGTCGAGAGTTGATATATCGCTTCGCTCAAATGAGGAATGAGGAATGAGGAAACCTTTAGGTTCGACAAAGCCAATTAGGATTTTTTCCATGCGGGCGAGGAGATAGAGTTGAAAGTTGAGAATAAATAATAAACAAAAAAATCATATATAATGAAATTATCACAATTCAAATTCAAGTTGACTGACGAGCAAATCGCCAAGTATCCGACAGAGAACCGTGACGAATGTAAACTGATGGTGTTGAACATGAAAACCGGCGATATAGAGCACAGGCTGTTCAAGGACATCCTCGACTATTTTGACGACGGCGACACATTCATCTTCAACGACACTCAGGTATTTCCTGCCCGCCTGTATGGCAACAAGGAGAAGACCGGCGCAAAGATTGAGGTGTTCCTCCTGCGCGAGTTGAATGAGAAGTTGCGTCTCTGGGACGTGCTTGTAGACCCAGCCCGTAAGATCCGTATCGGCAACAAACTCTATTTTGGTGAAGACAGTTCGATGGTGGCAGAAGTCATAGACAACACCACATCCCGCGGCCGCACCCTCCGTTTCCTTTATGACGGACCACACGACGAATTCAAGGAGGCGCTTTATTCCCTTGGAGAAGCCCCGATGCCCGACGATGTGAGAAAACTGCGCCCAACCGAACCGGAAGACATGGAACGTTTTCAGACTATCTATGCCAAGCACGAGGGTGCAGTGACTGCTCCAACCACCGGTCTGCATTTCTCCCGTGAGTTGATGAAACGCATGGAAATCAAAGGTGTGAACCAGGCTTTCATCACCGTTCACTCCGGTTTGGGTAATTTCCGCAACATCGACGTGGAGGACTTGACAAAGCACAAGACCGACAGCGAAGAGATAATCATCGGCGAAGAGGCCTGCAAATTGGCCAACACATCGAAAGACAACGGCCATAAGGTATGTGCCGTAGGTGCATCCGTGTTGCGCGCCACTGAAACGGCAGCCGGTCCTGGCGGTTATCTGAAGGAATTTGAAGGATGGACCAACAAGTTCATTTTCCCTCCTTACGATTTCACTGTAGCAGACGCCTGTGTGGCTAACTTCCAGCTGCCTCTCACCACCATGCTCATGCTCAAATGTGCTTTCGGCGGTTATGAAAAGGTTATCGAAGCCTATAAGTGCGCACTGAAGGAAGGGTATAAGTTTGGCACTTACGGCGACGCACTGCTGATGGTGTAATGAAAGTCGAGAGTCGAGAGTCGAGAGTTGATAAGAATGGTTTATTTATCATTAGGCACAAATATAGGTGATAAGGAGAGTAATCTTCATGTTGCCATATCTGAGATAGAACGACAGATTGGGAAGGTGGTTTCCCAATCTGCTTTTCTATGTACCGACCCGTGGGGATTTGACAGTGAGAACAGTTTCTTGAATGCCTGTGTCGGTGTAGAGACGACGTTGAGTCCCACCCAGTTGCTCAACCGTTGCCAGAAGATAGAGAAGCAGATGGGTCGGACACAGAAAAGCTTTGTTGTAGAAGGCGAAGACGGACAAAAGAAAACCATCTATCATGACCGCATAATAGACATAGACATATTATTATACGACGACAAAGAAGTCCACACGTCCCGTCTGACTGTCCCCCACCCGCTCATGTCGCAGCGCAGGTTTGTGCTTGAGCCGCTTGCTGAGATAGCCTACGACGTAAAAATCCCCGGCACCACGATGTCGGTAGGCGATATGCTGAGCGCCCTTCCTGCCGACTCATAGACATCTGCGATGTCCATTCCGCTGTCATCCGTTTCAAGAAACATCCGCTTTTCTTTATATGCCAGTTTCAGGCTTTCCTCATTGAATCTTTGTCCGAAGGAAAGGTAACAGCCTTTTGCCATCAGTTGGGCAGCCAATTGGGGTTTTCCCCTGAATCCATGAAAAACCACAGGATATTCAAATTGCACCGATTTCAATGATGCAAGCACAAGGTCGAAAGCACGGGTGCAATGAAGGATTACAGGTTTGGCACATGATTTAGCCAAACGCAATTGTTCCTCAAAACAGTATGTTTGAAATTCTGTCACTCCGCCTTTCAGCCGGTCTATGCCTATTTCCCCTATGGCGGCAAAACCTCCTGCATCTTGTTTTACCAGGTTGTCTACAACACACTTGAGAACCTCGTATTTTTCTTTCCATGACTCATCCACATCCCATGGGTGAATGCCAATGGAAAAATGCAAGAACGAAGCGAGGTTGTCGTCAATATCCAGGTTGACTATGGCATTGTTCCGCCAATCAGCAATTTTGTTATGTGTGTGCAGGTCAAACATTTGTTCAAAGTTAGCAAAAAAACGGTGAAGATTGTCATTTTAGGCTTATTATTTTGCATAGCCAATAAAAAACATGCTTTATTATGTTATTTAGTAATAAAAGGTTAACTTTGCACAAAGTTATACATTTACAATATGACACGGGAGAGAAAGATATACAATGTGACGCTAATCGGCAGTTTGGGGAATGTGTTGCTGATGATATTCAAGTTTGTTGCCGGCATTATCGGTCACAGTTCTGCGATGATAGCCGACGCCATCCATTCGTTGTCCGACTTTCTGACCGACGTGGTGGTGTTGGTGTTTGTGCGTATCAGCGCCAAGCCTCAAGACGAGTCGCATGACTACGGGCATGGTAAATTCGAGGCCATCGCGTCGTTTCTCATAGGATTGGCATTGGTGTGTGTCGCCGGTGGCATCATCTATGCCGGCGGCGAGAAGTTTGTGTCATGGATGAAGGGCGTTCAACTGGAAGCCCCTACGATGCTCGCCTTATGGGCGGCATTGGTGTCGATAGGCGTCAAGGAACTGCTTTATCATTACACGGCCCATTGGGGAAAGAAACTGGAATCGTCGGTTATGGTCAGCAACGCATGGCATCATCGCAGCGACTCCTTGTCGTCGATTGGTTCCGCACTCGGCATAGGCGGTGCCATCCTGCTTGGCGACCGCTGGACAGTTCTCGACCCTCTGGCTTCCATCGCCGTGGGACTGATGCTCATCAATATAGCCATCAAACTGCTGAAGAGCAATATAGGTGAGCTGACCGACAGCTCTTTGCCGGCAGAGACAGAAAACGATATAATACGGATTATTGAGTCGTTTCCCGATGTCCGTGAGCCTCATAACCTGCGTACCCGAAGGATTGGCAACCGCATCGCCATCGAAGTGCATGTGGTGATGGACGGTAACAAATCGTTGAACGAGACTCACGACCGCGCCACAGCCATCGAGAAGAAACTCAGAGAAGAATTCGGCAAGCAGACCCATGTGACTGTTCATATGGAGCCATACAAGACGAAAGAATAAGCATCATAAATATTTATCAACACATGGGAATTGACAATTGTCGGTCCTTGACGCAGATCCACATTGCCTCCTTGGATTGATAAAAGTGTTTCTTAATCCACATAATCGCCTTCAACGATATTTTTGAATCTATACCAAGGAAACAATGTCTTATAAATATCAACAGTACCTTTTGGAACATAAAGGGTTGCTCCAGTGGTTGACTCAAAGACTATATCTACAGTAATCTTTTTAGGCTCTTTTATATGTGAATACACTTCCTTCAAACTGTTACATCTGTAAAATGCCCAATTCCCAATATTGGTCAGACTGTTTGGTAATGTTACAGTCAGCATCCCACTACAACCATCAAACGCATACTCTCCTATAGAAGTTACGCTATTAGGAATCTCCACATTTTCCAATCCTGTACAGCCGTTGTATTTACAACTTATTGTTTATCAGTTAAGTATGATTAAAACAGTAGAAAAGTGATTACACGGATTCTAAAGACGGGGAAGATAATGAAGATTTAACATTTTTAACTTTCTTAAACCCTGTCTTGGGACTTGTTTCTTTCCTGAATGACAAAATAGCATTGGTGGAGTTTGAGATAAATTATTACCCATGCAATTCTGAAACACCTCGAGAGATTAAAAATTGTAATCTAGGGTCTATAACATCATAGATGGTTTTCCCGTCTTCGTCGGGACGAATGTTCTCTTTTATTAATTCATAACGCATCATGCTTTGTATGTAAGTGTTTGTGTTTTTAGGAGTTAGAACAAATTCCGCCTTTACAGCATCTGCTGTAAATGAAGTGCGTTTCATTTGCAATATTTTATTTATCCAACCATATAAATCTATCTTACCGCCAACTTTGACAGACTGGTTTGAGTAATAGTCGTAACTTAAACAGTATTGCATCATTCCTTTAGCCAATGTTTCTGGAGTAAAGCAATTTATCCCATTAGAATTATGTTCTAAACTATAAAAAGTCCCTAACAATTTAATTAAAGCTCTAGGAGATTTGTTTGACAAGCTTAGCACTAACTTTCTGTCACTTATTTGAGGTAATAAAGATCCCATCGTAACAGGATGCTCTTTATTTATAGTATAGTATTCCAACCTTTTATTAATAAGCATCTCTAATTCAGTATCGTCCCATTCTATGTTAATGTCTTCGAATTTGTCAAAACGTACTCCAGCTTTATTAAGTGCACGTTTAGCATCAGACCAGATACTAAAAATGATAGACAGACCTTTAGTGTATAAGAAGTCTGTATCTAATAATATGTCTTTAACAAAGTCTACGATCTTATCTACATTTGCATTAATTTCAGGATATTCGTCAATTTTGTCAAAAAGGATAACTATAGATTTGTAACCTATTGTATTTGCTATCTCTTTCAATTGTTTTAGGAGTTTTATTAATTTTTCTTTTTCCCATAAAACAACTTCATCAATAGGTATAGAATTAATACGCAAAAGGTCTGCTTCCTTCAAATATTCTCTTGCCACATTTTCTATACTAACATCATCAATACTAATGCCTAATGATTTTCTGATAAAATCACTTCCAAATTCAATTGCACCATTTAGCAATCCATTAATTAATGGTAAACTTCTATTGTAGAACTTTCTAATAAAGTTCCATCTTTGTTTTTGTTTTATTTCCTTGGCAGATGTAACATACTCTTCTGATGTTTGTGGATCAAAAAATAATTCTATGAAGAAAGCTAATTGTTCCTTTTGATACTTAGATAATTTTTTTCGTGCTTTTTTATTTACAAACAAACAGTGTGCAATCCCATTGCACAAAGACTGCATTATTTTGTACAGAAAATAGGGCTCATTATTATTTAAAGGAATGTCATCATACCGGGTTATAAGCAGTGGAAGAGTCTGATTTTGTTTTAATTCCTTGAATAGAAAATGTATCGTGGCAGATTTTCCCAAACCACGTTGTCCGACCAACATCCTACTTGCACCATTTATAGCATTATCTATTAATTCGTCATAATAGACAGGCTTATAATAAATCTCTTCCAAAAAGTCCAATTCGTCTTCTGCACTTCTTTGCAAAAATGGATTTCCGTTTATATTTATGATATTATTTTTCATACAATTTTAATAATTTTGTATTAAGCCTTTATATTAAACAAATAATTCCTCCATAGTAATAGGCACAGGCGATATTTCCGAATACATATTCTCATGGAGTCCGTATGTGGTCACGAGACTTACTTGAATGCCACCTTTGTGTCCTGTTTCCTTTTGGAAGGTTTCCATACGTCTAACGATGTTTCTATACTCCTTTTCGCTAAGAATATAATCATCTTTGGAGTATTTTATTTCACAGATGGTCACGATACCATCAGCACGATCTATAACCAAGTCAATTTGAACAGCCGGTTGACTATTTTGACTACGCCATGCATAGTATTCATGTCTAATGGCATCAAGACGTAAACCATGTACAATCTGCCTCACATGCCACAGACATACACGTTCAAAAGTCAGTCCATACCAATTGTTTTGCTCTGGAGTACCGACTGTGTTGCGCCAAAAATGTTCATCTGTCACTCTGCGAGTACCAAAGCGATAGTGGAATAAGGAAAAGAAATCGACCAGCTGATAGATGCCATTCTTCTGTAGTGTGCCGTTATTGTATCTGCGTACAAAGTCACAATGCTCCAGGTCATCCAACATATCACTAAGATGACCATTATCCGAAATTTTCAATTCAGTCGCGATTTCTGTACGAGTGTATCCGTCACGATGTGTACTGAGCAAGCGAACAATTTCCATGTAAGACTCAGCATTTTTAAACAAAGAGTTGAAGAGCCTTTGGTATTCATTTTCCAGTTCTGGCTCAGCGGAAAAGAAAAGCGTATCTATGTTGTCTGGAACATTCTTCTTTGGGTCAAGCAAACTCAAATAATAAGGGACACCCCCCAGAACCATATACGCCTGCAACACAGCAATTCTCGGCCAACGGAACTTTCTGCTTTTGAGATATTCTTCTGTTTGCCCAAGAGAGAACGGACGAAGGTGCATGGTGTGCGTAGCACGTTTATGGAGTCCTGCTTTATTATTAACAATATTACGCATCATCCACGATGTTGCAGAGCCACACACAACAAAGTATATATTGTCAATCCATGATGCACGGCTATTCCAGAACAAGTCTAATGCTTGCAAAAATCCTGAACGATGAGTATCAAAACATGGCAGTTCGTCAATGAACACGACTAATCGACGTTTGCGATTCCTGTTCTTGCGTTCTAACAACTCTGCGAGTTGAGTAAAAGCCTCAATCCACGAAGTTGCCTTACTTCCTTTGTGACCATATCGCACCAACGCATTGTGGAAAGCCTCCATTTCCGTTTCTCGCGAACCGTCAATGACTCCAGTAGCATAAAAATCAAACTGATCCTTAAAGAAACTTCGGATTAGGAAGGTCTTGCCGACACGGCGACGGCCATACAATGCGATAAATTCACTCTTACCCGACTCCATATAATCGGTGAGTTTACTAAATTCTGCTTCTCTGCCAATAATCTTTTCCATCTGCTTCTACTTAAATTCATGTTTTTGGGCAAGAATGATAGAAAAAACAACATCTCACCTAATTTGCTGTTGCAAAGGTATAAATAATAATTGGAATCCAAAATATTTCGGGCGGAAACTTGAGATTTTTTAATATTTCCGCCCGAAATATGGTATCAAAAGTAACATTTATATTGCTTTCATTAATCTTTGTACCTTTGAATTTTCGGTAATAATTCAAGTGTCATGTACTCTTGGCTCATCATTTATTTTCTAAAAAATAGTAGCGTGTGGATTTAATTATCGAATACGGGCGGGGACTAAGATTATTTACATTTTTTCGCCCAAAATAAATACAATAATTAATTCTTTATCAGGCTAAGGATTCCAAAGCATACCCACCCAGTTTTTAGCCATGCTTTCTAGAACCAATTCGTTCTTCTGATTGATGGAAATTGGATAAAGGGTGTAAGAATAGTCGTAGAAACAGTCCATTGGAACATCAAAACCAAAAGAAACTGTCCCTTTAGCATTAAAGCCACCTTATGTTTCATAATCGCAGCATCAAATGTTTCTTAATGAGCCTCAGGTAGATATATCTAATTTTCAGAAATATGCTCAAATTATTGGGGGCGTATCTTAGTTCTTCTTTCTTACCTCTTACTTCTTATGGTATCTTCCATCAATACTCATACAACTCTACTCAACCTTGCTCCACTTTTTAAAATCAAAATTATACATAATCCTTTCCATCTCATCCTTATTTGGAGCAATGCTTTTCAAGAATGGCATCTTCCTATATATCTTCAACACATCCATTGTATGTGTCCAATCCTCCTTCTTGGAAAATGATCTGTCATCTTGGTAACAGAGAGGGATTATGGCAAATATCACCACTCCAGCCACCTGTAATTCAACGTATGAGTAAGGTAATGATCGGTCTCCGTTCTTTCTTGTAAAAACAGCTATACACGGCTTACCCTCCCTACCTGGATGCTGATCAAGGAAGAAACATAACTGAGGAAGATCCGTCGCAGACCGTTCTTTCTTAATCCACTTTATCGTTTCTTCAAAATAAGGTAATTGTGCCTCATTCATCACGCCGATAGCATATTTCACTACTGCTCGATATACATCCTGTGGATTGACCATTTGTGGATGGGTAAATGACAGCTTAAAGATGTCCCCATCCTTTTCGAATTTCCAGTGTTTCTCTTCTGGGCTCTCTTTTTCAAACAAATCAATTTTCATAGACTTGGGTCCCTCCTCGTAAAGCGCGAAACTATCATCTTTGATCTTTCCCTTTCCATTTTTGCCGTTAATCGACATAAACGTCCTTAGTGGCGACAGATAGGTTATCAAATCCTGCTCAATCTCTTTTCCGAGGGTTTCATTGCAATTATCACACTCGTCATTTGTAATAATGCATTTGTTACCGAGTCCTTCCGAGATAGTGTGTGCTATTTTCTTATAAGACACTTCCGGCATCATCCTTCCGCAAAATCTACATTTACGTTTACTCTTATCTGCCTCTCCTATCTTTATCAGATCTTTACCGTTGTCATAATGCACAACGTCATAATTATCAAGAACACCTATACAATATTCCGCTTTAAACTTCATCAGTTCGTCATAATCAGGATGGTTCAGATGAAGCAGATTTTCTTTTATCGCATTTAAATCACCTTCATTGATTGCCTGAGTTATTACAGCGTAGTACTCCCCATCCGACAGTGCTGCCATGATATCATACAATAGCCATAGCTCCTTTTTGCTTCCGTGGTTCTCTATAAACATCCGTAGATTGGATATAAACTCAGGTGTTTTCTGTTGATACGTTCTGCCTCGCATTATAAGCCCTTCTTCCAGACTTACCTCATCTGCAAACACATTTATAAGATGTAAAGCGAACAATGCCGATTCCTCATTATCCATTCTCACAGTCAGTGTAGGACTATGTTTCTCGCTAATGATTGTTATTATTAAATCCATGTTCAATCACTCCTTTATTGTTATTCGTCTTCCTTCTTTTTGAACTTAGGGGTTTTTGAGTTTGGCTTATGTTCAGGCTCGTTAACCTTAATCGTCAGTGGCATGGGGAAATCAACCCCTACCATCAAAGCCTCTCCTTCTCCTAGTATTGGCAAATATGCCAAGCTGTTTCGGTTGGCCGCAGATGCCGCACTCTCTACAGCCTTCTTATCCTGTTCATTAATCAAACGATGAACAATGAATGTGCCCATCTGGCTCAGCGTTCCTAAAGGAATATCCCTTGGCATCTGCGTTGCAATACACAAAAACAATCCGTATTTTCGTGCCTCTTTAGAAATCTGTTCAAAAGCATCCAGTGGTTTAGCAGCAAAATACTCATCTGCTATAGTTTTGTTTAAGAATTGGTGAGCTTCATCAATAAAAATTACTAACGGGGTTTCCTTGAACTTACTGTCACGTGCTTTATAAAGTAAGTACTTTCCTATGGCGTTGACCAATATCTCTCGCACCTGATAGTCAAAGCTCACCTGTGAGAAGTCTATTCGCAAACAGCTCTTATCCCCTTCTAAGAATGCTTCTATTGCTTCTGTCAAATTCTTAGGCTCTCCTTGTAGCTTATCTCTTCTAAAACCAAATATTTGATTGTACTCTCCAGTTGATGATATATTGTCAACTCGCGAGATTAGACTAACACAATTCGACACATCACTGTCGTTGCGTCCGCCATAGTTATTGACATTCGTTCTATCTGAATCAAAAATGCACTCCTGAGTTATCTGCTTTGAAAGAAAATTGAAGTTAAAGTTGCAATTACGGTCTTCGATTTCTGTTATATGTTGATAATAGAAAACTTGAAGCGGACGCTTTGCACGCCCTGCTTTAACTACATTCGCTTTAATGACTTTGGTTGCATCAGCCGCATCGCGTTCATAATACTGGGCCAATTCATTATTCACATCCAGTTCCACTATCTTCAATGAGCGAATAGCCTCCATCAGTTTAGGCACTTGCGTTTTGGCTGATGGATGCAATAGGTAAAACATCTCATCTACTGTTAGGTTCTTGTAATCAAAGATGTACTCTCCCGTACCCATCTGAATGCTTTCCTGCTTGTTCCCGACTTCCGAGTATTCTCCTGTAGCATCCACCAATATACACTTGTTTTGTGTGTACTCTGTATAAAGTTCTATCAGTTTGGCCACTGTCCAACTTTTACCGCCACCAGTTGTGCCAAGTACGGCACAATGCCGTCCAAAGAGTGAGTCTAGTGAAACGTGGCATTCTTGACCATTAGAGGTTAGTTTCCCCAGTGGAACGAATGGTGCGCTATTGATGCTTTCCTTCTTGATTCCAAATGTTTCAATATAATGCCCTATCTGCTCGTTTGAGCAAGAAAATACTTTTGCACCAATAGCGGGATAACGCGAGACCGTCTTGATTATTTTCTCGGGTTCATATACGGAGAATAGTGCAAGCAATTCAACTTTGGCTACAGGATGAAATGTCTGTTCTAGCTGCTGCAAATTCTGCTCCGTTATGGCTTGACGCTCCACTTGAGTCAAAGTGAGTTCATACAGCCTCCCCAAAAATCCGAATTCAGGTCCTTCAACTACAACAAAACTACCCACATTACCACCATTATACACCTCTCCTTGATGATAGAAACTGGTCAAATGCAGTGCAGACGGCATCTGGACTCTGATATATCCAGGTGTCACCTCTGCCACATAGCCTAGGAATTTATGATGATCAAACGGTAGCATAAAGTTGTTGAGTATTATCAGAATAAGCCTGATTCAATGGATAAGCCTCTACAAAATTCTTAAAGGTAGAGAAAATAACAGAGACATTTGAAGGAACCTTCATGTCTTCCCCAATAATTAAATCCGCAGCATAATCTGGCAAAATCCCTGTCTCATTCCCTTCTTCATCTTTACCATAACATACTATGAGGAGATGGAAATGAGAATTCTGGCTAACAGCCTCATTGATGATACTTTGCAAGTGCTTGTCTTTAAAACCAAACCCAATCACAATCAAAAGGGTACCCTCTTTACGAAGAGTCTGCTGAAAGTGAGCTATCAATTCAATATACGGCTGCTCATATGAACTTTCATACTTGTCACTTGCCGGATATATGATACATGGATTCTTTACCCCATCCTTCTGATAGATTATTTCATCCTCATCTTTCCACCAGTCAATACTACCATGAACCTTTAAAAGTTGGAATACATTAGGGATAAAGCTTTCATCCGGCTTAATGCGAGAACGTTCACGATACACAATGTCATAGTCGAAGTTTACACCGCTAAACTTTCGAGGATGTGAGAAGGAAAAACCATCAATAACTGTTAAACCAGCTTGCATAGCAGCCTGCTCAAAAAGAGTATCATAATTGGTCGTATATAACTGAACTCTTGGGTCACTTGGTTTTCTTGCCGTTAGCTTTCGTAAAAAGTCGCTATGATGTCTATTGTTCCCATCTAGCTTTAGTGTGCAGGCCTCAGCAATCTTCTGTTGCAGACACGCACGTATAGATTTGTCTTCATCATTCTTTATAACACCATTCAGTTTCTCGTATAGAACCACGATTGATAGGAAATCTTCAATATTTTTATCCGTTTTTGCCTTATCCAGGTTTTCTTTCAGATTATCACCTTTATCCTGTAATGCGTCATAAAGGACGTTAATTTCCTGCTCGCAGTATGTCCATAGTCCGCCACGGCTCTTACCGCTGTTGGCTCCATTATCCATTGATGTTCCCGCAGCAGTCAAGATTGCAACATTCTTGAAAGCATTAGAAAACTTAATAATAGCTTCTTCGACTTTTGAGACGGCTAATGCCTTTGCCAATTCTGCTGTATCGCCACCTCTCTCGTTCGACATAGATTTACCATTCAGGTAGTAGTTATCTTCATCGTACGATACACGGTTATTTGCATCAATAAAAAGATACTTCATATTTTTATCGCTAACTATTTAATCCGCAAAATGAATCTTCGCCTTTCACCTTTAGTTCACGCGAACAAGTCAATCTCATAAGAAACAAAAACTTAGGGTCACCACACGTCATTGTGTCGTACTCCCAATTTTTCCAATTATTATTTGTCGTCATCATATCACTCAAATTTTTCAGATGCTTAATGATATCCGTCAAAGCGCCAAATATTCACGAAGTTTTAATTTGGTCGCAAAGGTACATATTTTAATCGAGAATGAGGCATGGATTTGCCGTTTCGCACGTGATTTAAGCAAATTTTGTCTAAAACAAGGCTGTGGTATAACAAACAGAAACGATTTGTGATGAAAAATGACTAAATTTGTACACACAAATCAGAAATTGGCGAATATGACAATGAACTTGTAATATAATTCCTACAAAGAGTGGCACAATTTAGAGTACATGCGGAATTATTGCATAAGAAAGGTGAATTGAAACATTGTATATTTCCCCTATTAACAAATATTCTTAAAAATATCACATTACAATTCTCTTGGCAGATAGAACTGAGTGCAATCTCTCTGATATTCAATATCAATCTGTACTGTGAGTACTGCTTTTAACGCAGGCTCTACCGCTTCAGGAAAAGGGTCTTGAATATATATAGTTTTCAAGTTTGGCATGTTTGAAAAAATTGATCTATCTATCTCTCTGTTGAAAAAAGGGAATGAATAGCCAATAACAATAACAGATTCTGTATCAATTGTTGTTTTCTTTATATATTCCATAAGTTGATTCTGTCTTGCAGAATGCTCCCATGCAAAAGACAAATGAGAACGAAAATTAAAGCCCATTGAACTTGTATCTGTTTTCAGAAGACCATAGTATTCTATTAGCTGAATGATTGGTAGAACACTTCCATCTTTAATGATTGAATTGACCAAATTAAAGTCGCCAAAGTTGGCGGATCCATTAACTTTAAAAATTCTTCCATAATCCTTTAGTGGTGGGAATTCACCATTTGCATTCTTTTCATAAATTGGAAGAGTACTATTTTGACTATAGTATTTGTATGCTATTTCAAATTGGGAATCATAATTCCATGAAATCACACTTAATTCTTTGGGGAAATATAAGTTCATACCTAGAACATTAGCAAGGAATGTGTCGTATCTTTGATCAACCTTGCTTTCCATCTGTATCCATACGAAGAAAGCACTCAAAACATTCTTTAATCGTTCGAATTCATTTTGTCTTCTCGTAAGATACAACTTTTTTGCATAAGTATCAATAGTTGCATGTTCCTTGCTAGCTACATAAAGTTCATCAATATCTTTTGTTAATTCATCCCGAGCTCGATTAACACTATAGCCATCAGTCCGATATGTATTCATGAACTCATATATTCCGTCAGTATCTATTGGTGCATTAATTACAACATCTTTGAATGCCAGCAAACATTTAGTAATTTCATTAACCACAGGCAAGCCCTCATGAACTATCAGTCGTTCAGCCTCAGTTCCTTTATCCAGAACTTCACGTGCTTCTTTACTTCCATAACTTGCTCCCGCTCCCATGTAATATATTATTTTACTCATAACAGTTGTTTAAACAATAATCATATTAATAATTTATAACTTTTTTGCCGTTTTGAATGTATAATCCTCGTTCTGGAAATGCATCGCGTTGGTGATGTAGTCAATGATGCTTCCTGTAGGATCGGCACCAAAACCCGCATCATTGCTGTTCTGGGCAGGAGCTATAAGAACCCCTCCAAAACAGAATGCCACCAAATAAACACAAATTTTCCAAATTTTATATATCTTC
>Ga0247609_10004036_pt1 | contig 14700 bp, 10 predicted proteins | sample 172DNAGHGlowgp2_FD_193487 | JGI IMG/M metagenome (GOLD analysis project Ga0247609, IMG submission 193487) | Sheep rumen microbial communities from Palmerston North, Manawatu-Wanganui, New Zealand - 1728 DNA GHGlow gp2 | ecosystem: Host-associated > Mammals > Digestive system > Stomach > Rumen ...
AATTTGTATTGTTTCAGTAGAAATAAACTTAAAATCATTTATCATAATCTCTACCGGATTATTAATAGTAAGCTTAACTAAAACATCAATTTTTTCATGTCTTTTGAATCCTCTAGAAAAACTTTCTAATGCTTTTCCATTTAATAATTTACTAGATGTTCTATAAACTTTATCTCCTGCTTTGATATTTCCATGTATATTTCCTAGCAAAATAGAATTCTTTTTTTGTTTAATAAAACTTACAATAAATGATGGACTTTCATTATTTCCGTTCCATACTTCAATGCCATCACCATTTATAATTTCTAAACCATTTTCATTTGCAACTTCTATGGTTTTCTTTCCATCATAATTTATTATTTTTCCAATATATATACCCCAGTTTTTTGGCTTTTCATAGCACATTGTATCTTTTCCAAATTTTCCTTTTAAATATGCATGTGAAAATCCACCCCTGTTGAATATCTGAGCCAACTCTTGTTTATCTTCTTTTGATGGAACCGAATTTAAATTATCCAAATATTTTCTATAAAGCGAAACAACTGTTGCGACGTATTCAGGTGATTTCATTCGACCTTCAATTTTTAGACAGGTTACATTTGGTAATTCCTTTAAAATATCTAAAGTAGATAAATCCTTTGGACTTAATAAATACCCTTTTCCACAACTAGAAGTTTTAACGCCATCATCTTTTATTAATTCATAAGGAAGTCTACATGGCTGTGCACACTTTCCACGGTTTCCGAGATCTATCACCAATCATACTACTCATCAAACACTCTCCAGAGTAGCATACGCATTGTGCTCCATGAGAAAAGATTTCTATTTCTACATCTGTGTTATCACAAATATATTTTATTTCTTCTATTGATAATTCTCGAGCAAGAACTACTCTTGAAAAACCAAGTTCGGATAGTTTTTTAACGCCTTCTAAATTGTGAGTTGATAACTGAGTTGAAGCATGCAAAGGAAGATTTGGCAAATTCTCATGAAGAATTTTTGCTAAACCTAAATCTTGAATTATAACAGCATCGATACCAATCTTATAAATTTCACAGGCGAATTCATAAGCTAGAGGCAGTTCTTCGTCAGTTAGAAGAGTATTTAATGTAAGATGAATTTTTACATTCCTTAAGTGTGCATATTCAACAATTCTTTTTAGCTCATTTAAGTCAAAGTTTGAAGCATTTGCTCTTGCATTAAATAATTTGCCACCCAAATAGACGGCATTTGCGCCATTTTCTACAGCTGCTAAAAATGCATCATAACTTCCGAGCTGGAGCTAATAATTCAACATTACTTTTCATGCCACATTTCCTTTCATAAACACTTCATTTTTGCTTATTTTATCACAAAAATACCTTAAAAACCACTATTTGATAGAAACTGTTTTTTGTGATAAAATATCGCAGAAAGGGGAGCATGCTATGATAAATATGATGCTTTCGCGGTAACGATAAAGTATTTGATGGTGCACTTACAGAATTATTATCAATTACAAATAGAACAAAAGAACCAATCAATTGCTATATCTTTACTATGGATTTAACAAGAGTAGATGAAAAGTTTAAACCAATTACAGATTCTCAGATTGAATTTTTAAACAAAGTAGTTAAACAAAAAAATAGTGAAAATAAAGTTTCAAAAATAGATGTCACAAATATTTATGAAAAGGAATTTGGAAAATGTAAAAACGAAACAGCGTATTGTACACCCTACACACTGTTAAGATTACTAGCTGATCTGATTCCAGAAATCACATGTGATAAATTACTTTATTTAGATATTGATATGATGATAGCAGATGATTTATCTGAACTATACAACAAAGATGTTTCGGATGTTGAATTTTTAGCAGTGAAAGAAAAATATGGATGTTGGCTAATTTGGCCAGATTATTTCAATGCGGGAATGTTATTATTTAACATGAAAAGAATAAAAGAAACAAAGCTTTTAGAAAAAGCAAGAAACTTAATTCGAACAAAGAGAATGATGTTTGCAGATCAAGATGCAATATATCGTTCAAAAACGAAAATGAGATTTTTACCAAGAAGATATAATGAGCAATCAAAATTTGATAGAAAAGATACGCTTATATGTCATTTTTGCAAAAGACTTCTTTTATGGCCTTGGTTTAAAATAGTAAATATTAAACAATGGCACATAGACGATGTTCACAAGTATTATAAGTGTACAAGATTCGATGATAATTTAAAAGAATATTTGGAATTCAAAAAAGAATTTGAATCTTAAGAAAGAAATAGGGGAAACATATATCATGAAGAAATTCAAACAAGCAATTCCGATTTTTTTTGCGGTGGATAATGGATATATTCCATTTTTAGCAGTATCACTTCAAGGAATTATTAATAATAGCTCTAAAGATAATTTGTATTTGATTAAGGTTTTATACAACAACATAACGGATAGAAATATTAAAAGAATAATAGACTTTCAAACAGAAAATATCCAAATTGAGTTTGTTAATATTACAAATCATATGGAAATTATTTCTGAAAAATTATACACGAGAGATTATTATTCAAAATCTACATACTTTAGATTGTTTATTGCTGATTTATATCCAGAATATGACAAAGCATTATATTTGGATAGTGATATCGCAGTATTAGAAGATATAGCAAATTTATATAATATAGATTTAGGCGATAATCTATTGGGTGCAGCTCCAGATGGTGCAGTTCAAACAGTAGATGAATTTAAAGATTACGTCGAAAAAGTTGTTGGAGTTAAAGACTATAATAATTACTTTAATGCTGGGATTTTGATAATGAATTTAAAAGAACTTCGCAAATATGATTTTCAAGAAAAGTTTGTATATCTTCTTGGGACTATTAAATATAAAGTTGCTCAAGATCAAGATTATCTAAATAGAATTTGTAAAGGAAGAGTGACTATTATCAGTGACTCTTGGGATAAGATGCCATTCCCTAATTTATATGACAAAACTCAAAAACTCAGTTTGATTCATTATAACCTTTCATTTAAACCATGGCATTATGATGATATTTTGTATGAAAATTATTTTTGGGATTTAGCAAAACAAACTGATTTTTACGATGAAATTTTAAAGATGAAAGATGATTATACTGATGAAGAAAAAGAAAACGATAAAATTTCAGGCGATGGTTTAATTATACTTGCAAAAAAAGAAGCAAACTGTGTCGGTGATGATAGAAAATAATAAAGGAAATGATGATATGTCTCATAGAAAAATATTTGATTTTTTAGGCAATCAAAAATTTAATGTAAAAATAGATGTTAAAAAAGAAGACGAGAATAAAAAGGAAGATAAGCATATTGAAAAAGCGCCAGACAGACTAGAAGTTTTAAAACTAATTGAGCAATATGAGAGGGAAGGATTGTTTGATGTAGATCCAGAAAAAGATCCTCCAACTATTGTCTTAACTCCAGGACAAGTTGATTATTTGCGTAAAAAATATTTAAGTAAAGTTAAAACAAAACTTGCTTATTCTGTCGGAAAACAATTTTTAGATGCAATGCTTAAAAATAATAAATTGATTATCAAAAAGATAAATGGAATCGAAAATTGGGATGCTGTAAATTCTGGAGCAATAATAACATGCAATCATTTCAATCCATTTGATTGTTTTACGGTTGAAAAAATATTTAGAGAAACAAAGCATTATAAAGAGAAGAAATATTTATACAAAGTAATTAGAGAAGGAAATTACACAAACTTCCCAGGATTTTACGGATTTCTTATGAGAAATTGTTATACTATGCCTTTATCTTCAAATAGACATGTTATGAAAGAATTTTTAGATGCACAAAAAGAAGCACTTCAACATGGTGATTTTATTTTAATGTATCCAGAACAAAGTTTGTGGTGGAATTATAGAAAACCGAAGCCATTAAAAGATGGGGCATTTAAATTAGCTGTTAAAACTAAAGTTCCAGTAGTACCAATTTTTATTACTATGGAAGATAGTAATATTATTGGTGATGATGGATTTTATGTTCAGGAGTATACTGTTAATATTCTTCCAGCAATATATCCAAGTGGCGGATTAACAGACAGAGAAAACGCAATTAATATGAAAAATGCAAATTATGATGCATGGAAAGATATGTATGAGAGTTTTTATAAAGAACCGCTTAAATACACAACTGATCCAGAAATACTAAAAGAATTATTGTAAGGATAACTATGGAACAAAAGGTAATTTATTATACTGATGAATTAAATAATGAGTTTTCAGAAGCGATTATAAAACCAGATGTTGTAGATGAAAATTATAAATACATTCATAAAAATGTTTTTTGGAAAATAGGCGCTAGTTTTGTGTATTTAATTAGCTTACCTATTAAGTTTCTTTATCCAAAATTTAAGTTTCACATTAAGTATGTTGGAAAAGAGAAACTAAAACCTTATAAGAATCAAGGATACTTTATATATGCAAATCATACACAACCATTCTGTGACACATTTATTCCTACTAATCATGTGTTTCCAAAGACAAATGCATTAATTGTTAATCCAGAAAATGTATCTATGTCTGGGACAAAAACAATGGTAAAGATGCTTCATGCAATTCCAATACCAAATAATCTAAATGGAATGAAAAATTTTTTGGATGCCATAGAATACTATATAGCTAAAAAACATGCGAGCATTACAATTTATCCAGAGGCTCATATATGGCCTTATTGCACATGGATACGTTACTTTAAAGATGTTTCGTTTAAGTATCCGATTAGATTAAATACACCATCTTTTTGTGTGACCAATACATATCACAAATTTAAAAAAAATAAGGTTCAAGTAATATCGTATATAGATGGCCCTTTTTTTCAAAATAAAGAGTTGAAAACACAAAAAGAAAGACAAAAAGAATTAAGAGACAGGATATATAAACAGATGTGTGAAAGAGCAAAAGAAAACAATATCGAAGTCATTAAATATCTAAAAAAATCTTAGCAAATATTACAAATATTACATTAAAATTAAAAATCGCTTTCAAGCGATTTTTTTTGTATTAATTTTCAAATCAAAAAGGATTGTATGATATAATAACTTGGTTAGAATACGCAATAATTATAAAATTTTAATATATATTATGGGGGTGCATTTATGGGAACACATCTAATTCCAAGATCAGATGTTAAAGGGCAAGACCACTTTTTCATATTTTTCACAGTGCCAGGATTAATTGGTACGGTTATTGCCTTACTTCCTGCTTTGCCAATATTCATGATACTAGATGGTATGGGTAAAACAGTTATTGGATTCGTATTTTTAGGTCTTTTTGGTTTTGTAGGATTCATCATAGGACAAGGTAAAGTTCCGGACGGAGCTTCTATGAGACTCTCTAAAAAAATCGGTGGTCTTTATATTAGAGATATTATTAAAGACTATATTACGTTTAGAGGAAACAGAAAGAAATTTGTTCTAGAAGTTGAAAAGAATCAAAAATTTGATACTAGAGAAGATACAAAAGTAGAAAAAATTTTGATGAACAAAGAATAAATAATTATAGTTACACGAGATAAAAGGAGGAGTTCTAAATGGATGAATTTTGGGGAGTATTGATGGTCCTTATGGTAATAGGTGGTATGCTACTTGGTGCCTTAGGGGTTATACTTTTTCAAAGAAAAAAAGGTGGAAGAACGGCCACACAAGAAACTGAAGATTACAGAAAAAAAGCAGAAGAACAGAGAAGACAAGAAACACTTGCTGCAAGAACTGAAAAAATGAGAGACTTCATGGAATTCGATAAGATTGAGGATGACATGATAGTTCAGTTTGATGGCAACAGATATTGTATGGTTGTTAAATGTATGGGTATTAACTATGACCTTATGTCTGAACCAGAAATGCTTGCGGTAGAGGAAGGATTTGCAAACTTCTTAAACACATTAAAGTTTCCAATACAACTTTATGTTCAATCTCGTACACTAGACCTTTCAGAAGGTGTTGGAATGTACCATGATAGATTGAACTACCTTCGTCAAGAAGCAGATAAATACATAGATGCAGTTAATAGAGCTAAGAGTACAAATCCTAATTTATCTTCTATGCAAAGACAACAAATGGATTATGAAGTTAAGAAGAGAAGAAACCTTCTTGATTATGGTTCAGATATCGTAAGTTACATCGAAAAAATGAGTTCAAATAGAAATATTTTACAAAGAAAGTACTATATGGTTGTTTCTTACGAAACATCAGAAATGGGACTTGTTAACACATTTTCTAAAGAAGAAGCAAGAGATGTTGCTTATTCAGAACTTTATACAAGATGTAAAACATTACAAGCTGCTATTGCTCCTTGTGGTATCGAAACAGAATTATTAAAAGGCGATGATTTAGCAGAACTTCTATTTATCGCATATAACAAAGATGATGCAAACGTATATAATGTTAAGGATGCTATTCATAGAGGTATTTATAGATTATATTCTACAGCTACTTCTGTTATTGAAAAGAAGAAAGCTGCATTAGATGCTAAGCTTAAAGAAGAAGCATTAACTCAAGCAGAAAATGCTTTAAGAACTGCTATGGATAATGTTAGAAATAGTGGCACAGTTGATATTTCAGGACTTACTGAAGAAGAACAATTTGAGGATGATACAAAACGTGAAGCAATGCAGATAATACTAGAAAACCAAGATAACTTTGATCCACAAGTTGTTGACCAAGCGTTAGAAAATCTAAATTCTCAAATGCATCAACCTCTTGTATCTCAACAAGAATTAGATGCTGCTGAAGCAAATTATAATCCAGATGAACAACAGGAAGAGTATAAACCTCAAGCTGTTGGAATGGGCGGAGAAGTAAATACCGATCCATTAGCTGGAATATTAAACTAAAGATAAGGAGGAGATAAAATGGCTAAAAAAGATCCAATTAGTATTGTTCCAGACAAAACTGAAAATAATGAGGCACAAAGTAATTTATTCCTTAATAGAAAGGATTTAAAAGATGTTATTGCTCCTTCTGGTTTAGATGCTTCAGATATTGACCATCTAGAGATATATTCAAGTACAATTAAAAGATATGCAAGATGTCATTATATTGCAGGTGTTCCTAGAATGGCGACATTCCCAACATTTTTACGTAACATGTATGATTTTGGTGATATTAATACATCTGTATTTATAAATCCAGTAAACGAAGCAGAATCACAAGAAGACTTAAACAAAACTATCGTTTCACTTGAATCAGAAAGATTATTTGCTCAAAAACGTGGAGACATTAACAGAGAGCGTGAAACAGAAGATATGAAAATAGAGGTTGAGCGTATAAGAGACGAAATTGCAGCAGGATTCAATAAACTATTTGAATCATCTGTTGTATGTACTCTATTTGCAGATAGCTTAGATAGCTTAGACAAACAATCAGAACTTCTAACAATGGAAATGGCAAAAGGACTTATCAATTTAAAATCAGCATGGGCAAAACAAGAAACAGCTTTTAAGTCAAATTTACCATTCAACTTAAACTATATGACTGCTAAAAAGCACGTATTTGATAGAAGCTCAATGGCAACCGTATTCCCATTTGTTTCTTCAGAAGTTGGACATTCAACTGGTGTTCCAATAGGATTTGATAAACAAACAGGACTACCAATTCTTTATAATAACTTCCACTCATCACTTACTAACTACAACATGGTTGTATTTGGTAAATCTGGTGCTGGTAAATCAGTTACAATTAAAACTATTACAGCTAGAAGCTCAGTTCTTATGGGTATCGAAAGCTTAGCACTAGATGCTGAAGGTGAGTATGGTATCGTTGCTGATGCTCTAGGTGGAGTTAACGTTGTTATTTCTCCAAGTTCAAAAACAGTTATCAACCTATTCGATGTTGAAACTGAGGTTGTAAGAGATGAAATAACAGGTAAAGATAGAACAGTATTAAATATTGAAAATAAGGTTGAGGACGTAACTAACGCCTTGCTTACAATGGCAAGAGGTTCTACACGTTCAGAAGACGTAAACGAAATCACAAAGCAGATTATTGCTGAAGCTGTTGCTGAAGAATATCAAGCTTTAGGTATAAACAATAATCCAAATAGTTTATATGATGATGATAATATAGATTTAGGTACAAGTTTAACTCGTACCAAAAAACAAATGCCTACGGTTGGTTCTTGGTATGATAGAATTCTTCAAAAAGCATCAATGAACGAAAACGTAGACTATCAATTCCACTTCTCATATCTAACAAAGGTTATGAGACAGTATACAAGAGAATATGATGGACAGATGGCTTACTTCGATGGTCAATCAACATTCGACTTATTAGATAGTTGTCCATTTATCAATCTAGATATTTCACAACTTGAAGAAAGATTCGCAAGACCACTTGCACAACAAATTCTTCTTTCTTGGGTTTGGGAAAAATACGTTAAGAAAAATTCAGAAGATAGAACAAAAGCTAGACAAAAGAGAGTGCTTGTCGACGAGGCATGGATGTTACTTCCATACCCAGAAGCTGTTGATTTCTTAAATACAATGGCAAGACGTGCCAGAAAGAGAAACGTATCACTTGCAGTTATTTCACAGAAATTCCAAGACTTCTATGAAAACAAATCTGCACAAGTTGTATTACAATCAGCAGATACAAAATTATTCTTAGCACAAGATAAATCAGAAATTGATTACTTAAAAGAAGTATTCAAATTGTCAGATGGTGAAGCAAACTATCTACTTACATGTACAAGAGGTGAAGGATTATTTAAGGTTGGTTCAGAGACAGCTATCCTTGAAATAAGACCTACAGAGAAAGAGTTTAGCTTCATTGAAACAAACGTTAATAAGCTTGCTGCACAACGTGGCATTGGTTAGTAAATATTTTTATTATAGAAAAACAAAAGAGAAGGGATGGTGTTATATGAAAAAGACAAGATTTATTATAAATTTTGTATTAACTTGTATAATGCTATCTCTTTTTAGCGTTTGTTATGCTTATGATTTAACAGTACATTGGAGTGCTATGAATGGCAACGAAAGCTTAACTCAAAATTCAGATTATACACAAGCAGTTATGCAAAACGCTAATTACAACTTGAACTTCACATGTAATCAAACAGGTTTATATGCGATATCGTCTCTTCTTGAGTCAAATGGCTCAACTGTTTCGGGACAATATCACAAATATACAATTTCACATAGTAATGGTGAAACGCAAAATGATCTTAGAAATTCATATCTTCGTATCCCAGCAGTAAAGACAACTGATAGTAGTGGTAATGACACATATACTTTATACTCAAACTATACTAGTAATGGAAACACTACAGTGTATGTTTGGCTAGAAGCGGGAGAAAATTATGCACTTAGAAATTTAGATTCACATTCTATTATTACTATAAAAAGAGCAGGTGATGGAGATACTCTTCCAAGTGGATTAGTTGCAGATTATGGAAATACTTTCATGTCTCCATATTCTTCAGAAGGAAGAACAAGAGGACAAAGCTCTGCAGGTGATAGTAGTAAAACCTATAAAGGTGAGGGTAAATCCGATGTTCCATCGGAATATGTTTCTAAGCTTCGTACACCAGACAATAAACCTGCAACAGGGATTGAAGCGATAAAAACACAAAATGAATTTGAAGAAGCTTTTGTTTCATTATTGTTATCATGCGGTGACTTCACAGTTAATCTATTAGATAAGATTGTTGGAGAAGATGTTACAATTTCATTATTGATATTCAATAAAGTTAAAGCAACTAATGCAAACTTTTTTGATGCGACTGCTAGAGAAAGTGGTTTAGCTGGAGCCAATATAGGTGAGATAATAAACGATTGGTATCAAACATTTAAAGCATTAGCTATTGCGTTTTATTTGGTATGTTTGTTATCTATTGGTGTACATGTTTTATTAAATTCAACTGCTGGTGGCTTACAAAAAGCAAGAGAACTATTTGCACAATGGGCTAAAGGTGTAATTATACTATTTATTATGCCTATAGCTATGAAATGGGTTTTTAAAATAAATGAATCACTTATAAAAAGTTTTCAACCTCCATCAGTAACAGATCCTGTTGGCTCAGGCTTTCAATCAGGACAAGACTGGAGTTTAGAAGAGATTGAATTTAGAAGTCCTTCATTTATATCAAAATATACAGGAAAGATTACATTTGGATCATCTCAAACAAATAATTCATATATGAGTAAGATAGATGATTACAAAAACAATCTAGATTTAATGAGAGTAATGAGAGCATATGCTGGTGCTACAGGAAAATTAGGTTATACCCTTTTATGGTTTGTTCTTATAGGACAACTATTGGTATTTATTTTCTTGTATTATAAAAGGTATTTTATGCTTGCATTTTTAGTGGCGGTTTTCCCTGTTACTTGTATTTTTAATGCAATATCAATTATGCAAGGAAAACGAGGGCCACAGATGTCAGTATGGTTTAAAGAATTTGTTACAAATGTTTTTACACAGTTTATTCATGCAATAATATATACGGTTATTTCAAGCGTTATAATTACGATTATTAAAGATTCACTAACGACTGGATCAAGTGGAGCCGCTAACTGGGTAATAATAATTGTATCAATAAACTTCGTTCCAGAAGGAGAAAGAATTATTAAGAAATTGGTTAGCAAAATTGGTAGTGGCAAGACTGCTGGAGGTTTACAAGGCAGTGCAGGTGGACTTAAAGGAATGTACCATAATGCTGTTGGTAATGTTAAACAAATTATGGGAAGCTTTAGAGATTAGAATAAATAATTATAGAAAACTAATGGAGGTGATAATAGTAAAATGAATAAAAAGAAATATGTTTTAGTTTTTACTATTATCATGTCTATTTTCATATCAATTTTTTCAATTAGTTTTGCAGATGAAACGACCATAGAGCAAGAAGCAGCTGCTAAAATGGATGTTTTGATTAGTAGAATAACTCATTTTGTTAGAAGAGATGAAGGACAAAGTGAACATTACTTTTCTGTTGAAATAGGTGATATAAAGAGTATTGCACAAACTTATGGATTTAATTTTGATCCGGAGGGTTTTTTAACATATAGCAAGACTGTTGATGGAGTTCTTCAACAAGCTACAATATCTTTAACAGCCAATGTGCATGTAGCATATGATTATAATGATGTTGAAGACAATAATAAGCATATAACAGGCTCTAAAGATATCCAATGTACAGGTCTTTTAAGCACTACAAATGGTTATTTTATACGTATTCCGGGTCTTTCTGATAAAGGTACAGAAAAAAAGAGAGTAAGACTTAATTATCCACATCATAGAGAAGGCGAAGTATCATCAATAATGGTCGCTATTGATTCTACTAAAGAAGCACCACTTGAATATCTGTTTGATAATGGATTGTCAAAAGTTTATTTTACATATTCTATAACAGGTCCAAATGGAACAGAGACTGGTGGCGAAGATCCATCACAAGCACAAGATACAGATGAACATGTAAATAATAAGTCTTTCTGGGATTTTTTAAAAGACCTGTTAGAGTCATTTGTTGAATTTGGACTAGATATTATATCTAGAATTTTAAATAATGTTGTAATTGCTATAGGTGATGGTCTTAAGTATTTAATAGATTTAGCTTTAGATGATAGTTTAACGGTTGGTAAAATCGTATATGGAGAAACAGAGAGATTCTCGATTGATTTTTGGGATCCTACTCCAGATGCAGATAGTGTTGCAGCTAAATTGAAAACAGTTGTCAATAAATGGTTTAATTATTTTAGAGGATTTGGTATAGCAATTTATATAATAATGCTTCTTTATGTTGGCGTAAGAGTTCTTCTTGCGAGCACAGGAAGGGGTATGGAAGTTGCAAAAGAAAAACTAACTGGATGGGTTGTTGGTGTTGTTCTATTATTTGCAGGGCCAACATTAATGCACTATGCAGTTAGATTAAATAATGCAGTAATTACAATGGTTTCGCAAAAAAGAACTGATTTAGGTCTCGTATCTGGAAACCAAGATATGTTAGATGTTGTAAGAGATGAAGCAATATCTCAAGGAGCAATCATGCTTAGTATTATATACTTAATCATGATTGGTCAATTACTTGTTTTAATAATGGTTTATTATAAGAGGGCATTTATGTTTGCTTTCTTAGTTACGATTTATCCTATAGTCGTGACGTACTATATTTGGGAAAAAACTCATAAAGGTGGCGCAAGATCATTAGAGAATTGGACAAAAGAGTTTTCAGTAGTATTGCTAACACAATTGGTTCATGCAATTTGTTATTCTGTTCTAATCGAAGGAATGTATGAAGCATTGGTTGGAAACGGCGGTGGAAACTATGCGTTATATATTTTATGTGTTACATTTTTATTTAAAGCGGAAGGAATAGTAAAACAAATATTCAACGTTCGTTCTCCATCAAATACAATTGGAGATTTAGCAGCAAGTGGTGCTACAGCTTTTGCTGTTACAAAGAGTGTTACAAGTGCATTTGGTAAAGCAGAAGATAAAAATAAAGCACAAGACACTGCTGATGAAAAAGAAGCAACTAAACAAGCAAATACTCTTAAGACATCTACTCAAGCAAATAATATTAGGAAACAAGTTGAAAATGAAGAAAAAGAAAATAGAGAAAACTCAGGAAATTCAAGAGGTGGCAGTGATCCTTCTGTTGGTTCAGGTGGTGGAACTCAAGGAGTTGGAACGGGTGCTAGTGGATCAGGAAGAACTCCTGAGGTTGGAAGCGGAACTGATGAAAGACCAGTTATAACGGCAAATACACTTAATAATAAAGGTGAAGATTCAGAAGTTCAAGTACAAATGCCAGTAACTGGAATACAAGCTCCAGATTCTACTTCTGTACAAAGTACACCAAATAATGGAAATAAATATACAGCACAAAAACAACAAATGACTGACTTAGAAAAAGCAAGACTTGTTCAAAGACAAAAAGCATTAAAAGCAAAAAATGGTGGAAAGATTAGAAAAGTTGCAAAATTTGCTGTTAGAAATACAGGACGTGCAGCTGGTATAGTTGCAGGACTCGCAATTGGAGCAGCACAAGGTGATGTTACAAAGGCAGTTTCAAATGCAGCAGCAATAGGAATGGCTGGAGCTAAACTTGGAAATAGTGTAAATAAAGTAGGAGATATGGCAGTTGGTAGATACGCTGGTGCAAAAATGAGACGTAAGTCAGAAAAAGGAGACTATATTAAAGACTTAAAAGAAGCTGGAGTATCAGATCAATTTATTGAAGAAGTATATAATAATGCAAAAGGCGATGCTATAAGAAAAGCGTTAGCTGCTGAAATGAGTGGTACAAGACGTGGTGGAAAACCTTTAGGTGAGGTTAAATTTACTGGAACTATAGAAAAAGAAACAAGAGAATAAAAATTATAAAAAGGAGGTAGCAAATGAATTATAGAAAAATAATTACCAAAGTAACAGTTATGGCATTAATAGCATCTTTGCTACTTCTATGTAGTGTTTGTTTTGCAGGTGCATACTTCGAAGATTATAATGGATATTCATATCCTAACGGATTAAATGGATCTGCTGGTGATGCAACTACGTGGACTGCAACTATATCGAACGATAATGCTGTTTATTATAGTACAACAATAAAATTTACTGGCATAGGCAATGATGAACTAAAACATTATCATGTAAAAGTAACAATGGAATATGAAGGTAAAGAAACTCAACCTAAGTATGAGCTAGTTACAACAAATTTGGGTATAGTTCCATTATTGGGAAAAAAAGATTCTAGTGGTCAAGGCTATGTTGTGCCAGATGTTTTTGATACACACTATGATACAGATAATAGAGAAGTAGATATACCTGTATTTGAAGGTGAAGTTATAGAACTTAATCTTATGCAAGAAAGTCTTAAAAAGGGCGCAACGATAAAAGTTTCATTAGATTCTTATATGGGTGAAACCTATTATGCTAGCCCAATTGCATCAAGTATTATTACAAATGATTTAAAAGAAAATGCAGATACATTTACCTACAAAATGGAAAATGAAAATTTTGTTTTAGATGAAGAAGATTTTGAAAACGATTATTTGACAAAATATAAAAAGGCTGCAATGGGTGAAAGCTATGATGCAGAAGAAAAAGGCAGTTGGATAGAAGGAATACTTGCTGATATTATTCTAGGATTTGGTCAAATAATCCAATATCTTGCTGAATTAGCATTTGGATTATCTTCTAGTGGAAATAACCATCTTACAATGGATAATTTGATTTTTAATAAAATGGATTGTATGGTTATTGACTTAAGAGCAGTATTTAGCGGAGGAATACAAATTGGGCCTTCAGAAATCAGAGGATATTTTGCTGAAGGTAATATAATAGCTGGTATTCAAAATGTTTATACAGGATTAAGAGGAATAGCAATAACAGTATATATTATTATGCTTTTATATGTTGGCGTACGTGTATTGTTAGGAGTCGGTACTCCTAATGAAGCAAAAGCCAAAAAATATATACAATACTGGGCTACTGGTGTAATAATTCTATTTCTTGCGCCATATTTCTTTTCTGCGATTCCAGTTATTAATAATGTGTTAGTAGAAAAATTAAGTAGTAGTGCAAAGGTAGCATCATCATATACAATTGCGCAAATATTATTAAAATTAGGAAATGAATTTGCAGGTGAAGATGCCGAAATACCCGCAATGAAAAGAGAACTAGGAAAAAGAATTGAAGAGGCTAAAGCGGCTCTTGATGGCGAAGATACTGAAATGACAGTA
>Ga0247609_10004038_pt1 | contig 14690 bp, 14 predicted proteins | sample 172DNAGHGlowgp2_FD_193487 | JGI IMG/M metagenome (GOLD analysis project Ga0247609, IMG submission 193487) | Sheep rumen microbial communities from Palmerston North, Manawatu-Wanganui, New Zealand - 1728 DNA GHGlow gp2 | ecosystem: Host-associated > Mammals > Digestive system > Stomach > Rumen ...
TGGGTATGGGTGACGTTGTCTCGTTGGTTGAACGTGCTCAACAGCAGTTCGACGAGGAAGAGGCCAAGCGTCTGGAGAAGAAGATCCGTAAGAACAAGTTCGACTTCGACGACTTCATGGGGCAGATTCAGCAGATTAAGAAGATGGGTAACATCAAGGACCTCGCCTCGATGATTCCTGGTATGGGTAAGGCCCTGAAGGATGTCGATATCGACGACAATGCCTTCAAGTCTATCGAGGCCATCATCCAGTCGATGACACCGAAGGAGCGTGCCAATCCCGACATCATCAACCAGAGCCGCAAACTGCGTATTGCCAAAGGCTCTGGTACGAAGATTGAGGAGGTGAATCGTCTGATGAAACAGTTCGACCAGACACGTAAGGTGATGCGTATGGTCACTGGTGCTGGTTCGTCGAAGATGGCCCAAATGGCCGCAGCAATGAAGATGCGTGGCGGTATGCCGAAGTTATAAAATAGAAAACAGATGCAGTTAATTGACGGAAAAGCAACAGCAACGGCCATTAAGGCTGAGATTGCAGAAGAGGTAAAGGCCATTGTGGCCGCAGGTGGCAAACAGCCCCATTTGGCAGCAGTGCTCGTGGGTCACGACGGTGGTTCCGAGACCTATGTAAAGAACAAGGTGTTGGCCTGCGAAGCCTGTGGCTTCAAGTCGACGCTCATTCGTTATGAGGATGATGTGACGGAGGAGGAACTGCTGGCATGTGTCGACCGTCTGAATCGTAATGGCGATGTCGACGGCTTTATCGTACAGTTGCCTTTGCCCAAGCATATCGACGAACAGAAGATCATCGAGGCTATCGACTATCGCAAGGATGTCGATGGTTTCCATCCCATCAACGTCGGTCGCATGGCAATTGGTCTGCCTTGCTTTATCTCGGCTACCCCGCTGGGAATCATCACGTTGCTGAAGCGTTACAATATCGAGACAAGTGGTAAGAAGTGCGTTATTCTTGGTCGAAGCAACATCGTGGGTAAACCTATGGCTCAGCTCATGATGCAGAAACAGTATGGCGACGCCACGGTCACTGTCTGCCACTCGCGTTCGAAGACGTTGAAGAAGGAGTGTCAGGAGGCCGATATCATCATTGCTGCCATCGGTCAGCCCGACTTCGTGACCGCTGATATGGTGAAGGAAGGCGCCGTCATCGTCGACGTTGGTACCACCCGTGTGCCCGATGCCACTCGCAAGAGCGGTTTCCGTCTGAATGGCGACGTGAAGTTTGACGAGGTAGCACCTAAGTGCTCGTTCATCACACCTGTTCCTGGTGGCGTTGGTCCTATGACCATCTGTTCGCTGATGAAGAATACCCTCGCCGCCGGCAAAAAAGAGTATTATAAATGACGGCTCAGGAGTGGTACGAACAGGGCAATGCCTATCGGAAGGAGTCCAAGTGGCATGAAGCCATCAACTGCTATATCCAGGCTATTGCACTCGACCCTGACAGTCCTGCCGTTGAGGCTAAGCGGATGCTCGACGACATCATGGCATTCTACTGTAAGGATATGTACAATCCTTGAGCTGATTTTTTGAAATAGAGAAACTATAATATATATAATAATGTATAGAACAAAAACTTGTGGTGAGCTGCGTCTCACCGATGCCGGCAGCGAGGTAACGCTGGCTGGCTGGGTACAGAAAACGAGAAAGATGGGTGGCATGACGTTTGTCGACCTGCGCGACCGTTATGGCATCACCCAGTTGGTGTTCGACGAGTCGAAGGATGCTGCCCTTTGCGAACAGGCCAACAAATTGGGTCGTGAGTGGTGCATTCAGGTGACGGGCATCGTCAGCGAGCGTCAGTCGAAGAATCCCAAGATGCCTACGGGCGATATTGAGATTCTGGCTGCAAAACTGAATGTGCTCAGCGAGAGTGTGACTCCTCCATTCACCATTGAGGACAATACCGACGGTGGTGACGATATCCGTATGAAGTATCGTTATCTGGACTTGCGCCGTAGCTGTGTTCGCAAGAACCTGGAGCTGCGTCATCGTATGACCATCCTGATTCGTAACTTCCTGGATAACCTGAACTTCATTGAGGTGGAGACACCTATCCTGATTGGTTCTACTCCTGAAGGTGCCCGCGATTTCGTGGTTCCTTCACGTATGAATCCAGGTCAGTTCTATGCACTGCCTCAGAGTCCGCAGACGCTGAAGCAGTTGCTGATGGTGTCAGGTTTCGACCGTTACTTCCAGATTGCCAAGTGTTTCCGTGATGAAGACCTGCGTGCCGACCGTCAGCCGGAGTTCACGCAGATTGACTGCGAGATGTCGTTTGCCGATCAGGAGGATGTGCTGAACATTTTCGAGGACCTGGCACGTCACTTGTTCAAGGAGGTGCGTGGTGTCGAGTTGCCTAAGTTGGAGCGTATGACGTGGCATGAGGCTATGCGTCGCTTCGGTTCTGATAAGCCCGACCTGCGTTTCGGCATGGAGTTCGTGGAACTGATGGACGTGCTGAAAGGTACGGGCGAGTTCCCTGTCTTCAACGAGGCAGAATATATCGGTGGTATCGTGGTGCCAGGTTGTGCTGAATATACCCGCAAGCAACTCGATCAGTTGACCGACTTCGTGAAGCGTCCGCAGGTAGGTGCCAAAGGCTTGGTCTATGTGAAGTTCAATGCCGACGGTACGGTGAAGTCGAGCATCGATAAGTTCTATCAGCCAGAGGTTTGGCAGAAACTGAAAGAGAAGACGGGTGCCAAGGATGGCGACCTTGTGCTGATTCTCTCTGGTGACAAGGCCAACAAAACACGTACACAACTCTGTACCCTGCGTCTGGAGATGGGCGACCGTCTGGGACTGCGTGATAAGGATACCTTTAAGTGCTTGTGGATTGTCGACTTCCCCTTGTTCGAGTGGAGCGACGAGGAACAGCGTCTGATGGCTACCCACCATCCGTTCACACTGCCTAATCCTGACGATATTCCCTTGCTGGACACTGCTCCTGAGAAGGTGCGTGCCGTGGCCTATGATTTCGTTTGCAACGGTATTGAGGTCGGTGGTGGTTCATTGCGTATCCACGACGGTAAACTGCAGGAGAAGATGTTCCAGATTCTGGGCTTCACCCCCGAGCGGGCGATGGCACAGTTCGGTTTCCTCATCAATGCCTTCAAGTACGGAGCACCTCCTCACGCTGGTCTGGCCTTCGGTTTGGACCGTTTCGTCAGCATCATGGCTGGTCTCGACAGCATCCGCGACTGCATCGCTTTCCCGAAGAACAATTCCGGTCGTGACGTCATGCTCGATGCCCCTAGTGAGCTCGATCCTAAACAGCTGGAAGAGTTGCAGTTAGAATGCAACGCCACACTTTGACCTTTAGGTTAAAGAAGTTCATCTGAAGGAATACAATGTTGATATAAGTCAAGAATAAGTGTAAATATCACAAAAAGAGTCTGTTAACGAGCACAAGATATCTAAAATGTTCTTAATTTTGCACGCAAAATAGAGAAAGAGATAGAAATATCATTCAATAGTGTATTAATTTAAAGAACTATGGCAGAAAAGAAAACTACAACAAAGAAGGCTGCTGCTCCCGCAAAGGCAGCTGAGCCCAAGAAGGCAACTGTAAAGAAGGCTGCAGCTCCTAAGAAGGCAGCTCTGGTTGTAAACGCTGAGAACGCTGGTTTCAAGGCTGGTGATGTTTATCAGGCTTTGGCAGCTGCTGAGAAGGCACTGACCGTTAAGGAGATTGCTAAGGCAGCAAAGATCAGCGAGGAGGAGACTCTGTTGGGTCTGGGTTGGCTCTTCAAGGAGGGTAAGCTCGCCGCAGCTGACGAGAAGATTACACTTGCTTAATCAATTAGAAGAAAGCATAAAAGGGCTGGTAAGCTTCATGGCGTACCAGCCTTTTTTATCTTACATCTTCCTTCTTCCATCTTACATCGTTTGTGACTTACGATCAGCAGATACTGAAGATCCTCACCGAGGCTGGCGAACGTGGCATAGGTGTGCAGACTATTGCGAAGCACATCTATAACATGAACTGTACCTTTTTCTTCCAGCCCGACTACGAGGAGATTCGCACTTATGTTCAGCAGTACCTGCTTCGCAATAGTAAATCGCAGCAGTCACTCATCGAGAGCACGGGACGTCGTGGTTACTATCGTCTGAATACCTCAGGCTCTGCCGATGCTCGTCAGTTGATGCTGCAATTTGCCGATAAACAAGAGGAAAAAGAAGAGGAGAAGCCCCCAGTTCAGGACCTCTCCCTCAATCTCTTCGATTAAAAATCTTCCTTATTCCCTCTTCCTTATTCCCTCTTCCTTATTCCCTCTTCCTTCTTACATCATCCTTCTTACATCATCCTTCTTACATCATAGCTCCTTTATCACTTTCGCAGGAACACCTGCAACAAGTGAGAACGACGGCACATCCTTTGTCACCACTGCTCCTGCCGCTACCACTACATGTCGTCCGATGGTCACTCCCGGCAAGATGACAGCATTTGCCCCAATCCACACATCGTCGCCAATGACTACTGGCTTCGTGCTGATACCCTGTTCGTCTATCCGTCGCGTCACATCATCGAAGTTATGGTTCAGTGCCGTCACTGTGATGCCCTGAGCCAGATTCACGTTATTGCCGATGCTCACAGGCCCGATAACCGTACAGTGAATACCGATACGTGTATGGTCGCCAATGGTCACGTCACCTACCGCATTGTTGATACAGCAGTACGACTCAATGACACTTTTCCTGCCCAGCCGGAAGTTCCTGTAGGGTGGGGTGTCCATCCGTACACTCCAATAAATCTTCGACCCACGCCCCCTGTGCTGATACAGCGGCGCCAGCAACCTCACATACCACCTCGGCCTCGCATCCCGCTGGTTCATGATAAGGTAATCCAACATCCGCTTCAATCCCGGATTTCCCTTTAATTCTTGTCGTATATGTTCTTTATCTTTCATGACCTTTTATCCTTCATGTTGCAAAAATACAAAATAATTATCAATTATCAGTTGTCAATTATCAATTATTTTGTATCTTTGCACAAAAATAGGCAGAAGATGAAGATTTTGTTCCTCGTTTATCATGGTTTTGAAGAAGCCAGTGGCATTTCCAAGAAGATTCATTACCAGGTAAAAGGACTTCGTGAGAATGGTCATGATGTCCGTTTATGCTATTATGGTTTTGCGGAGAATGGACACCGCTGTCGTTATATTGATGACCAAATACTGAAGGACTATGGCAAAGGCAAATGGGCAGGTCTTCGTCAGCGTATAGATTACAATTGTATATATGACTATTGTAAACAAAATGGTATTCAATTCGTTTATGCCCGGTGTAATCAGAATGCGAACCCTTTCCTTGTTCGTTTTTTCAAAAAGCTAAGACTTTTGGGAATCAAGTCGGTCATGGAAATTCCCACATATCCCTATGATATGGAATTCAAGAACTTCTGTTGGAAACAGCGTTGTCAACTGAAAACAGACCAACTGTTCCGCAATAGCCTATCTCGTCAATTATCGGCTATTGTTACATTCTCAGATAAAGAGCGTATTTTTGGACAACGTACCATTCGTATTAGTAATGGTGTGGACTTTGACAGCATTCCGATTCATCAGTATCAGCAACCTGCTGATGGATCTATTCATCTGATAGGTGTGGCCGAAGTACATATCTGGCATGGTTATGATCGTTTGATTGCAGGCTTGGGAGAGTATTATAAAAATACCCTAAATCCCCGACAAGTATATTTCCATATAGTTGGTGGCGTGCATCCGAACGAACGGTATAAGGCGAATGCTTTCCATCCAGGTTTACAAGCAATCATAGATAAATACAATATTCAAGATTATATCATATTTCATGGCCAACTTTTTGGAGAAAAACTTGATGAGGTATTTAATCAGTGTTGTTTTGCCATTGGTAGCCTGGCTCGTCATCGCAGTGGTATCTCAGTGATTAAAACACTGAAAAACCGTGAGTATGCTACTCGTGGTATTCCATTCATCTATAGTGAAGAGGATAGCGATTTTGATCATCAGCCTTATGTGCTGAAAGCACTTCCAGATGAATCTCCGATAGATATAGGACAGATATTGTCTTTTATTGACAATCATGCTTTTCATCCTACGGATATCCGTAAAACCGTAGAAAATTTATCTTGGAAGATTCAGATGAAGAAAGTTATGGATGAGTCGTATGGGGTATGAGGTATGAGGTAACGATAGGAATTCCTGTCTATAGAGCTGTTGAGTTCATTGAGAAAACGATGGAGTCTGCGCTTAATCAGACTTTTCCTGATATAGAATTTCTGGTAGTGGACGATTGTGGTGGTGATGGCTCCATTCAAGTGGTGGAACAATTGCAGGCAGAACACGAACGAGGCAAGGATATACATATTATATATAATACCCAGAATTGTGGAGTTGGAGCAGCACGGAATCATATTATTGAGAAAGCCTGTGGACGGTATCTGTATTTTCTGGATTCCGATGACCTGATAGAGCCTGATACGATTCAAAGACTTACAGACAAGGCAAGGAAATATCAGGCGGAAGTCGTTTATGGATCATTAGATCGTATTGATATGATTAACAGGGCTCCGACTCAGACTTCTATATTGCCAGATTCCTGTCTCTTTTCTCACGGTGAGATGGCTTTCTATGCATTTCGGCATTTTAATGGTTTTCAGATTTCAGTATGTAACTGTCTGATGAGTTTGGATTTTCTTCGCACTCGTCAGTTACGTTTTATTGATACCCTGTTTTGGGAGGATTTCGCATTTACTTACGATTTGGTAGTTGAAGTCAGCCGGGCTGTCCTTATGTCTGATATTACCTATCATTATTTGTGTCGACCGGAATCACTCTCCCATTATCAGCGAAATGGCCAGATCGAGAAGAAAGAGGTTTTGCGGAATATCTCAACCATAAACTATATGAAAAGAAAGAGCAGACAATCTATTGGCAAGGATTATCTGCCCTATCTGTGCAGAAATTTAGAAGTGACCAGCTTTTATAATGCTTGTTTTATCCAAAGAAATAGTCACCGGATCGTTCCTGGGTTCACAAGTAGTGAGATGCAACAACAGTTTCTGCATCCTTATACTTTGGGCGAAATCCTAAAGTTCCGGAAACTATTGCTTCCGAATATCTTCTACTGGTCTTTGGGGCGCATGCCCCGGCCTTTGTTCTTTCTCCTGTTCAGACTGTTAGGAAAACTGAAGAAGGCTATTTGAGACTGGATGTCTATGATTTGAGGAAGTTGTCTGCGGCATCTTCGTAATGATCGGTTTTTGAGAAGAGTCGTGAGACACCATAGAACTTCAGTCGGTTCCACATGGCCTTCAATAACGAACTTTCCTTCAGCGAACCATATCCTGTAATCACACGACATCGGCTGTCAAACACAAATTTAATTTTACCGTATTTCTTCATGGCTAACGCCATAGAGCCATCTTCTCCGCGAAGGAGTTCAACTCGGTAACCCTCTTTTTTTGCATTGTCGGTTCCATAGCCGAAAGCCAATCCTCTGACACTAAGTTCGGGACGATTAATAATCTGTAAACGTATGTAAAGGTCACGGAAGAACTCATACATCTTTAGTTGTAGCTTGGAATGTTTTTCGTCAGGATAGAAACTCCACATGGCTGCAACAGCTGAAATCCCAGGCTTCATGAGGTTCTCAACCATCAATTCTATATAATGAGGCGGGTAGATGGTGTCAGAATCTACACACATAGTGTATTTGCCCTTAGCTTGATCCAAACCGCATTGTCTGGCATAACCACACGTGTGCTGATGCTCCGTATAATATGGAATACCTGATTTCTGGTAGATTTCTGCAGTTCTGTCCTTCGATTCATTGTCCACGCCGATGAACTCTATAGGATATTTACATTGTGTTTCACTCAATGACCACAGACAAGCCTGTAAATGTTTCTCTTCGTTATATGCGACAATAACAATAGAAACCATGGGATTATCACTTTGAAGAGCCGTTAATTGGTCATGCGTTTTGTCAATAATTTCCTGAGATACCTCACTAAAAGGTTTCTCATAAATGCTCAGAAATTTGTCGTACCACTCCATAATGTATAGATTTTGTCTGCAAATATACGATTTTTTTCTGAATTAGCAAGTTTTTTTAATTTTTTTTCGTATCTTTGGCACATCTAAATGGCATGTTGACTATGAAGTTAAGTATTGTGGTACCCGTTTATAACGTCGAGAAGTATGTTAAGGCTTGTCTTGAGAGTATCTTCCAACAAGGTCTGGACGAAGCAGACTTTGAAGTCATCATTGTCAATGACGGAACCAAAGACCATAGTATGGAAGTTATTGAAGACATTGTCAGTCAGCACACCAACATCATTATCATCAATCAGGAAAACCTGAGTTTGTCGGTAGCTCGAAACAACGGCATAGCTGCTGCAAAGGGCGAATATATCCTCATGCCAGATTCTGACGACTTATTAGTTGAAAACAGTCTGAAACTATTACTTGACAAAGCGATAGAAACGAAAGCGGATCTTGTAGTTGCTGACTTCTTGGAAATGGGCGATGAAGAAATTGCAAAAATCCAGACCATTGAACAGCCGCCGTTGACAATAAAAGAGAGAAAGGGTGAAGAATTATATCTACATGATCTTAACCCAGGCCAATGCTATGTATGGCGAACGCTTTATCGGCGCTCTTTCCTTCAGGAAAACCATATCACTTTTGTGCCGGGAATTAGCTGTCAGGATGTACCATTTACCCACGAATGCTATCTAAAATCGAAAAACAGTCTGCGTATTTCTCTTCTGTTGAATATCTATAGAAGAGGTCATGAGTCAGCAACATCCCATTTCAACAAAAAGAAATGCAGGGATTTGTGTGTCGCTGTTGCTGCTACTTGGAAGTTGCGTAATATGGAAGGATTGTCCCCCAAGACCAGACTCAGACTGAACGACAACATCTTCGTATCATTTACACTCATATCCTATGTCATGTTATGGGGAGAAAGCCGTCGTTCCGAACGTCGTGAGATATTCAACCACCTGAATCGTCTTATACCAGACCTTGCCTTCTCGCATGGCATGAAACAAAGGGTTGTTACCTTCCTCTATAAGTTGTCACCTGAACTATACTACATTATCCGCAGGCTATTAAAGATGTTCACTCCAAGCCCTTACGGAAATTAAGAGGATTATGTCCTACACCTTATTGTTGTCCACAATCCCCTCAAAGAGTTTCTTCCATTTGTTTGCAATTACCTCAATATTAAAGCGTTGTACATTCACTCTAGCCTTTGAGCCCATTGTTATTCTCATACTGTCATCAGCAATGAGTGTTAACAAGGCTTCAGCCAGTTGGTTCACATTGCCATTTTCCACAAGAATGCCATCCTCCCCGTCACTAATGATAGCCCGCGGTCCCCATGGACAATCGAATGAGACGACAGGAACGCCACAAGCCATCGCCTCAATAATAACCAGACCAAATCCCTCAAAGCGCGAACTGCATACTGATATTGCACTCTGTTCAAACTCTTGCTGAATGTTTTGGGTACATAAATTCAGTTTACACCGACTGCGATCAATCCCCCATTGATCCATGAGCGCTTCATAGGCACTTCGGTCACCATCACCAAACACGTCTAAGCGCCATTCCTGACACCTGTTTTGGACGATTGCCCAGGCTTGCAACAAATGGTCATAGCCTTTCTCGTAGCAATACCGACCTACGGCTATCACCCGTTTGTCTGTAAGGTTACTGAAAGTCGTTGGGTTAAACGATAGCGGATTGGAAATTACTTCCACATTGTCTAGTTCGTGCCAGGCCTTCTTGTCACTCTCTGTAAGCACCACAAATCGATCCAGTTTCTTTAATTTTCCCAACAAAGTATGCATCCAAACCTTCGAGAAGAGACTCTTGATATAATTACTATCCTTCTCCTCAAAGTTACGAAAGTGAGCCCTGTTGATGTGTATCTCTCCAATTTTACGACTTCCGTCCTGAATGGAGGTAATGAAATTGATCTCTCTTCGTAGCATACTGATGGTAATTTCCGGACGTAGTTCCATCAGACATGCCGACAACTTCTTCTTATACTGTCGTTGCTTCTTTAGGTAAAGAATTATCTTTTTCAGAAAAGTCTGATTCCAGAGTTCCTCAAAGCCGATGTCAAGATTCACCACCTTCACCTTGTCAGAAAGCGCATAGAACGGTTCCTTTCCCTTACCGTCAGTGATGACAATCGTAATATCGTATCCGAAATGTTCAGCAAAATAATTAGCCTTCAGAGTCATCACACGTTCCATGCCACCGGCAAGATACAATGCCGGTGTGCAATATACTATCTTTAGTTGTTGATTCATTTTTATTCTTCTTTGAGTGCAAATATACGATTTTTTTCGATAATATTTTGATTGTTACCTTTTTTTTTGTATTTTTGCAGATAAATAAAGTAAATTTATGATGAAATACGACTATTTGATTGTTGGTGCGGGACTGTATGGCTCCGTCTTTGCACATTGCGCCTCAAAACAAGGTAAGCGTTGTCTGGTGATTGACAAACGGCCACATTTAGGTGGAAATCTCTATTGTGATAACGTTGAGGGAATTAATGTTCACAAATACGGTCCACATATCTTTCATACCTCGAATAAAAAAGTGTGGGACTTTGTCAACTCCATCGTAGAGTTTAATCGCTTCACCGAATCACCTGTAGCTTTCTACAAGGGTAAGGCTTATAATTTACCCTTTAACATGAACACGTTCAGCCAGATGTGGGGAGTATTGACACCAGAGGAGGCCAAGCAGAAAATTGCCGAGCAGCGCAAAGAGATGGAAGGTAAGGAACCCACCAATCTGGAAGAACAAGCCATTTCTTTAGTCGGACGGGATATCTACGAGCGTCTCATCAAAGGGTATACAGAAAAACAATGGGGTCGCAAGTGTACAGAGTTGCCGCCATTCATCATCAAGCGCCTGCCCGTCCGGTTTATATATGACAACAACTACTTCAATGATTCTTATCAAGGCGTTCCCATCGGGGGTTATAACGTATTGATAGATGGACTGCTGAAGGGTGTTGATACAAAAACAAATACAGACTTCTTTGCCAACAGAAAAGAGTTGGAGGCTATGGCAGAGAAGATTGTGTTTACTGGTAAGATTGACGAATTCTATGATTATCGGTATGGAAAGTTGGAGTATCGAACTGTCAAGTTTGAGAATGAGGTGCTCGATATCCCAAATTATCAGGGCCTTGCGCAGATTAACTACACGGATGCAGAGATTCCCTATACCCGTATTATCGAGCATAAGCATTTCGAAGCTTTTGCTGACAAGGTATACGAGAATCCGCGGACTGTAATTAGTCGGGAGTTCTCCGTGGAATGGGAAGACGGGATGGAACCATATTATCCCATCAATGACGAGCGCAACAGTGTTTTATATCAACAGTACGAAGCATTGGCTAAAAAAGAGGCTAACGTCATTTTTGGCGGTCGTTTGGCGGAATACAAGTATTATGACATGGGGCCTATCGTTGAGAAAGTCTTGAATATGTTCACTTGATGGATGATGAGACTGCTGTATATTGAGAATACACTGGCTATTCATGGTGGAATAGAGCGTGTCTTAGTTGACAAACTGAACTGGCTTATCGAATATGGCAATTGCGAAGTGTGTCTGTTGACAGCGAACCAGGCTGACCATCCCTTTGTGTTTCCATTGCATCCCCAAGTGACTTATCATGATTTAGGTATTCAGTTCCATCAGAAATACCGGTATTCTGGATGGAAAAGAATTTGCAAAGAATTCCAGTTGCATAAGCTCTTTCAGCAGCGGCTTACGGAGAGGATTCAGGAGTATTCTCCTCAGATTATTATCTGTACAAGACTGGATTACGTGTACGATGTGATAAAAGTGAAAGGTAACATACCATTGGTATTTGAGTCTCACGATTCCTGTCTTGCCTATAGGTTTGAAAGAGATACATGGTTGCGTCGTATGCAAATTCTTTTTCTTCATTGGCAGTTAAGGCGGGCTCAGATGGTGGCTTCTTTAACTCAGAATGATGCAAAGGAATGGCTGAAACGGGTGCCTCATGTACAGGTAATTCCCAATGTCGTTCATCTCAATGAAACAGGGCGTTATAGTGACTGCTGTTCGAAATCAGTCATTTTTGTAGGTCGTTATTCGTACCAAAAAGATATAAGAACACTCCTGAAAATTTGGGAGCAGGTCCATCAGCGTCATCCAGATTGGTCGCTTCATGTTTTTGGTGGCTATGGTGATGAGCAAGAAACACTTCCGTCTTTAATACAAAGAATGGGTATGAACATTGTCGTACATAAGCCTACTTCCACCATATTTGAGGAATATCTTAGAAGTTCGATGTTATTGATGACATCACGTTATGAACCTTTTGGACTGGTTCTTCCCGAGGCAATGAGTTGTGGCCTGCCTGTCGTAGCTTTCGATTGTCCTTATGGACCTGCTGATATTGTTACTCATGAAATAGATGGATTCTTGGTTCCAGAAAGAGACGTCGATCGTTATGTAGAATATGTTTGTCAATTAATCGAAAACCCAGAACTACGGCAAACTATGGGAGCCGCAGGCATTAAAACTTCCCAACGTTATCAGGCAGACAGAATCATGCCTCAGTGGAAGAAAATGTTCGCTTCCCTAACATCCAAGGAGCCTTCTTCAAAAAAAATAGGATGATAGGATAGAACAATACAGTAATAATGAGTGTGATGATAATCGCTTCATACCATTGGTAGCAAATGGTGGACGAAAGACTATATGCCTTCTCTATAATGAAATTAATCATAGTAATAGGAACGATATGTAGTCCGATAATCACTAATGTGCCAATGGAGAGGTTGGTGATAACTGTGAATTTGTATTGATTAAGCAACTTGCAGCCATAAAGCACCCCAAAGAGGAATCCAATGTTTACGGGGTAGAATAAAGCAATATGTAGAATATACTGTCCTGCTTTGAATGTTTGGAGATGCCAATGGAAGAATAGGATGCTGATGCCTAAACAGAGAATACAACTAACCAGATCACGACTTGGTTTGGTGCTTCTGAATAATTGTGCCTGTCCCATAACATATCCTATATAATAATAAGGTAAGCGCCTGAGAATACCCATTGGTGTCAGGTTGGGAGCATAAAAATAATAATTGTTTGCAGCATAGAGTATGACGGAGAGAATACATAACGATATCATGACGACATGCTGATACTTGGTCTTTCTGCACAAATCGATAGTGATGTGCATGAATAGTATGGCTGGCAGATACCAAAGCGGACCGTTAGGCGGTTCACAGAAAGCGTTCTCATGTTCGAAGAGCAGTGCACCAAAGATGGGACGCATGGCTTGGAAGAGGTCAGGCATACCACCATTGAGCATGTAGAACTTAACCAACCAATAAGGATAGACAATGGCATTATATAAGAGATAGGGGAGGATAAGGCCATGCCAGTATTTCTGCCAATTTGCTTTGCCGCTACCATAATCTTTTTTCAGATAGCCGGAAATGAAGAAGAAAATGGTAATGATATCAGCCTGTAGGTAACGAAAATAAAACCACTCCTGAGATTGTGGCAGATGACAGAATACAACAGTCATAGCTGCCAGTGCTTTAGTCCAGTCTATCCAATTAATTCTTTCTTTCATAGTGCAAAAGTAGTATTTTCTGATGAAAAATGCAAAACTTATTTGGTTTTTCGTTTTTTTTTCACTATCTTTGCCACATAATTGCGACGAGATTGGTTATGAATCATGATGTTATTAAAGAATATAGAGATATGTCATTAGCAATATCATGGATGCGATTTCCGTTAATATTCATGATAGTGCTATTGCATTGTTATTGCGCAATTGATGCGCATGGTCATCATCACTTTTTTCAATGGGTTTATCCTTTTGGCCTTTTGTTAGGTGAGACGGGTGTTCCTGCATTCTTTTTTATTTCCGGATTCTTGTTCTTCTATAGTTCAAAGACATATTCTCAAAAAATCAAATCAAGAATACATACATTGCTGATTCCATATCTCTTTTGGAATGGATCAATATTGTTGGCATATATACTGTTATGGAAGATGGGTAATCCCATGATGATAATAGGCAAGTCCATTGCTGATTATGGCTTGGAAGATTATGTAAGAGCATTTATAGATAGGGGAAGTTGGGATTCTGGTAATGGCGTCCCCATGCTTTGTCCATATTGGTATATTCGTAATTTGATGGTAATTTGTCTCTTCTCACCTATTATATATTATGGTATTAAATATTTGAAATGGATACCAGTATTGGCATTGTTCATATGGTGGGTATCAATTCCATATAATGGAATGATAGCTTCGAGTCTCTTGTTCTTCAGTATAGGAGCCTATCTCTCTATCGAACAGGAAAATCCAATCGCTGTATTGCAGAAAAACAAAATAGTTTTTTTGTGCATTTGGGCTATAGCTTTCCTCATTGACTGGGCGCATTGTTTTATGATTGTTCCTTATGCATTATATTTTCATCGTATTTCTCTCTTGCTGAATATTTTCCTTTTATTGTTGGTTGGTAGCTATTTGGGAAATAAACAGTATTTAGGTCGGGAATTACTCGATAAGTCTGCATTCTGGATTTATACGGTACATTATCCAATGACCATTGCGTTTGGAACTATATCTGCAAGGTATTTGCAGAAAGCTCCAGACT
>Ga0247609_10004039_pt1 | contig 14689 bp, 17 predicted proteins | sample 172DNAGHGlowgp2_FD_193487 | JGI IMG/M metagenome (GOLD analysis project Ga0247609, IMG submission 193487) | Sheep rumen microbial communities from Palmerston North, Manawatu-Wanganui, New Zealand - 1728 DNA GHGlow gp2 | ecosystem: Host-associated > Mammals > Digestive system > Stomach > Rumen ...
AGTTGATTGAAAATTTCAGTAATTTAACAATAATTTATGTTAATAAATTATTTTGTAAAAATAACACAACCATTTTCAGTTATTCCAAGTGTATGTTCCCACTGTGCAGACAAACTTCCGTCATCTGTGTATGCCGTCCAGCCATTGCCTTTATCAATATGAAGTCTCCAATCCCCCATATTTATCATTGGTTCTATTGTAAAAATCATACCAGGTTTTAAAGTAACATCAAAATATTTTCTCTCAAAAATTGATGGCATATAATGTAAAACACTTGGTTCATCGTGAAAAACTTTTCCACATCCATGACCGCAAAAATCACGAACAACGGAATAACCATTTTTTTCAGCATGTTGCTGTATTTTTCTACCTATTTCAAGCAATTTATTCCCAGGTTTTGCTTGTTTTATTCCAATTTCTAAACATTCTTTTGTAATCTGAACTAATTTTTCCCTATCCTTATACTTTCCTTCTTTAAATCCTTCACCAACACAATACATTTTACTTGCATCACCAAAATAACCATCCACTATTGAAGTAACATCAACATTTATAATATCTCCATCTTTTAGTTTTGTATTATCTGGAATGCCATGACAAACAACATCGTTTATTGAAGTGCAAACATTTTTTGGATATCCTTCATAACCAAGACAAGCGGAAATTCCACCTCCTTTTTTTATCATTTCAACGCAAAAATCATCAATTTCTTGTGTCGTTGTTCCTACTTTTATAAAGTCATCTAATGCATTTAAAACGGTTGCCGTTAATTTTCCAGCAACTTTCATTTTTTCAAAATCTTTTTTATTATAAATCTTTATCACGACTCTTTATTATATTTTGTTTATAATTTTCAAGAAAGATTTTTTGATTCTTTTATTTTTTTAAATATAATAAAAATATGCCAGATGTAGGTGTTTTAAATGGAAAAAGTGCAGATTTATTAAAACAAAATCAAGGCCCTTTAACATCGCCTGCTTTACAAAATGCAAATCATTTATCAGCACCTTTTGGTGGTGGAAAATCTGTTTTAAATGCAAATATTCAAGATCAAGCAAGATTAAATCAATACGGTATCGCTGGAAACGTTGGATCAATAAATAACGCACAAGAACTTGATGTTAATAAAGGAATAAATCCAGGCTCATCTTTGACAACAAAAACTGTCAGTAATGCAAGTTTAGGAGCAACGACTTACTTATAATTTTTACATTACATATTTTGTATTAAATACTCGGCAATTTGAACACCATTTAAAGCAGCACCTTTTCTTAAATTATCACAAACAAGCCAAAAGTTTATGCCATTTTTAACACTAAAATCTCTTCTTATTCTTGACACAAAAACACAATCTGTATCAACAGATTCACATTGAACGGCATAACCTCCATCTTCTTGTCTGTCCATAACAACAATAGGGTCTATATCTCTTAAATATTCAATCAATTCTTCGATGTCAAATTCATTTTCAAATTCAATATTAACACTTTCAGCATGACATCTAAAAACAGGAACTCTAACGCAAGTTGCGGACATTGATATTTTTTTTCCAAGTATTTTTTCAGTTTCATTTATCATCTTGTCTTCTTCTTTTGTAAAACCATCGTGTGAAAAACTATCACATTGAGGGATACAATTAAATGCTATTTGTTTAGGATAAACTTTTCCTTTTAAATTATCACTTTCTATATGTTGTATTTCCGCTTCATAATAACCTTTTGTTTGATTATATAATTCATCCATTGCTTTTTTTCCACTACCTGAAACTGCTTGAAATGTTGTTAAAACTACACGTTTTACCTTATATTTTTCATCTAATGGTTTTAAACAACAAACAAGTGGTATTGTTGTGCAATTTGGAGTTGCAATAATTCCACTTGAAAAATTGTCCAATACATTTGAATTTACTTCTGGAACAACCAAAGGAACATTTTTGTCCAATCTATATAATGAACCCTTATCTATAACTATAATTCCCATTTTTGCAAGTTTTTCAGCATATTGTTTGCTAACATCATTACCAGCACACAAAAAGGCAATATCTACTTCGTTTTTTTCAAAATCAAAACTGTCTAATTCTTGAATTTCAATTTGTTTTTCAATAGACATTGATATTTTTTTTCCAGCAGAATTTTTAGATGCCAAAGCAAAAACATTTTTATATGGAAACTCTCTTTCTTCAAGTATTTTTAAAACTTCCCTTCCAACATTTCCAGAAGCACCTATAACAGCAACATTAAAATTTTTAACATTAGACATAAAATTATTTATCGTTTAAACTTTTTTCAACAATTTGATGTGCTAATTTTGAACTTCTACCAGCCCCCATAAACACAATCAAATTATCTTTTTCAAATGCTTTTATTTCTTTCAATTTTGATTTTATTTTTTTAACATCTAACTCACAAGAAAACACATTTTTATTATGTTTTTTACATTTTTTTACAACAAAATCTTGTGTAATTCCTTCTATCTGCTGTTCTGATGATGCATATATTGGCAATACTAAAACATTATCAGCTTCTTTTAAAATATCAGCAAACAAATCAATACTGTCTCTAACTCTTGTATATCTATGAGGTTCAAAAACTATTGTTAATTTTCCTTTTAAATTATTACATTTCATATAGTGTTTTGCAGAACCTATTGCAGAATGAATTTTTTGAGGATTATGAGCATAATCATCAACAATTAAAGTTTTTTGACATTCACCACATATTGTAAATCTTTTTTGAATTCCAGCAAATTGAGAAAAGGTTTTTGCAATTTTACCGCTATTTTGATTTAAAATATACCCAACAGCAAAAACTGTTGTTGCGTTTGATGCGTTTATTTCACCATACATATTGCTTAAAAATACATTTTTTTCACTTGTTTTATTTATGTTGTTAAAAACATCAAACACAATGCCATCTTTTCTATATTTAATATTACTACAATAAAAATCGGCTTTTTTATTTACTGCACTATATGTTATAACTTGTTTTACTTTATTTTTAGTTTTTTTGTTATTGTTTTTTTTATTATTCAATTCTTTCTCTAATTTCTTAACCAAATCTTTACCAACTTTATCGTCTATACAAACAATAATATTACCATTATTATCAACAATCTTTTTTGCAAATCTATAAAAATAATATTCTAAATTTTCTATTGTTTTATAAAACTCCATATGTTCAGGATCTATATTTGTTATAACACCTATATTTGCCGGCATTCCAAGAAAACTACCATCACTTTCATCACTTTCTACAACAAAATATTTTTTTCCTATCTCACAATTTGTTTTACTATCATTTAATACACCACCAATCAAAACATTCGGCTTTTTACCAATTTTATTTAACATATTTCCAATTAAACCGGTGGTTGTTGTTTTTCCATGACTACCAGCAATAACAATATTAAAATAATTTTTCATCAACATTGCTAACATTTTTCCTCTATCATACATTGGCATTTGCAATGCTTTTGCTTCTATAGCCTCAATATTTGTGCTTAAATCTATTGCGTTTGTATATACAAAAATATCGTTTCCTCTTACATTTTCTGCTTTATGCTTAATTTTTACATCAATTCCAAGTTTTTTTAATTTTTCAGTATTTGAATTTTCTTCTTCATTACTTCCACAAACCTGATATCCACAAGATTTTGCAAGTAATGACAAACCACTTGTTCCTATTCCACCGATGCCACAAATAAATAGTTTTACACTACTTTTTTTGATAATTCTACTTATTTTTTGCATCATCATAAATTTTTTTTTACAAATATTTAAATCTTATTTTAATTTACAAGTTTTTTTATTTTTTAATCCACCACCGACATATAGAAGGTCGGGCTTGTTGTATTGGATTTTTTAATAAATAACAAACAAAACAATATATCTAAAAATTAAATTGCAATTTGACTTTTATTTTTAATAAAAGATTTTCATATATATGAATATAACTGCTATTTTTTTAAATAGTCCATTTGACGATGAAATAAGAATTGATTGTGAAAGTATAAAACTAAACACAACAACAGATGGAGAAATAGTGATATTACCAAATTTTAGAAAATCAATTTTTGAAATAAAAGATACAATATTAGAATGTAAAAATAATGATAAAATAAGAAAAATACAAATATCAGGAAATGGAATTATAAAATTTGACAATAAAAACAATGTTTTAAATTGTTTTGGTTTATTTAGTGAAATAAAAGATACAGATAAGTAATTTTATTGTTTTTTTAATGTTAGATATAAAAAGTAAAACACAACATTTATATTCACTTATAACAAAACAAAGTATATCTTTTTTACTAAAAAATGGCTTTTCATATTTAAAAATCATCTTGATATTCACGATAATGTGGTCGGTTTTTTCTGGAAGCAAAGATCCTTTAATGATCGCATGTGGAATTGTTGGAGTTATAGCGACCTTCATATTGTGTATATTAGGAAAAATCATATCACCAACGTCATATATTATAAGATTAAGTTTTTTTAGATATGTTTATATTTTGTTAAGAGATGTTATAATTTCAAGCATTCAAATGGTTAAAATTATATATGCAGAAAAATTAAAGATAAATCCAGGAACAATAACAATGAACGTTTCAAAACTAACAAACCAAGAAAAAATACTTTTTTCAAACTTAATAACAATGACACCAGGAACTTTTGTTATTGCGGTTGAAGGAGATAATTTTTTAATTCATGCTTTAAATAAAGATGATTTACAATTTAAAGATAATAGAGAAATTAAAACGTTATTACAAAAAATGCGTAGTGATGCTGATGAAAATAATAATAAGGATATTAAGATGATAATAAAATGATTTATTTAATTTGTGGTTATATAATAGCGGTTGTTATGGTGCATATCTTGTTATTTACAAGGGCGAGTTATATGAGCCGTATTTTACTTATAAATAGTGCAATTTCTTGTTTAGCAGTTGCAATGTTGCTTTTATCTTATTATTTTAAAGATACAAACTTTATTGATGTTATATTTTTCTATATAATAATGTCACCAATAGGGTTTTATGGAATATTTTTATACTACAAAAACAATACAAAAAATACAAAAAAATTCGTAGAAAAAAAAGAAGAACAAAAACAAAATATTTAAATTAAAATATGTTAATAATAAATAAAAGACTAAATTTTGATTATAATGTTCATGATAGTTTTGAAGCAGGTATTGTTTTAACAGGTGCAGAAGTAAAAAGTATAAGAAAAAATCATATAGGAATAGTTGATTGTTATGTATCAATAAAAGAAAGAGATGCTTGGTTGTTAAACTGGAACATTCCAAAATATGAGCAATCTTTTAAGTATAATAATTATGATCCAAGAAGACCAAAAAAATTATTATTAAAACATCAAGAAATTGCAAGAATTATAGGAATGATTAAAAGAAATGGTTATTCTATAATTGTTGGCAAACTTTATACAAACAAAAGAGGGTGGATAAAACTTGAACTTGCACTTGTTACTGCAAAAAAGAAATACGACAAAAGACAATATATAAAAGAAAAGGACGAAAGAAGAGAAATGGGAATTAAATTTAAAGAATAGTTTTATAATATATTATTTTCTTGACATTCTTTAATATCACTTTGGACAACCAATGGTCTTGATTGTTTTTTTTCATTTGCAAGTTTTTCAATACAATAATTATTATATTGCAAGAAAGAAACCAAAAGATTTGAATTTTCAATTTTACTAATACTTTTTTTACCTTGTTCACAAAACATTTTTGATTTATTTAACAATTCATTTATAGTTCCTTCATCTTCTGTTTCATATATTTCTTCATATGTATTCATTAAATTACAAAGATTGCTTATATATGTTTTTAAAGATTGCTTTTGTTTTTCATTTACATTTGCAATAATTTCTATACATTCAGCCCCAGCCAAAAACAATGAATTTATTTTTAGTTTCCTTATTCTTGTTTTTTCATCATTTTCTAATTGTTTTTTTTTAAAAAGTAATTTCATCATTTGTCCGCCACCTATTCCATCTTTGCCACTATATTTTGCTATAATTTTAACAATTTGACATCTAATATCATTATTTAATTTAACAGAACCATTACTTGTTATTATTTCCATAATCAATGAATAAAGTGTATTTGAGGCAACTATTGTTTGAGCACTTCCAAATTTCTTATGACAACTTTCTCTATTATGTCTATAATCATCGTTTTCTAATTCAGGCATAGCGGTTTGCATTATAATATAATTATGCATCATTTCTATAATTGAGCCAACAAATAAACTTTTTGCAAGGTTGATATCAAACACTTTGCCTAACAATTCAACAAAGAACGATCTATAATGTTTTCCTCCTGAAAATATAGCATACTCCATAATATCCATTAGTTGTTTTTTGCTATCTTCACAATCTTCATTGAAATTTTGATGCAATAATTTAAGCATTTTTTTTCTTACATTTTTCTTATGAACCTTTAATAAACTTGTTATTTCAATAAATTCATCAGGAATGTTTTGATTATCAATGTTATCGTCCAAATCGTAATACATCAAAAAACAATATTATTTTATTTTTTTTTCAACTTCTGTCAAAAGAAAAATTTATTTTTTTTTAAATAATTTTCTTGACATTGTTAAATAAAAATATCTTTTAAATTTAATTTAAAATGAGCGATTTAACATCAAAAATTATAGGAGTTGGTGGATATTTACCTGATAAAATAATAACTAATTTTGATTTAGAAAAAATTGTTGATACAACCGATGAATGGATAAAAACAAGAACAGGAATAACAAAAAGACAAATTGCAGAAAATCAAACAACAAGCGATTTGGCTATTGAAGCAATAAAAGATGCGATAAATAATGCAAATATAGATAAAAATGACATAGATTTAATAATATGTGCAACAACAACTCCAGATTTAACTTTTCCAAGTACAGCGTGTATAATTCAAAATAAACTTGGAATTGAAAAAAACATAATTGCTTTTGATATTCAAGCAGTTTGTTGTGGATTTGTATATGCTCTTTCAGTTGCAAATGATATAATAAAAAGTGGAAAAATCAAAACGGCAATAGTTGTAGGAGCAGAAAAAATGTCATCCTTGATTGATTGGAAAGACAGAACAACTTGTGTTTTATTTGGTGATGGAGCAGGAGCGATAGTTTTACAATCAACAAACGAAGAAAACACAGGCATTATTGACACAGAACTTTATGCAAATGGAAATTATATTGATATGTTAAAAACATCGGGTGGAACTTCAACAAATCAAGTTGCAGGAAATATTTTAATGGATGGAAAGGCGGTTTTTAAGCATGCAGTTGAAAAAATGTCATCATCAATTCAAAACATAGTTAAAAACAACAATCTAACTCTTGAAGATATTGATTTTATAATTCCACATCAAGCAAATTATCGTATTTTATCAATGGTTGCAGAAAAATTAAATATTCAAAATGAAAAATTTATAATTACAATAGACAAGCACGCAAATACAAGTTCAGCATCAATTCCTCTTGCACTTAATGAAGCAATCAAACAAAACAAAATCAAAAAAGGTGATTTACTAATTTTTGAAGCCCTTGGCGCAGGATTTACTTGGGGGAGTGTGTTGGTGAGGTGGTAGAAGTCCAACAATAACTTCAAAAATTGACAAATAATTTTAAATCTTTATATATTATTTTGATTTAAAGAATTTATGTTTAAAGAATTTATAAATTACATATCTGATTTCTTTGTTCAGCTATTTAGAACAATCATAAAATTGATAAATAATTGTGAAGTTAAAAGAAAGTGGTTTGTAAATGTTATAAGTAATTCAACTGTTTACAGTCGTGGAGATAATTATTTTATAAAAAAAAATATAGATATTTTTAAATGTTTCCCAATGGAAATTACAATATATTGTAACAATGAAATAGCAAAAAAAGATCTTGATACACTAATTGATAATGCTTTATTAGGATGCTATGATAAAATCATAAAAAAAATTTATAAAAAAAATTTAAAAAAAATATTAAAAATATACAAGAAAAATATTTAAAAAACAATCAAAATGACCAAATATAACACATACACAATATTTATTTTAACTTCACCACTTGATTTTATTAAGTTTATCGCTGATTAGTTTTTTTGTGATTTTAGTATATTTTTGAGTTGTTGAAAGATTTTCGTGCCCAAGTAATGACTGAATTTGTTTTATATTTGCTCCATTTTCAAGCAAACTTGTAGCAAAAGAATGTCGCATTGTGTGAGGAGAAAAATATTGAAAACCATAATATATTTTAATTTGTTGAAAAACTCTATCAATATCGCGAGAAGTTAAAATTTTACCTTTTGCATTTATAAAAACTTTATTTTTTAAAATAATTCCATTTTCTTTTGCTTTTTTTAAATATTCATTGTATTTATTTTTTATTTCCGGAAGTATATAAATCATTCTTTCTTTTTGTCCTTTTCCTAAAATTGTTATTGTGTCTTTTTTTAAATCATTATGTGTCAAAGAAAGTGCTTCACTAATTCTTAAACCAGTTGCAAAAAGTAGTGTCAAAATCAATCTATCACAGGCTAAATCAAAACTATTTTTATATTTAATTATATTTTCAAGATTGTTAATAATATTAGTAATTTGTTCGCTTTGAATTGCTTTTGGAAGTCCATTTTTAAACTTCAAACCATTCATATTTAAAATATTTTCGTTTTTAATACCATAAACTTCATTCAAAAACAAAAAATACATTTTTATTGAAACAATTTGTCGTGAAATAGTGCGATTTGTTGCCTTTTCTCTGCGGTCAATAAGCCAATTTTTTATATCATCGTTGCTGATTTTTCTAAGTTGTTGCAAGTTGTTAATATCAACGTTCAAAAACTCACAAAAGTGCAAAATATCCTTTGTATAAGCCAAAATTGTCTTCTCGCTCGCCGACCGATGAATTTTTAGGAATGTGAGGTAGGTGTTAATAGGTTGCATTTATTTTTTCACTAAATTCAATAATACAATTATGAATATATTTATGTATAGCATCTATCATTGCATCAAGTATTTCCGTTGTTAAATATTTATTCTCGTTATAAATTGTTTCACATTCTTTTTTTATCTTTTCATCTTTATATTTTTCATAATCTTCATATTTTTTACACTTATCACTATTTTTAAATTTGTTTAAGTCTAAAACAATATGACCAAGTCTTTTTGAAAAATCTTGCACACATATTAAATAAAAAAAATATTTTTTTTCGTATTCTTCGTTTGCTGATACACGTCTAGTAATTTCAAAAACAACTTCATAAGGATATGGTAAAATTTTTTCTTCTTTAATAATTTCTATTAAACAACAATCTATAATATGTTCAATTTTTTTTATTATTTTTTGTTTTTCTTTCTCTCTATCATCTTTCACCAACTTAAAATTTTTTCCAGCAAATATTAAAGCAAAAATTCCACAAAGACCGCTAATTATTTGCATAAAATCAACAATTTTATCACAACTTATAAAATCCAACATATTTATGTTAAATATACAATCAAAAATATCACAAAACATTTTTTATTTTTTCAACCACTCCAATAAATCTTTTATATCTTCTTTTTTAGTTTCAAGGTCTTTGCTATATTGCAATATAAATCCGTGGTAATAGTCATAAACTTCTGCCGTTTCTGGAATTGTTGCTGTTAAAAATTTGCGAATTTCTGTGTCATTCTTAAAATTAAATCCAAGTTTTATAAGCAATCTTCTTGTGTACACATCTATTATAAAAGATGGTTTGTAAAATGAATAAACTAAAATATCATCAGCTGTTTCAGGACCTATACCTTTGATCGCAAGTAATTCTTTTCTTATCTCGTTTGTTTCTTTTTCTTTTACTTTTTCAGCATCATAGTTATATTTTTTAAACCAAGCAGTTAATGATTTTATTGTTTTTGTCTTTACTTTTCCATATCTACAAGAATAAATATATTGTGAAAAAAGTTCTTCATCTACCATTTCAATCCATTCTGGTGTAAAACTATCTTTAAAGTTTTGTTCGGCTTTTTCAACAGATTTCCAAGTTGTATTTTGCACAAGAACAGATTCGATCATTATTTTATATGGTTCATTTGGCCACCATTCTTTTTTATATTTTGATGATAAAAAATTGTAGATTTGGAGAGATGTTTGTTTTTTATTTTCTAACATAAACGTATTTTAATAACATATTACAAACAACAAAACATATATTGCGTCAAAATATATAATTTTTGTTCTTAAAAACATATTTACACTTCCTTTTAAAATTGAAAATTTAATTTAAAATAAAAAAATTAAATTTTTTATTGACTATTATAATTAAATCAAAATATATGTAAATGTATGCGGGTGTAACTCAGTTGGTAGAGTGTTACCTTGCCAAGGTAAATGTCGTGGGTTCGAACCCCATTACCCGCTCGTTTTGTGTTTATATTTTATGAAAATTTGTAGTATATTTAATAAAAACAGTGATAGTTGCAATGGAAAATGCTGTGTTATTTGCAACATTATTGCAACAATTGTAATTTCATTGATTGTTTCTTTAATTGTAAATGCAACAATGGGGGCAAGTCGTGTAAAATCAGTTATCAAAAAAGATCCTGAATTTATAGTTGATTCAATAAACGAAATGTATAAGAAAAAACAAGATGAAGAAAGAAAAAATAGAGAAAAAAAAGCACCAGAAGTTGCAAAATCTTTAAATGAAAAAAATAATCCATACTTAGGAAATAAAAATGGTTCAAAAGTTATAATTGAATTCTTTGACTATGCTTGTGGACATTGTAAAAAACAATCACAAGAATTGCACAAAGTAATACAACAAAATAAAGATGTTAAAGTTGTATTAGCAGATTTAGCAATAATGTCTCAACATTCATTGTTATCGGCACAAGTTGGTGTTTATATTGGGTTATATGCTCCTTCAAAAATGGAAAAATATTATTTAGGAATGTCAAAAGAACAAGTAACACCAGAAAATATAAAGAAAGTATTAAAAAACATTGGTTTGCCTGAAAATTATGTTGAAAGAGCAACAAAAGATACAAAAGTTAGAGAAGTTTTAGAAAGAAACTTCAATGCCGCAAGAGACATGGGATTACAAGGAACACCAGCTTTGGTTATAGGTGATAAATTTATTCCAGGAATGATTACGGCAGACGATATTATTTCGATATTAAAATAATATCAATGACTAAAACAATTAGAACAAACACAAAACACATCGCTTTTGGTGATGTGTTTTTTTGTTTTTTAGAAGCAGAAAAATATTTAACAATAGAAATAATACAAAAAACATCAAATATATTTTGTGAAACTGGCGGTAAAGAAAGAATAAAACAAAATATTTTAAAAGACAAAACGACAAATATTGAAGAATTAAAAAATAAAATAATAGAATGCAATAATCTAAAAGAAGAACTTGTAAAACAATTAAAAGAAAATTATAGAATTCCTGAAAAATTAATTGCAATAACAGGAACAAAAGGTAAAACTTCAAGTTGTTGGTTTACAATGCAAATTCTCGGCCTATTTGGCAAAAAATGTGGATATATTGGCACACTTGGGTCTTATTTCTTTGATGGAGAAAAAATTGAAAAAATAAACAAAGAAGACACGTTAACAACGCCATCTATTGATGATATTTACTATTTTTTAAATCAATTTTCACAAAGAAATGCAGAAATTGCTGTTTTTGAAACATCGAGTCATGCATTACAACAAGGGAGAATTGACGGATTACACGTTGATTTTAGTGTTTTTACAAATCTATCACAAGACCACTTAGATTATCATAAAACAATGAATAATTATTTTAATGCAAAAAGTTTATTGTTTTCAAAATATCAAAAAAAAAACGATATTTGTGTTATAAACGGAGATGATGAAAGATATAATGAATTACAAAATATATGTAAAAAAAATGAATTAAAAATATATTCAGTTGGGCAAAAACAACATTGTGATGTAAAAATAAAATCAATAACACAAGAAAATGACCATCAAAATGTTATTTTTAATTTCAACAACAAAGATTTTTCATTTAAAACAGATATTCTTGGAGAGTTCCAAATATACAATTTACTTGAGGCTTTAACAATATGCAAAAATGTTTTAAGTATTGATTTTGACAAACTATGTGAAAAAATAAATAAAATAAAAGCACCAATAGGTAGAATGCAAAAAGTTGGAAATACAAATATTTTTGTTGATTTTGCACATACACCAAAATCACTTGAAGAAAGTATAAAATTGCTAAAAAGTAGATATAAAAATATAATTACAGTGTTTGGATGCGGAGGAAATAGAGATAAAAAAAAGCGACCAATTATGTGTGAAATTGCTTTAAAATTATCAAATTTTGTTATTATAACAAGCGACAATCCAAGGTTTGAAAATCCACACGATATAATTAAAGATATTGTATGTTTTGAAGAAAAAGAAAACAAAAACCCTTTATTTATCGATGATTTTGTAAATGATGAAATAAATAAAATAAATACAAAATATCAAAATCAAAATTGTGATTTTAAGATAATAGAAGATAGAAAAGAGGCTATAAAATTTGCCGTAAATACATATTTAAATAAACAAGAAACCGCCGTTGTTATAGCAGGAAAAGGACACGAAAATTATCAAATTATAGGTGATGTAAAACATCATTTTGACGATTTTGAAGAAGTAGAAAAAAACATTAAATAACTATAAATATTAAAAATAATAAATAAAATAAAAAATAAATATAATTTTTAATAAATATTTTTGAAGAAAAAACTATAATTTTAAATCAAAGAATGATACAGTTTCTCCAATATTAACATTATTCTTATAAACAATTTGTTCTTGTAAAGTTAAATTTGATTGTTTTATAATATTTAATTCATATTCGCCATGTTCAACATTATCGGAAACCATAAATATATTTGACGGAAGACCCACCCATTGTCTTATATCAACCAATCCGCTCTTTGTTATCCCATATTCGCCTGCCTTATACGCCGCTACCGCTGTTGCAAGACCAGCCAACTTCACATAAGAATTATTTGAATTACTTGATATTGCATATGTAATTGCTATTGGTGTTAAAAGTGCTAAATATTTTGCAGTAACCGAGGAAATAATTTCTGACTTAATTTTTTCAAATTTTTCATACAAATTCATATAACTTATATCACTTATTGGTTCCGATAAAACTATTGGTTTTCTAATAACAACATTGTTATCTTTTCTAAGTTCATAAAAGTATCTATAATCTGGCGTTTTTGAAGACATTGTTGGTAATTCATATGTTGCTCTATCCAATGATAAAGCTAAAATCAATTTATAAATATTTCCACTTGCTAAACCAAGTAATGATAAAACTGGAACTCTTTTTACAACAACTTTTTTATTTGTAATTTGTCCGTCTTGAATTACTATTGCAAGATTTGCCGATTGTCCTTGTTTTAATCGTTCAAGTTGTCTATCACAATATTCAACAATATCTCTAACATATAAATTGTTTAAATCAATAAAACTTTTTCTCTTTACTTCATCTTTTAAATTATTTACAAATGAAATATTATTTTTGTTAAAAGCCCTATAAACAGCATATCTATTTACAGCAATATCTTTTGCATCAATATAAAGTTGTTTTGCAATTTGCAAGTTTTCCTTATCACCAATTTGCTCGTGTATAAAAGCACCCCAAAGTTTAATTAACAAATCTTTATAATATAATTTATCATAATCATCAATGTATTTTCCATTCATCCAACTATCCCAATATAAGACATTTGCTTTTGCAGACATTAGATAATTTATTCTTTCTTGGTTTGTTAAAGTTTTTGTCAAAAGTTGTTTTGATTCTTTATTTTCATACTCACAAAAACCACGTGCAAAAATTTCATAATTTATAAGTGATTTATAGAAATTTACAAGTGATTTTTCATATGTTTCACCGTAAAAAACATCATCTCCAGCACCAAGATTCGACGATATTGCTTTACCAATACTTTTTGTTTGTTGTTCTTCAATTATTGATGTTGATTTGTTAAATGCTTCTATTGCGCTACAATATTTACCATTATTATAATATGCATTTCCAACTTCTAAACTTTTAAGTAAGACATTTTCATTTCCTTTTAAAAAATCCTCATTTAGAACTTTTTTTTCAACTTCTTGGTAATTTTTGTTTGCATAAGAGTTTATTAAACTATTTTGGTTTGTCCTGTAATTTCCTTTCGAACAAGAGCAAACAAAAACAATTATTGATAATATAAAAAAATATCTTGTTTTTAAAAGCATAAAATATTGTTCTAATTAAAATTACCAACTATAACCTTTTCTTTCTGAGAATTTAGAAAATTTATATCTTGCTCTAACAATTTCAACACCACTTGCAACATCTGTCATTCTAATATTTACAGAATACTCTTTTATTGTTTTTCCGTCTGACATTTCTGGTTTCATGTTTACATTTCCAAAAATCATCAAATCTGCTCCAACTTGTGTTCCAATATTTTTAGCCTCTGTTGTTGAAACCATACCGTCATTTTGATATTGTATTTCTATAAGAATTTTATCTCTCCCCGCTTCATCTATCAACACAAAATCTCCACTTTCAAGTAATTTTGACAATAATTCATCGTTTAAATCTTGAATTGGAAAATACGCCTCCGATGTATTATTTTGTAATTCT
>Ga0247609_10004040_pt1 | contig 14682 bp, 6 predicted proteins | sample 172DNAGHGlowgp2_FD_193487 | JGI IMG/M metagenome (GOLD analysis project Ga0247609, IMG submission 193487) | Sheep rumen microbial communities from Palmerston North, Manawatu-Wanganui, New Zealand - 1728 DNA GHGlow gp2 | ecosystem: Host-associated > Mammals > Digestive system > Stomach > Rumen ...
AGGGCTTCGCTCCACCAGTCCCACTGAGGGATGCCTAACCGCTCGATGGCGGGCGACGAGTTCATCATCAGCGACACCTTCTCTTCAAGTGTCAGTCGGCCAAGGAGGTCTTCCACGCGCTGCTCAACGGGCAGTGACGGGTTCTGATAGGGCAACGGCTGTGTTTGTGCAGTTGCCTGCAGGGAAAGGGCGACGCCCATAGCCCCCAAGAATAGCTTTAGTGTTTTCATCTCAGATTCAGTTAAGTCATTATTGAATTATCTCACTATCATTTTCTTTCCATTACGAATGTAGAGTCCCTTTTTCAGCTGCACATTCTGAACCTTACGGCCCTGCAAATCGTAGAGCGCATCGCTGCCGTATGAAACCGTAGTGACAGCGCGGATGCCCGTCTCGTTATTCACGGTGTGCAGCTTGAGCCAAAGGCAGGACTGCGCATTGCCAGAAGGTGTGAAGGTCAGTTTCTCAGTGACAGGCGTTGTCAACTGGATGGTATAGACAGCGAAGGCTGGCGAGGCATCGCGGGCGGGAAACACATAGTCGGTGGCAGCAAAGGTCTGACCAGCCAGCTCGCTGAGATAGACCGACTGTCCTTCAGCGTTGCCATAGCCGTAGAGGGTAACGGCATCGATGGTGACATCGGCAGGCAGGATGATGGTATATTTCTTGTTGCTGGAAAACTTCAAAGTGCCGGAACTGCCTGTAGCAGGGGTTCCCGACATACTGCTGATTTTCAGTCCACCGGAAAATGACCAGTCATCGTTAGAAGTCATGCCGCTGACCTCCAACTCCGTCACGGGCTGTGGCTCGCCTCCCATCAGCTCACCCCCTTCGTTCTGGGCGGCAGTGATGTCAGCCACGAGCGAGTTGAGATAGACTTCCAGGTTCGTATAGCCCTCGTCATTGAGCAGATTGCCGTCGGCAGACTTCTTCGGATCCAGTCCGTGAGCTGTCTCCCATTCGTCGGGCATGCCGTCACCATCGGTATCGGTCAGGGCATCGGTGCTGTTCAGTGTAGGCCATGCGTTCCAAGAGGTGGTGGCGCTATAGGGTTTGTTGTCGTCTTGCGTGTTGATAAAGCCTTTGCTCAGGCCAGCCCCAGTCGCCGAGGCAGTATTATTGCGCGTATCGTTGACAATCTGGTCATCGAACGTATCGCGATGGAGCGAGGCACCGACATAGTCGAGCACGCGCTGATAGGCATCGGCTGCCGTATGGGTAGTGGTATAGACAAAAGGCATCGGCTCAGCGAGTTTGATGCTGTCCTTCGTAGCCTGTGTCCAGGTACCGTCGCATCCTGAAGCATCGACCTGATCCAAGACTCCAATTTTCCAGTTGTTAGCAGTCACGTCGCTATAAACGCTGTTCACGTTGCCCGTGACGTAATATTTGCCCCAGAGATGAAGGGCGGGCGCATAGTCGGGATAGTTCCTGACATACTCATTGGTACGAATGCCAATGCCGGCGATGCGCTTGCCTTTGGTGCCCGTAGGAGAACCGGGGCCGGGCTTGTAGTAGTTGTTGACGATGTTGACCGTCATGCCCTCACCGCCGTAGCAGCCGTTGCCACCGAAGTTATAGATGACGTTGTTACGCATGTCCATGCGCTCGTCGAGCTGTGTAGTAGGACGCGGGCCGAGTCGGGGCGTACGACTGGTATGATGGGCAATGAGGTTGTGATGGAACGAAGCGCCGCTACCGCCCCAGTTACCTCCGTAGCCGTGGGCGCCCTTGGAGTGCCCAGAGTTGACGAGGCTCTGTGCCACGAGACACCACTGCACGGTAGTGTTCCTATTACCTAAGACAGACAGGCACTCGTCGATGCTCCACGACACGGAGCAATGGTCGATAATCCAGTCCTGCTTGTCGAAGCCGCCAAAACCGTCCCAGCCGTCGGCACCGTCCTTGAGCACGTTCTTATTACCCAGACGGAAACGCATATAGCGCACGATGACGTTGTTGCCTGTGATGTTACAGGGATAGTCAGCCACGCAGATGCCGTCGCCGGGAGCCGTCTGCCCCGCGAGGGTCGTGTTGGAGGGGATATTGAGTGCCGACTCCAGATGGATGGTTCCTGAGACATCGAAGACGATGGTCTTGGCACCTTGCTGCTGCAGACACCAGCGTAGCGACTGATAGCCGCTGTCCTTCAGGGTCTTCACGTGGAGCACCTTACCACCGCGTCCTCCAGTGGTGTAACGGCCGAAGCCTTCAGCGCCGGGGAATGCGGGGGTCTTTACTGTCTGCTGGGCCGAGGCTGTCATGGCCAGTGCCAGGAGGGAGATGACGATTGGATTTCTCATTATAGTAAACAAAGTTTAAAGAAAAATCCCCGACGGCCTCATGCCGCCGGGGAGCTTATAAATATAAGTGGTTTGTGAGCTTACTTCGCTTTGATATTACTTGACGACTTTCTTGCCGTTCATAATCTTGATGCCCTTGAAGTTCTTAGCGACCTTCTGGCCAGCGAGGTTGAAGATAGCGCCGTTAGCCTTGGCAACAACGTTCACAGAAGTAATGCCATTGGCACCGCCTGCCACCGGAGTAATCTCGATAGAAGAGATCAGGATGTTACCCGTGCCAGAGTACTTCTTGAAGGTGTGAATACCACCAGTAAGACCGAAGGTGATGATATTTGCCTCGGGGAAGAGCTTCAGGTCGGCAGCCTCGTTACCCTCAGCGTCCACATGGCAGTAGTTCGTACCATCAACATTGACGAAGCACTTACGGTCGGCAACAGCTGCCCCCCCCTCTGCATCATCAGCATCAATATTCTTACAAGAATTCTTCGAGCAGATAACCTTTACGTCAACAGAGTCGCCATCAGCCACCAGGAAGGAGATGTTGGTGTTGTTCATCTTGATATAGATATCCTTATCGTCAATCTGATAATCAGTATTCTTTACGACTGCGAACTCAAGATCTTTCACGAAGAAGTCCATCTTGTCGGCGCTGATAGCACCGTCCTCCACCTTATAGACCTCACCAGTGGTAGATTGAGCGGTAGCTTCCTCGTCGAGGACTGCAGTACCAGTGGTCACGGCGATAGTCTTCTTCTCCTTGATAGGATTCAGCACATAGACATCCTGAGAAGTGCTCTTCGAGATGAACTCGGCATAGTCACCATTGATAATCTTAGAGTAAGCAGTAACAGTAGCCGACTCTTCCAGCGTAATAGAGCTGGTCTTCTTCTCATTATCACCATTTACCAGAATGTAGTTCTCAGCGCCCTCGTAGGGAGAAGTGATGGTTACGTTAGCACCCTCTGCGGTAATGGAGGGAGCGTCGAACTGGAAGCTGACTGCAGCCTCGTTGTCAGCGTTCTCAATGATCATATCGTCGGTTCCGATTTTCCCGTCTTCATCGAAGTCGTAGAAAGCCTGGAACTTCACAGACATGTCCTTATAGCACTTGATGGGCGCTGTGTAGACAGGGCTGGTAGCGGTAGGTTCTGAACCGTCTGTGGTGTAAGTAACAACGGTCTTCGTGACAACGCCTTCTTCAACAGCATCAACTGCCTTACAGGTTACTTCGCGATACCAAAGTCCGTCTGCAAATGTCTGCTCGCCAACCTTCACGCTGGGGGTACCAGGAGCTTCGTTGGCCTCGACAATAATGTAGCTCACGAACATGTCGCCATTGTATGAACCGATGTAAATGGTGTAGTCATCATCTGCAGACCATTCATAGCGGAAACCTGTATCAGTAGAGGGGAAGGCCGCATCAGGAGCTGCGTTCAGTGCATCCTCGAGTTTGGCATCCTTGGCAATCTTAGGAATACGTGCAGCAGTGCCCGCCTTGTTGTTTCCATGAATAAAGAAGATGAGCTTAGAGCCGGCAGTCACCTTCATGGCAATCACGTCCTGAGCATTCTTCAGGCGCAGAGACTGCAGATGAGAACCGTACTCACCATACTTAGCAGCAATTGCTGCAGTTACGTGATTGTCGTCAGTCTCGTTGGCAACCGAAAGATCGGCAGCCCCCTTGTTGGTGGCAACCGAACCACCAGTAACGTCAAGGAAATAGCCGTCTCCGAAAAGACCACCCTTAGTGCGGCTGCCCGTACCATCGTTGGTGTAGTCGTCAGCTACCATCACGTAGCTGTGCTTACACACTTTAACGTCATCGATAGATGCTGCATTAGCAACACCAGCGAAGCCCATGAGGGCAAAAGCTAAAGTAAAAATTTTCTTCATAAACACTGTAGTTTAGTTGTTAATAAAAATAAATAGAGTCAAGTTTAAAGTAATTCGTTGCAAAGTTACAAATTAAAATGTAATATGCAAATAAAAAGAGATAAAAACTTGTTTGTTAAATCTCCCCGCCCACCCTGTTATGACGTGGGCGGGGAGATGGAATTGAAGATTATTGCTTCGTGAGATAGGTCTGTACGGGGGTGTCGCCGTAGTGGGCAATGACGATAACATCCTTTTTGCCTGTTGCAGCCTGACCTATGAAGATGGCTGTCTTCGAGACATCCTTCTTGTCGTTAACGGTACGCTTCAGAATCTCGATAGCACCGCTGGCCTTGGCATAGGTGTATTCGTAATAGGGAAGAGCCGCGGTGTTAGAATCGTCGTTCCATGTACCTTTGGTTGCTCCTTCGCTCATCTTCACGTATACTGAGTCGGCAGATACGAACTTGAGCGTGTCGACAAACCCCTGAACTTCCTGCCCCATAGCATTCTTCTTGAAGCCAACGGCGCGTACCCATGTGGTGCCGCTAAGGCTGTCAGGATGGATATTGCCCAGCTTGGGGTTGTTCGTATTTGTCTCCTCATACTCGTTGGCATCACTGCATGATGTTAGAACCACGCTGAGTGAGATGGCCATTATGACCAAGAGTGGTATTCTAAATAGTGCCTTCATAATGCGTTTCTTTATTATCAGTTATCAATTACGCTTGTACCATCTTGTCGCACCTACATTGTTTTGCACAATGACGTTGTCGGTGTTCTTAAAGTATAAGCTTACGTTATACTCGCTCTTGGCTGTTCCGTCGATAGCGTCTGCACGGTGCATGTTTTGGTCGTCGCCAGTCTTGGCTACGTGTGGCGGACAGGGTTGCTCCATAAGCTCAGTAGCTGATATCGGAGCGACTTGTACCTCGAGTGATCCATTGAGGGTTGCGGAGTTATCTTTGACCAGAGTGCCAAAACTGTTGCTCGTTGCTGCCCAAGCTGCACCGCTAAAGATGGAACCACTGGTCAGATCATTGTTAGTAGACCAGTTGTTTTCGAAGTTGAGCGTTACGTGTCCTGCAGAACCATCGCTGGTCGTTTGGGTTTCGCGAATATCAGCTCCCCACATGTTGAGGCTTCGGCTGTCATCGGGCTTTTTGCAGAGCACGAACAAATTGTTCTTCACGTTGTAGACCGAGCCGTTAGGCAGGCCGCGCATTTTGAAAATGGCTCCGTTGGCACGGGTGTTGAAGTTGATGAGGGTGTTGTTCTCAAAGGTGATATACCAGGCACCTGCCAACCAACCGTCATCAGGAATTTTCTCTTCACGAATGAAAGCGGGGAAAGGACTGTCGTAGAACGTATTGCCAATGCACTTGAAGTCTTTGTAGAGGTTTGACTCACTGTTCTGGCCAGAACCGTCAATCATACAGTAACCACCTGCACCTTGGTTGTAATAGCCGCAGTCGAAGAACTGATTGTCCTTGATGAGTACATGGTTCCATATCTTATAGTTGGCACCCTGCTCGCGTACGAAGCCACGAACCAAGCGTTTGAATGTGCAGTTCTCGATAACAAGAGAGTCGAGCTCGACAGCCATACCGTTGCTATACATGTTGAAGAAATAGTTACCAGCTGCCGTTCCTACCTTAGCGGCCTGATCTCCATAATTCAAAGCCTTGGGGTTGTCGAAATCAATGTCGTAGAAGGCAAGTTTCTTCATCAGAATTGCACCGCCTTCGCCAGCTTCAGGCTGACGACCGAACATGAAGCATGTATAGGGACCCTGCCATTGGTCACCGTCTTGACCTTGCTCATACATCTTGCTATGACCAATGCCATTGATGACGCGGGCACGGAGACCTTTTGCTACGTCGGCGGGATCAGTGCGCAAGGTGAAACCCTTACAGGTAATATCATTGCCATCGATATAATAGGTCTTTCCACCCTCAAGCAGGAAGGTTTGTCCTTCTGCATACTGGGTGTTTGAAATGAAGTCATAGAGCGTGGGGCTGATAGGGGCAGCGTCATACTCCTCGGCCAGCGCAAACACGTCTGCTCGCTGGTAGTCATCATTATCGGGCAATGGCAGTGTGGCAGCGATGCTCATCAGTGAATCGTGCTTTAATAGAATGGCTGGGCCTGGCTTGCCATCGGTGCGCTGGGTAAGCGTGTTGTATTTCGAATCGACGAGTACAGGGACGCGTGGGTCGATTACGTCAATCACGTAGACCGAGTTTGCCGACAACCCATCAATAACCACATAGCCGTTGATGAGGTCTTGAGGTTGTATCTGGTATTTCTTCCATTTCTCGTTGACCGTTGCGCTTGGGTTGTTAGTCGATGGAGAAACCGTCAGGTACTGGAAGCCCAGATTACCGTTCACCTCAGTGTTGAAATTCTTATAGAGGCTTTCAATCTTCTCCTTGTCTTCATCGGCAATGCTCAGCTTGATGTCTCTCAGTGAGAAGTTCTTTGAGGGATTGGTGTCAGCATAGTAAGCCTTAACATAGTCTGCCACTTTCGTAGAGTCTTCTGCAGTCATGCCCAGACCGAGCTCCATGATGTTAGAGTTGAAGTATACGTGCATCGTGTTCTCGGTTGTTACCGACTGGTCAACGTAGATGGCTGTAGGTGTGAAGTAGCGTTGCTTGGTCTGCAAACCGAAGTACTCCTGCCACTGACGTCCGTTGCCATGGCCAAACCAGTTAGAAGCATGTGCGAAACTGCTCTGATCGCCTTTGATGTTGCGGTCTTTCTTCGATAGGGCACGAATGGCAAAGCGATAGTCTGTTTTGTACTGCAAGTCTTTGATGACCATATCGAGCTGATTAGGACCTACAATGGAGTCGATCAGCAGGTCGCTCGTGCCTTGAATCTTTGCCCAAGCATCAGCACCTCCAGTGACTTTTGGCATAAGGGCCATCTGAATTTGGTAACCGGCACAGTCACTCACGCCATACCAATACAAGTGAATCGTATTGCCATGAGGGTAGGCCGGGTCTATGTCGCTGTTATAGGCATAGTCCTCACCCTTACCGCGTGTATTGTCGCAAATGAACATGGTCATGAACTCCCTGTTGGTGGAGGCCGACGCGTTGTCGTCGTCATCCTTGCACGATACCATCACTGCTGAGGTACCTGCAGCAAGGAGAATCAACATGTTGCTGAATATCTTTTTCATATGCATATATATTCTATGTCGTTAATAACCATAATAATTTTGATAGAGACCGCTTGAACGCTGAACAACCAGGTTTGGCAAAGGCAGGATGTAGCGTACTGCGGGTAATTGTGAAGCAGCAGGAATGGTAGAACCAAATTGCTTAGGTGTACCATTGTCGATGATCATGATTGTGTTGTTATCGTAGCGGATGTAGCCGTAGAACGAATATTTGCACTGGTCTTTGATACCCGAGTTTCCATTGCCCCACTGGTAGAGCTTCACCGTGCGGATGTAATCGCTGGCAGTAAATCCAAGGTCGGCACGTTTGATGGTTGTACCGGCTGCAGGACAAGTCATCGAGTTATAGGCATTTACGATACGCAGGCTCTTGAGTGACTGGTTAGGGTATTTCTTCTGAACATTGTTCAGGCTGTCAACAAAATATCCGTAGAGCTCACGTTTGTAAGTACGCAGACCGTTGAACTTTACTTCATCAATGTTATACTCATGGTACCACAGTCCGCTGGGTAGCTTGTTGATGTAACCGCCGTCAGTGCCATAGCCGTCGTGATCGTTGATGGCATCTTCATAGCCTGTTGCTCCAGCTTCGGCCTGCATGGCTGCTGAATAGTAACGCAGGAAGCTATATACCAACTCCTCACCATAAGTGTTTGTGCGTACCAAGTCGCGCCAACGTGAGTTCTCGCCTGCAAATTCCCATTTACGTTCGTTCATAACGGCAGTATGGAAGGCATCCTTGGATGCTTTTGCTGCAGTGATAAAGTCAGGATCTCCGTCTTCATAAGCGCGCTTATGTACTTCTCTCAGACACTCCACAGCCTTGGCGTCGGTAGGGCCTCCGTCCAATTCGTTAGCTGTCTCTGCATAGATGAGCAGAATGTCTGCATAGCGCATGTAGGGATAGTTGATACCCGTGCTACCCGTGCTGATGTCACCGAGTGCTAAGCTGGGATCTGTCCACAGTTTCGACCATTTGTTATTATGGACATAGTAGTCGTTGCGCACAATGGCTGTGTCAATATAGTTGCCATCGGCACTTTTCGCATTGCCATAATACCAAAGACCATTGACAAACTCGCAGCGCTGGTCTGGACTCTCGCGCTTGCCTGTGGTAACGCCTGCCACTTTGGGGTGGGGGAACAGGAAGCGATAGAAAGCATTCAGTTTGGTGCTGCCTTTACATTCTCCCCATACACCGACGCTCTTGCCGTCGGTCTGTGCATAAGAGGGTCCTTGGATATAGCCAACATTTCCTGTCGACTCTTTTGCAAAAGGCAACTCAAAGATGGGGTCGTCATCGTTGACAACACGGTAGTTGCACTCGTTGATGAACACGTCCTGATAGCTCAGGTTAAGATGATGCCCACCTGCTGTGATGACCGAGTCTGCATAGTCACGAGCAATCTTGTAGTAGTCAAGATAGTTGTCGGGACGCTGCATGGTTCCATAGTTCCTGGGGTTGCTCTTGTCGGGACGAAGCGAATAGCCGCCTGCGGTAAGTGCGATACGGGCAATGAGACCCTGAGCAAATTCCTTAGAGCAACGCTCTACGGTGACACTCTTTGCGTTGGCCATGAAAGGCGAAATGGCTTTCAAATCGCTGATGATGGAGTCTTGGATAACTGTACGGTCTACGATGGGGAACGGCGCAGTGCCACGAGTTGCCGTTGGCGTAAATGTGAAAGGCACATCGCCAAACATTACAACCAAGTCGTGATAGACCATGGCGCGTAGGCACTTGGCTTCACCAATCCACTGCATGTATTCTGAGTCACTGGTGTCGTAGAGCTTGCTCTCCTCGGCTGCTTTGACGAACATGTTGCAATACTCAATCAGCGTATAGGCTGCCGACCAAAACTTGGCAATGTCGCTGCCTTGGTCGTCGCAGTCGAACCGAGCATAGGTGTTGTGGGCATGTTGGCTGGCAGAGCTAATCGTTATGTCTACATCGCTATTCAGGATGAAAGTACTTTGATATAGATTGCCGTACAGGTCGCCAACAAGTGCTTTTGCGTACACGCCGTTCAGAGCTCGTTCCGCCTCACTCTTCATGCTGAATACGAATTCGGTGGTATAGGCCGATGGCGCGTCTACTTCCAGATAGTCGTTGCAGGAAAACAGCGACAAGGCTGCTACTCCAGACAATAATATATTTTTGATTTTCATATCTGTCAGTTGTTTGTTTTAGAATGTGATGTTAGTACCAAATGTGAAAGTGCGGCTACGTGGGTAGCGGTTGTAGTCCATACCGCAGGTCAGGCCAGTCTGAATATCCACCTCTGGGTCGTAGCCCGTATAGTTGGTGATGATAAACAAGTTGGAAGCTGACACGTAGAAACGAGCCTTGGAGATGCCAATATGCTTGAGTACGCTCTTCGGCAGTGTATAGCCGATGGTTACGTCTGAGCAACGCAGGAAGGATCCGTCCTCAATGAAATAAGAGTGCGTGATGTTCTTGGTTACGTCAGTAGGATTCCACAGCGAGCGGTGGGCATTGGCAGCCATATAGGGCTCCAAAGGCTTCTCCAGGTGCTTGGCACGATAGAGGAAGTCGCCTTTCGTTCCAGTGAGAGAACCGTCGATGTCGTTGTATAGCCATCCATCTCTGAATTTTGACAGTACATTGTAGAACTTGTTCTTGTTGTCAATTGACGATGACAGCATGTAGGCTGTGGCATTGTTGACGTCGAAGTCGAGCATGTAGGTGAAGTTAGCTGTGAAATCGAAATCTTTCCACTGGCCACTAAGTCCGAAACCACCCTGAATCTTCGGGTTCGTATTACCTATTACGGTACGGTCGTTCTCAGTGATGCGTCCGTCGCCATCCAAATCCTTGAACTTGATTTTGCCTGGCAAAGTAGCTTTACCCGAGTTGGAGTCACCAGAGATGTCGTTAATGACCGTCACGTAACCATCCTCACGTGGGCCAATATTTGCGACACCGTTGTCAGTGGCACTTGAACCCCAAGGCAGTGCGATATACTCGTTGGTACTGTCGAAATAGAACTCGTCAAAGCCATAGAGTCCGTCATAAACGAAACCGTAGATAAGACCAACCTCGTCGCCTACACGCAGACAATAGTCATTATAGCTCGACTTCCAGCGACCGTTCTGGTCCCAGAGCTCGGTGTCGACACCGTTCAACTTGTCAATCTTCTTCTTGTTCCATCCAAAGTTCAAGTTGGCGGAGAGCACGTAGTCCTTGCCCTGAAGAATGTCACCGCTGATGGCAAACTCAATACCGCGGTTGGTCACCTGACCGATGTTCTGCATTTGCTTCGGATAGCCCACGGTACTGTTCAGGTCAGAGTAGTAGAGCAGGTCGCGTGTGGTGTTCCAATAGACTTCAGGCGTGATGGTGATACGCCCGTTGAACAACTGGATGTCTGCAGCTAAGTTGCGGGTGATGGTGGTCTCCCACTTGATGTCGTGGTTCGAGAACTCGCTACCGTTGACAGAGTAGTACTTCTCACCGAATGTGGTAGTCTCACCGAAACCAGGACCGCCCGTAGACTGGATGGCGTAGAGCACACGCCACATGTCGCTGTTGATACGGTTGTTACCTACCAGACCGTATGCAGCGCGAATCTTCAGTTGGTTTATCCACTTCACGTTCTTCATGAATGGCTCTTCAGAAAGAACCCATGCACCAGAGATTGAAGGGAAGTAACCCCACTGTTTGCCAGGAGCGAACTTCGTACTACCGTCGGCACGGAACGTGACCGATGCGAGGTATTTGTGAGAGTAGTTGTAGCTGGCTTGTCCGAAGAATGATGCCGTACGGTCTGACGTGTCGAGACCAGACTCTGCCTGATAGGGATCACCGAACTTCATGTTGTTCCAAGCTTCTTCTGCAGTGAAGTTACGAGGGAAGTAGCGGTTCTGCATTTTATTGCTGCGTTTCTGGCTGTGGTTGATCTCTTGGCCGACAAGGAACGACAGGTTGTGGTCGTCGTTGACTGTCAGGTTGTAAGATGCTGTATTCGTCCAGACATAGCTCAAACGCTTGGTGTTGTCAAGTTGGGCCACAGGCAGGTTCTTGTTGTCTTTGCCCGTCTTGGTCATGGCTCCGTAGAAACGGCTTTGGTCAGTCCACTGCAGACCAATGGTTCCTTCAGTGCGAAGAGTAAGACCTTTGATGGGTTTCCAGTCGAACGACAGACCGTTGCTATAGGTGTAGCTGTGCTTGACGAGCTGGTTAATCGAAATGTCGCTCTTCGGGTTGGTGTATTGGAACATTTCTTCTTCCAAAGGATCGGCATAAAGAGGATCAACATAGCCATATTCGCGCAGGCCGTTGGTCGGGCGATAGCGCAGCACGTCAATGATGCCACCTGTTCCGATATGCTCACCACCGGCACCCTCGTCACGGCGGAAAGTGAACTTCGGATTGAACTGCATAGACAGCTTGTCGCTAATTTGTACGTTGGTCTTCACGTTCAGGTTCGTACGACGAACGCCTGAGCCCATGATGATACCCTTATCTTCACTCTGAGTAAGCGAAACGTTGAACTTCACCTTGTCTGAACCACCGCCGATGGTAACGTTAGAAGAGTAGTTAATAGGCGTTTCGCCCATTACTTCGTCCTGCCAATCATGGGTGGGCAGTGTGTTATACATGTCGAGGTCATAGGGATTGCCGAAGTTCGCACGGAAGAATTTTCCGTTGGTAGAGCGAGGGCTGACCACTGAGTGCCACTGGTACTGGTAGGCGGCAAACTCGGCAGCGTCCATCAACTCAAGTTTCTTTGAAAGATGGCTGATGTTGATGTTGCCGTTATAGCTTACCTGCACTTTGCCGGCCTGTGCATTTTTCGTGGTTACCACCACTACGCCGTTACCGCCCTTTGCACCGTAGATGGCGGTCAGGGAGGCGTCTTTCAATACGTCGATAGAAGCAATGTCCGAGGGGGGAATATCGTTGATGTTGTCTACTTGGAAGCCGTCAACGATGAACAGAGGCTTGTTCTCCTGGGTTACTGAGGTGCCGCCGCGTACGCGGATGTTGACATCTGCGCCCGGCTGACCGTCGACCGTAGTTACCTGCACACCAGAAATCTTACCTTGCAGGGCAACGGCGGCTGAGGTGACAGGTACGGCCTCCAGCTTCTTTCCTGAGATTGATCCTACCGAGCCGGTCAGGTCTTTACGGGCCTTGCTGGTGTAACCCACGACGACGACCTCCTCCATGATGGCATTGTCGTCTTCCATGGTCACCTTCATGTCGCCGCTGGCCGTCACTTCCTTCGGCTTCATGCCTACATACGAGATGGTCACGGTCTTGCCTTTCTGTAACTTCAGCGTGAAGTTACCATCGAAGTCGGTCACGGTGGCATTCTTGACGTTGCCTTTCTCTACGACCGTAGCACCGATGACGGGTTCGCCCGTCGAGTCCAGAACCTGTCCCTTGGCGGTTGTCTGTGCCAGCACTTCAGGAGGTGCGAGCACAAAGAACACGGCTAAGAGGCAAAGCTTACACAATAGTTTCATTGCGTCTTTCATACTTTGTTCTTTTGTTTTTTGTTAGTACTTATTTATTGATTTGTTAATAGTTTTGAGCAATAGTCTGCCAATTCGGTGCAAATTTAGTGAATTTAAACGAAAAAATACTATTTCCACCTGTAATTTTTGATAATATTTTCTGTAAACGTTTTCGTACATGTCAGAAAAAAGGAAAACAAAAGCGGCTCATACCTGAAAAACCGAGGTATGAGCCGCCGTTTAGAAGACTTGCATGTCAGGTATCTTTACTTGACAACTTTCTTGCCGTTGATGATGTAGAGTCCCTTCTGGGCTTTCTCCATGCGGATGCCCTGCAGGTTGTAGATGTTGTTGTTGACAACCTTCTGCTCCACGGTCTTGATGCCGGTCGTGCCCGAGGTGGCCAGCGTGGCTTCGCCCAGACCACCCATCTCGTTGGCTGCACGGACAGCCCATGTGGCAGTAGAGTCGTCAATCGTGTAGAACGTCTCGTTGGTGAAACCGATCACCTGGTCGTTCTTCACAATAGCCCAGCAGAAAGCGTAGTCGCTGTTGTCCCACGACAGCTTCATGGCCGTAGCGTCTACGATGACATTCTTCGGAGCAGGAGCCTGCTCGGTGAGCAGGGTGGGATCCCATTCGCCGTACATGGCATGCATGTCGCTGTACTGCATGGCCTCCTCGGCGGTGAGCACAGGATTGTTGGCATGGCCTTCGCCGAAGGTCTTCTTACGGCCGCTGAGGTCGATCTGCGTACCTGTCGAGGTCATCGAGTTGTACTCGGCGAAGCGGGCAGGCCAGCCGTTGCTCATCTCGTTCCAGCCGATAGCCGAAGGCACCACGTTCATCTTTGTGTCGATGAAGACGGCCACAGGAGTGCCCTGTCCCCAAGGACGGCCGAGGGTGTAGTTGTTGTTGGCCTGTGCAGCCGTGCGGGTCTCGCCCGTTGCATAGTTCACGGTAGCAGCCTCGCCATTGATGACGCAGTCCTTATAGACCCAGCCAATCTTGGCAGGCTTCGAGGGTACGGCAGCATAGCCGCCAGCCACCTGGCGCAGTTCGACACCATTGAAGTAGGCATCGCCCTTACCGCACATGTAGTCGGTGCGTCCGCGGACGTAGCCGCCTTCGAAGTAATAGAGACCGTTGTCGTTGTTCGAAGTCCAGGTGTCCTGATAGCCGCGCAGACCAGTATTTTTATATATGGTACGCGTAGCCTTATCCTGTACGGCGAGGTCACGGCCGGTAGCATCGTCCATGCCGCTCTCGATGGTCAGATCCTGGAAGTAGTAGTCGCTGCCCTTGATCTGGAACACGTCGCTGTTGCCGATACCGTCGTACTTGCTGGTAGTGCCGTAAGTGCCGGCGAAGGTCTCGCTCTTGTCGATACCGTTGGTGATGACGACACCGTCGCGGCTTTCACCGATGAACGAGATATTGCCAGAGTTGATGAACGTGATACACTCGGGTACCTCGTAGCCGTTGACGGTCTTCATGGTAGCGCTGAGCGGAATGGTGTAGCTGCCGTTCTTCACGAAGATGCGGAAGCGTACGTTCTTGTCGGTACGGTTCTCAGCCTTCTGGATGGCAGCCATCAGCTCTCTCACGTTGCCGACCACCTCGTCGAACATGCCCTTCTGAACAGCAGGACGCTCCATTGTGGTGAAGCTGAGGCTGATGCTCTCAGCAATCTTGTTGTCGGTCAGGTCGCCAATCGTATTGGCAGGCAGGGTGAAGGTGTAGGGCGTTGCATACTCCAGACCCTTGTACTCGAAGGTCACGGTCTTGCCGCTCACGGCAGGCACAAGCTCTTGTGAGCCTAACGTTGCCTTG
>Ga0247609_10004041_pt1 | contig 14681 bp, 3 predicted proteins | sample 172DNAGHGlowgp2_FD_193487 | JGI IMG/M metagenome (GOLD analysis project Ga0247609, IMG submission 193487) | Sheep rumen microbial communities from Palmerston North, Manawatu-Wanganui, New Zealand - 1728 DNA GHGlow gp2 | ecosystem: Host-associated > Mammals > Digestive system > Stomach > Rumen ...
TTTTTTTTTTGGGGTTTGGGGTTGGGGGTTGGGGGATTGGGGATTGGGGATTGGGCCCAATCCCCAATCCCCAATCCCCAATCCCCAATCCCCAATCCCCAATCCCCATTTATTTTTATGAATTGAATTTTAATTAAAATTAAAAATTTAATTAAATTTAAATATCGATTTCATATATTAATTAAAATATAACTAAATAAAATATGAACAACAATCAAATATTGGATAATCTATATTTGAATCCAATAAGTGAAGTAAATGCACATCGAAGAAAATTAATACCAATTCGCCAAAAAGAAGTAAGACGATTTTCTTCAGTTGACAAAAATTTATCATCAAGTAAATCAGTTCCAGATCTTTTTAAAGGTCTAAATGGTACAGTAATAATGCAAAATTGGAACACAAAGAAAAATATACCTAAAGATATAGGCGAATTACTTAATTTACCTTCTTTAATAGACAGAAGAAAATTTGTTAAGTTAGATAAATTAGATATTAAAACGATATCAGATAAGCCACATGATCAATTAAGTTTATTAGAAAAAATAAAATTAAAAACATTAACAAAAAAACACATAACTGATGAACCGAAAATTGTTGATGAGATGATAAAAAAAATTGATAAAAAACCTTCAATAAATAGACAATTAAAAAGAAGTAGTAGTGTAGTAGAAATTGAAAGAAAAGAAGAAGATGAAGAAAAAAAGGGTGAAATGGTTTTATATCAACAACCAGATACTGATATTCTTATTAGAGGAAATACAAGACAAAGACAAAGACCAAGAAAATTAAAAACTTTGAAACAAGTACAAAGTAAACCTGAACTTATTGATTTTTCTACATTTAAACAACATTTATTTTTAAAAGATAATGATTTCCTTTATGCTAAAAGGGTAGGAGGACCTGTTGATTTTGTTCTTTGTTCTTATCAAGAAATTAATAAAAAAATGAAAATAGATTTTGGTAAAATATCTTCACATAAATTAATAAATAATGTCATAAGTAAAAATGTCGAATATATAACAATATCTAAAAACACAATAATTCAATATCAAAAAGGGGTTCCTCATTTATTTAGTATTAGTGAGTGGACAAACAATTATGTCAAATATAAAAAATTATTAAGTATTCCTTTATTCAAAAATTTTAAAAATGCAGGATTATTCGGCCTATGGAAAAGATATTATAGAAAGAAAAAAAGAGTATATTATACTGAAAAATTAAAGAAAAAATCATTTTATGTCGATAAAAATTTATTAAATGGTGTTCTAGAAATTAGACGTATATTTAAAGACATGACAGTATATGATTTATTTAAATTAAACATTACACAACCAGTCTTTTTAAATAAATTCACTACTATTTATTTAGATGGACTTAAATTAAATGATAAAAAATTGGAACAATTCCGAGTTAAAATAAAAAAATTTTTATCATCTGCTTGTGCCCAATCTTATAAACAATTTAAAAAAGAAAAAAATATTACTTTAGAAGATCCTAATGAAGATAAAGAAGAGGATGATCCACATAAATCAAAATATTCAAAGGAAGAAAAAGAAAAGAAAAAAGGAGTAGTTGATGCTAGTAAAGAAGAAAGATCTAGTTTAAAATCATTTTTAAAAGATGCAATACCTTATGCACAAGATGCAACAAGAAAAAGACATTTTAAAAAATTATTAAAATTCATAAGATTAATAGACTTTTTATTTAATGATACAAAATTTGAATTAATAATGAATTCTTTAAGAATATTAGATAAGCGTTTCAAACGTTTATATGATTCATATGAAAATGATTGGGTTGATAATCCTTTAATAACAACCATAGTAGTAAATTTAAACGGTAAAATAAGTTATGCACCTTCTATAGAATTAATAAGTGATTCAATTTTTGAACATTTTATCCAAGGTAATATATCAGCCGTAATAAAAGTAAAAAATTTTATAGATCCACAAGAATTTCCCCAATATATGGTTTGTTTCGAAGAAGTCTTTGATGTAAGTGTAGATCAAAATGGTTCTTTATCTGGAAGAATAAGAGAAGATGATGATTATTTAGATTTGAATAATTCAATAAAAAATTCTTTTGATAAATGTCGTAATGCTTTAGATGAAAAAGCGAGTGAATTATCCCCTGCTTTAGATAATTATACCAAATTTAATAAAATAAATTTCTCCTTAGTAGAAAAAGAAGCTGATCATGTTAAATTAATGGAATATATTAATAGCTTTAAAGCAGAGGATGAAAGAGTTAAAAAATTCAGTAAAAAAGTAAATATAGGTATATTCGAATTTTATATTGAAGATTTCCTTAATCAAATAATAGGAGTACCCACAGCCTGTTTAAATAAGACATTTAATATCATACCTAAAATATTAGTAAGAAGAGTTAATGAATTAATTGATGAAATAGATGAAAGTAATAATAAAATAAATATAATAGTAGCAACAAATGATGTTGAAGCTTTTATTAAATTAAAAAAAGGAGTAGATATCTGTACCGAAAAAAGAAATGGTGTCGAACAACAAATGGATGAAATAAGTGAATTAAATAGTATTATTAATAATTTTAAAGAAATAAAATTGGAAGATTTTGATAGAAGAAAATATGATCATTTAATTAATATTAGAACTAAATATGAGAGATTTTTAGATTCAATGATATATTTTATTGATCAAAATATTAAAACATATAGAGCAGAATTAATGATAAAAATAAAAAAATATGACGAAATGTTAAATAAAATACACGATGAATTAAATGAGGAACAAATAAATAATTATAGTGAAGATACTTTAGGTCCTTTATTATTTCTAGAAGATAAATCTTTACTTATATCAAAAGCAAGTGAAAATAAAAAAATATTCCAACAACAAGAAATAGATATAGAAATGGATGAGCATGATAAATCAAATTTTGAAAATTTGGATTTAGTCACATATGAATATGAATTAAAAAAAAATATTTGGAAAAATTTAGAAGAATATCAAGAATTAACTAGGGGGTGGGAAAAAATGCAAATAATGGAAATAAAATTAGAAGATATGAAAAAAAAAATAAAAAAATGGAAAGATTTATGTATTGTGGCTACTAAAGATTTAGATAATTCACAAGTATCTACTGAATTTTTAGATAAAGTTAAATTTTATGAAAAAATATGCCATATATTATCTATAATTCAAAATATAATATACAAAGAGTCGATTATTTAAAAGATTTATTAAGACAAACTTTAGGTTTAACTTCCGTTGATTTTACTGATATTTCACTTGTTTTAGAAAAAATAATAAATATAAGAGATTTATTTAATTATTTACCTACATTGGATGAATTAAATAAAAGAGCAAATGAAGAAAATCGTATAAAAATATTATATATGGAAAATTTAAACAAATTTACTTCACATCATATTCCTTTCAAATTAGCAGTAGATGATAAAGGTGCATCAAAATATATTATAGAAAATTTTGATGAAGAACAAGAATTTATTGAGCAATTATTATCTGTACTTAATAAAGAAATGTTAAATCCTTATGTAGCAGTAAAAAGTGTTGAAATGACTAAATTAATAAATAGTATATATAAATATCAATATTTCCTTGAAGTATTTTCAGATTATCAAAAATATACAAAAAAGACTGATTCTTTGTTGGCTAGTACTGAATTTAGTAAAGAATTTCCTAGTGAATATAAAAATTAATGGGAGAAAATCATATCAAAAATTTAAGTAAATTATTTAAAGATAATAGCACTTTAGGAAAATATATAGATTATGCACATGAAAGAGTCATTAGTAATTTAAAAACTTTAATAAATAATTATGAACTTAATTATAAAGCGGTACATCAATATTTACTTAGAAGAAGAAGAGAATTCCAAGAATATTACTTTATAAATGATGATGATTTAATAATATTAATAGAACATAATGGTGCAAATAAAATCAGGGAAATATTTTTAAAAAAAGTTTTTCCTTTTATTAAAGAAGTAATACCCGGAAAAGACATTGATGAAAAAATATCTATGACTACGAAATTTTATGACGAGAAAATATCTTTAAAATATACTAAAGCTTCTAGAACATTTAAAGATGACATTGAATGTATTCAATTAGGTATGAATAAAAAAATAAAAGACTTCATAAAATCATTCAAGAAATCTTTTGATAATGCTATTAAATCAAAAGATTCAAATGTTAATGCAAAAGATTTAATATTAGATTTATTTAAAAAAGATGATGTTATATATCAATTATATTTCATATGTTTTTATCATACAATATATTATTATTTAGAAAAATCCTTAGAAAAAGAAAATGAAGCATTCGATAAATTATTCGATTTTTATAATGAAATAAAAGATGAATGGAAATTAAAATTTATTAATATGTTAAAAAATAAGGAAAATACCCCTGTAAAAAATCGAATTATAATAGCAATAATAACAGTTTTTGATTATATTTTAAAAGGTATTGAATCATTATTAAGAGATGAGGTATATAAAATAACTGATTATGCTTATACAAAAGTATTACAAATTAAAATCGATGTGGATAATGTTAATGTGAGATTATTAAATTATAATTTTGATTATGGTAATGAATATGTAGGATTATATAATGACTTTTTTACTATGCCGCAAACAGAAAAAACTTTCTTATGTATATTATATGCATTACATTTACATAAAAGCTTCGTATTATATAATAATCAAAGCTATTTCAAAAAAGAAACTTTATTAATGACCTCAAATATTTTAGGAAGGAATATTTATTATTTCACTGCAAATACTAATTTTAGTATTACTGGATTAAATAATTTATTATATGGTAATATGGGTAGTGGAAATTTGGTATGTATAAATAATACTGAATTAATGCAATTTGATTGTTTGAAAATTGTAGTTAATAGAATAAGTGAAATAATAAGATTATTACATACTAAACAAGAAGAAGGATTTTTTAATGATATCGATGGAGAAAAATATATTATTAATAATAAAAAATTTAATGTATTTTTATCTTATAATATTGATAATTCATCTAATTTCGACATGTTGATACCTTATAGTCTCAAAAATAATTTTAGAGTTATTGGATTAAATGAAATAGATTTAGGTCAATATTTAAAATTAGTTATAGATACTTATTCTGTTCCAAGAAATGATGAAATTTGTAAAAAAATAATATTTATATTAAAAACATTAGAATCAAGGACATTCCTTAATAAGAATAATTTAAAAGAAAAAATAATTCCAATATTTTATGATACTATTAAAAGTGGTTTAATAGAACAAATTCATGATGTGAATAGGAAAACAATATATGATATTGTCAAAAAATTCTTGACACAAAAAATATATCCTTTTATGGAAAAATATAAAGATTATAAGGATGAAGTAGATACTTTATTAAAAATAATTTTATTTGATTTCGAAGAAAAAGAAAAAGAAGCGAAAAATTTGAAAAATATAAAAAATATAAAACAACATGAAGAACAAAAACATTTAATGGAAGAACAGAAACATAATATTGAATTAAAAGAATTAGAATTAGAACATGATGAAATATATAATGAAGTTTTATCTAAATTTTCTTTTGGTAATGATAATTATAAAAATAAAATAAAATCTATATATAATACTCTTAATATGAATAATTCATATGTTTTATTAGGACCTGCATTGAGTGGAAAAACTAATGCTATTACTTGTTTGAGAGATATTTCTGTAAAATTAAATAAAATTGATAATAATAAATTTCCGATATTTAATTATATTAAAATATATCAAAATTCGAAAGAATATGAAGAAATATTTGTTAAAGATGATATGAAAGTTCAACATCAAGTGAATAATGTATTTTTTAAGAATATGATATATCTTTTTTCAAATCAGCAATATATTAATGAATTAGAATACCAATATAAAGTTATGTCTAGTGCAAGACAAGAAATAATACCAAGATTTGAATTAAAAGAAGAAAAAGAAAAGGAAAAAGAAATAGATGATTTAAAAAAAGAAACAAATACTGAAATAAAAGAAGAAAAAAAAGAAGAGAAAAAAGAAGAGGAAAATAAGGAAAAAGAAGAAAATGAAGAAGAAAAAGATAATGAAGGAAAAAAAGAAGAAAGTAAAAAAGATGAAGATAATAAAGAGGATGAAAATAAAGAAAATGAAGAAGAAAAAGAAAAGGATGATGATATGAAAAAAGAAAAAGAAGAAGAAGAAAAAGAAAAGGAAGAAAAAGAAGAAAAAGAAGAAAAAGAAGAAAAAGAAAAAGTAGAAGAGGAAGTAAAAGAAATACATAATGAACAAGATAATTTTGAAAATGCAACAATATTTAATCAAAATATGACAGATGCTATTATTTTTGATGGATCAATATCACCATTATGGTATTCATATCTTGTAAATTTATTTGATCAAAATAAATTTTTCACTTTTAAAGATATAGATTACTTAGATTTATCCCAAAAAAAGATATTATATGAAACTTCAAATATATCAAACGTTTCCCCATCTTTTGTTGTACAACAAAAAATAATATCCTTTGAAAATGAAAGTTTTAATTGGTTAAATATGGCTTATGCTTATGTTGAAAAAAATTATAAAACGTCAAAAAATGAAGAATTAAAAATTTACATCAGAGGATTATTTGAAAATTATGGACCGAATATTATCGATTTTGTAGAAGTTAATAAATTAAAATGCTTTGAATTTTGTATCAATCCTAACTATATTATTAAAAATTTAATTAATATTTTTGATGCATTTTTCCCAGATTTTGATTTCACTGATGTAAAAATAGGACGTAGAAATTTAGATTATATCCCAAGAATCGATGTAATTAAGCGTCAAACTTTATGCATATTTATATATTGTAGTTCCTGGATTATGAATTTATTAACAAATTTCTTAATAAGAAATAAAATAGAAAAAAGTGTAGGTGATATGTTTAAATCAGATGATTTAAAGGGACCTATTTTTGATTATTATTTAGAAGAAGATAATTATACCTTCTGTCTTTGGTCTCAAATGTTGCAAGAGCAAAAATATGCTCCACCAACATATCCCAAAAATACTATATTTTATTACAATCATATTTTTGTTCATACTTTTGAAAATTTATGTTATCAATATAATATAACTAGATTATTGACTGAACAAGTTCCTATGTTAATAGTGGGTAAACCTTGTTGTGGTAAAACTATGTTGATTAATTATTGTTTAGATCAATTGGAAAATGATGAAGGTGAAATAAAAAAAATAAATATAAATGTTACTTATAAATATACCACAGAAGAATTGGAAATGAATATAAATAAAAATATGGATAAAATATCTCCAAAAATTTTTGGAGAAAAATATTTAAGAAAAACAGTGGTATTTATTGATGATTTACATATGAATGAAAGAAGTAATAAAATGAATGAATATTTAAGAAATTTAATAAACACTAAATCATTTTATGATCCAAGAAATAATTTAATGAAATATTATAAAGATTTTAATATTATTCTTTCAGGAAATTATATCAATGCAACATTTTCATCAATGAATAATCATTTAAATGAAAGAGAATTTAATTCAAAATATGAATATTCCAATAAGGTTGATGATTTTTGTCGTTTTATAAATTCTTTCAATGTAATAAGTTTAAATTTACCTCAGCCCAATTTCCCAGGTATATATAAACCAACATTAGAATTCCATTTAAGAACATATATCCCAAATACATCTAATATTACCGCAAATCAATATTTAACAGTTTTATTTAAATTAAACGAATCAATAAAGAATTCAATTAGATCAACATATACAAATTTACATTATGATTTATCAATGAGAGATGTTGGAAAAATTGTTCAAAGATTTAATATGTTTTTATTTAGGGGAACAAGTGAATATCCTGAATATTTAAAAAAATTATTTTTATATGAAGTATATTCTTTATATACTAATAAATTAAATAAATCCTCAGATATTAAAATATTGAAGGAGAGTGTTGTCGAAGCATATAATACATCATTTAAACAAGATAAAATAGATATTAAAATCTTTGATGATATTGATAAAGATGACAATTATATTTATTTCAAAAACTTTGTTGACGTATATGAAGAAAATAAAGAAAAAAAATATATAAATCCAAAAGATATGGAATATGTATTTATTTCTCAAAAAAAGACAATTAAAAATTTCATCGTAGAAAAATTAAAAAGTTTTTATACGAATTATTATTATGACAATGGTGCTAAAGGAACTGAGGAAATACATTATTTAATAAATGAAAATAATGATCAAATGATAAATTATATAATTCGAATATTAAATATATTGAATAATGAGCAACCTAATATGATTGCGATAGGAAAAGAATTTGCCGGAAAAGAATTACTTATCAAAATTTCTTTATTTATAATGAAATATAATTATGTCGAAGCAAATATTAATTTATTATTAAATAAAGGTCTAACAGCGTTTGAAAATGATACTATAATTAAAACATTGCAAGAAGTAGCTTATAATAACAGAAAAATATTTTTATTATTTCCTCAAGAACTATTTGATAATGCATCAGATGATGATAAATTATATATATTAGATGATATTTCTAATTTATTAGATATTAACCAAATTTTTAATAAATTCACAAGCTTTTTAAATGTAGCTAATACTGAATATGCAAGTGTTAATTTAACTTTAGAAGATATAAGAGAACGTATACAGAAAAATTTGCATATAATTATAACTACTAATCCTAATAATTATACATATAATAAATTATTCTTGAATTATCCTGTAATTATTGGTAAAAGTAATATTATATATATTAATGAATATAATGAAAATAATTTATCTATGATATCTAATGTTACTTTTGATAAAAATGATTGCTTGATAAGTAATAATTTAACAAAAATATTATTAGATATTTATAATTTTGTGAAATTATTATATGAAGAATTTAGTCATAAAATAAATATAAACCTAACAATAAATCAAAGACATTATTTAGCTCTATGTAATTTCATATCAGATAATTACAAAAAATATAAAAATATTTTAATAAAAAATAAAGAAGATTATGAGAAAATAACAAATAACATGCAAAGATGTTCTCAAGCAATTACAGAAAAAGAAGCAGAAATAGAAAAAATGAATCCACAAAAAGAATCAAATGAAAAATTAATAGAAGAAAGCCGTAAATTAATTACGGAAAAAAATATAGAAAAAAATAAAATAAAATTGAAAAGAAGCGAGGAAGAAAAACCAATGTTAGCAGCAAAAGATTTATTAAAAAAGAAAAATGAACAACTCGATGAAGCTTTAAGTAAAATAAAAGAGTCAATTCGTAAAGCGGGTAATAATTTAACTAAATTAAATGATAAAGATTTAATGGATTGTAAAAACACTTGGGAGAATTTCCCATTCGGTAAATTCCTTTTATCGAAATTATTTGAATTATTGGGTGATGCTAATTGTGATGATTTTGAATATATCAAAAAAAATATAGCAGTTAAACATTTCAAAAAATTAATAAATATAGATTACTCAAAACCACAAGGTAAATATAAAGAAATAGTAAAAGCTTTAGTATCAAATCCTGATTTTGGTGGAAATGATAAATTTAATAAGCCCTATAAATTAGCAGGAGTTATTTGTGAATATTTTAATAGAATAAATAAATATAATAAAATATATGAAGATAATAAGGAATTAGTTGAACAAATTACTGAATTGGAAAAAAAGATAGAAGGGCATCAAACTTTATTAAGTAAATATTTAGGAGATTATAAATATTTAGAAAATGAAATAATAAATATAGAAGCAAAAATATCCAATTATGAAATAAGTAAAGCAAATTCTCAAGCACAAATAGATAAGATTAAAAATTTAATTAAAGCCTATAATAACTTTACTCAATTAACTAATGAAAAAAAGGTAATTTATGAACAAAAAAGAGAATATAATTCAAATATATTAAAACATTTCGATTTTTATATGATATATATGGCATCATATTTATCATTTGCTCCAATTTTAAATTATCATTTCAGACAAAAATTAAAAAATTTCTTATTACAAAATATTAATACAGCTTTAGAAGAAGTGAATAAATCAGAAGAAAAAGATGATTCTATTAAAGATATAAATTTCCCTGAATTAATGTATAACTTTTTAGATATCACTGGACAAGATAAAGATTTATTTACTAGTAGTGGAATATATAATGATTTCCTTAAAGAAAATTTCATATTTTTACATATATTTAAAAATAGAGTTCCATTTATTATTGATTATACTCAAAGTGCTAATGAAATAATACAGGAATATCTTGAATTTGATAAGATGCAAAATTTCTCTGTGTTAAGTTATAATAATTATAATGAGCAACCAAATGAATTTAAAGAAAAAGTTGAAAGTGCATTAAAATTAGGAAGTAATTTATTTATTAATAATATAGTAGATATAAACAAACCTTATTATCAATTTTGGAATTATATAACTAATAAATTCACTTTGTCAAACTCAAAAAAATATATAAAATTTGAAGATCATGATTATGAAAAAAATGACAAATTTTGCCTTTATTTATTTAAGAACATATATGGAAATAAATTCATGAGAATAGATAATAATATGTGGTTCACATTAATATTTATTAATTTTAATTTATCAAAAGAAGAATTCAAAGAAAGAATATTTTTAGATATATCAAAACTTCGAAATGAATTAGCTTATAATGGTTATAAAAAATTCAGGAATGAAAGAGTGAAACAATCATTGACTAAAATAGAAGCAGAGAGAAAAATAATAAAAACTATATTACAATTTGATTTAAGTGGAAATATAGAAAAATTAGTAAATACTGAAGCCCTTAATGAAAAATATAAAACAGAATGTAACGTTCATTCAAATTGTGAAAAAATGATAGAAATATTTGATAATAAAATCAAAAAACAAAAATCGGGTTTAATCGAAAATTATTTAACAATATGTACTGATTCTGCAATAATATTTAAAACTTTATATAAATTTTGTCTTTTTAAAACATCATATTTATTCCAAAGAAATTCTTTAGTAAATATTTTAAATGATTTTTTCAAAGAAAAAATAGCAATAAATCACGAATTAAAAAATTTAAATAATTATAAAAATATTAACGAAGAAGATGATGAAGAATATATCCAAAAAGGATTAATTAGTAAACGAACAGAAAAAAAAGAAAATGAATCTGAAAAAAGTGAAGCTATTGAAGAAAGCGAAAATGAAGAAGAAGAAAATATTGAAAACCGTGAAGGAGAAAATTTGGAAGAAAATCCAGAAAGTGCTTTGGAAAATGTAAATCCTGTAGTAAAGGAATTATTTATTTATGATAGTTATAAAGATTCAAAATCTCTTATTATATTCTTTTATAATAAAATAAATTCAATTTTCGCAAATAAGGAAATAAAAGAAAGTCTATTATTATTCTTTGCTTTTATTAATGCTAATTTAGAAAGTAAAATGCCTTTCCCATTTAAACAATGCTTTTTAAATTGTAATTTATTCGATAATAATTTCGATGAATGCTTCGATGAAAATGAGATCGAAAAATCTCCTATAAAAAATATTACGAATAAGCAATGGTCTATTTTAAAAAAATTAAATATAATATCTGGTCAATTATTCCAAGATATATTTGATAGTATGGATAAAAATCAAGATAAATGGGGTAAATATTTAGAAGATAATTTATCTGATTTGACTAATAATTATTATTTAAATAATTTAGTATTTCCTGATGAAGATTTAGAAAAATATATGAATCCACTTCTTAAGTTTATTTTCTTTTATTTAGTTAAACCGCAAAAAAGAGAATTTTTAATACAAACTTTCTTGAAAAAAAATTTATTGAATTTTAAATCAGACCCACATTATGAAGATATTCTGTTCATAGAAAAAAATGGATTAAAAGAATTTTATAGCCATATGATTAAAACACAAATTGAAGATTTAGATATTACTAAAGCTTTCAAAAATTTTAATGCTTATAGAGAGCATGCTTTAGTATTAATAGCTCCTAATAATAATATGAATATATATGATAAAATCTTATATGAATATTGCTATTTAAAAATGTTTTCTTCATCTAACCTAGCTACAACAAATTTAAATAATGCAAATGTTGAAGCAAATAAATTAGATAAATCCGTTTCTCCTTCTGGTGGAAAAAGCAATAAAAATATAACAGAATTAACAAATAATATTATTAAAGAAAAAGAAAAAGAAGCAAAAGAAAAATCGGAACAAAATACAAGTCAAGTTAATGTATCACAGAATCAACAAAAATCCCAAGAACAAAATCAAGTTATTACATCATTAACTGAAATTAAATATAAAGAAATAATACTTGATGTTAATGTTGATTTAAATGCTCAAGATTTCGAATATATAAGAGGTTTAATAAAAAGTGGAGGTGTTGTAATAATAAAAAATGCGCATTTATTAGGAAATCTTTTTAATGAATTAATTAAAGAAATATTGAGTGTAAAACAAGAAGAAATATCACCTAATTTTAAATTTGTATTGATATGTAATAGAGATGAGGTCATTAAAAATAAAAGTATATATGAAGAATGTCGTATAATTAATGATAATTTAATAAAAGAAAATGATGTTGAATTAGGTCTATCTAAACAATATTATTCGCAATATAAATTTTTATCAGTTAAAGATCGTGTTCTTACTATGGTTAGTAAAATCCCTACTCAAATGTATTCATTTTTATTAAATACTAATTTCCATTTTTTCAGGCTTTTTATTAGGAAATTGATATATTCTTATATAATATTATTTTCTGTATTGGAAAGTTTAGATTTGAAAAATCCTTTTACTTTTGGAAAAAAAGATTTTTATATGATGTGCAAATTTATTATTACTTATTTAGAAGGAGAAAATTTCACTGAAGAAAAATATAAAAATGAATTTACAAATCCAGAAAATACTTCAGGATTTAATTATATTAATTTAATTTCTGTTTTAAATAATATTTTTGTTTTTAATAGACAAATTGAAACAAGAGAAGAATATAGAGTAAATAAATTAATAAATTATATATTTAATTTTAAAACATTTATGTCGCCAGAATTTTATCTTGATTTATCAAATATAAAAATAGGTATTAAACATAATCAAGCAGATTTGACTTTCGATGATGTATACAGAGCTTTTAATCATTTCTTTTCTGAAGAGTATGAAAATTTATTACCAGGACAAACAATCGAGAAATTAAAAAGCAAAAGTGAAAAATATACAGAAAATATTTTTAATAATATAATAAGTATAACTGATTATAATCAAGATATTGAAATACCAACAAAATATTATAAAGAAATTGATTATTCGAAAATATATACAAACCTTATGAAAATAAGAGAAACTATACCAAGTAATATAAAATATTTACATAGAGAAGATATTGTAGATATAGAAGGAAAAGAAAATGAAATAAATTCTGCTTTATTCAAAAAAAATAAATTTGGATTATTCTTTAATTCTTTTGATGAAATATTATTATATGAAATTATCGATTTTAATAAACGATTAGGAGAATTGCATAAAGAATTAAATATATTAATTGGAATGTTAGAAGGAACTTATTTTTATGATTATTATCATTTAAAAGTTTTCGATATTTTGGGTAAAGGAAAAGTGCCAAAAGAATTAAATATATTTTATGAAATCCAAAATTTTAATAAAAATATAAAATTTAGTTTATATAAAGAAGTTTTATTTAATCGAGTATCTTTATTCAAAACATGGCTTAAAGATGGTATTTTAAATTGCTTCCATTTACCTCTTTTTACAAATATTGAATTATTTATATATTGTATTAAAATGCATTTTTGTCAGAAATATTATGGTGAAAATGATTATTCCAAAGTAACACCAGAAATGATTAATTTAAAATTTATAACAACTAAATTTAAAACATATGAAGAACTCGCTTCTAATGAAAAAGAATTAAATTATTATAATAGTATATACCATAATGAAATAATATGGGTAGATGGTCTCATGTTACATAATGCTCAAATTGATCCTTCTAATAAACATTTAATTTTCAGTAATTTACAAAATAATATAAAACAAAAATTAAACATAGTTGGTATTGCATATAATATACAACACTTTGAAAATGATGATGCAACTGAAAATGAAGAAGAAGAGGAAGAGGAGGAAGAAGAAGAAGAAAAAGAGAAAGAGGAAAATGATAAAGAAAAAGAGGAAGAAAAAAAAGAAGAACAAAAAGAAGAAAAAGAAATTAAAGAAAAAACTGAAGAAGAAAAAAAATATGAGGAAATATTAGAAGAGAATAAAGAAGAAGAATTAAAACCACAAAATCAAAGTGTAAAAATTTATATATATGGAAATAGTGGAAATTTAATGGTAAACAAATATTATAACGAAGAACCATTTGGTTTCTTTGAATTCAAAATGATTAATAGTGATATAGATGGACAAAATTTCATAAATGAAAATAATATTAGAATAACAATCGATGATTATGATGATTTTATCAAGAGTTCAAAATAAATTATATTTTTATAATTAATATAAAAGAAATTTTTTTTAATTTAATAAAATAATTTTTTTATATAAATATAAATAGATATATTATATTCTTTTGGGGT
>Ga0247609_10004042_pt1 | contig 14678 bp, 18 predicted proteins | sample 172DNAGHGlowgp2_FD_193487 | JGI IMG/M metagenome (GOLD analysis project Ga0247609, IMG submission 193487) | Sheep rumen microbial communities from Palmerston North, Manawatu-Wanganui, New Zealand - 1728 DNA GHGlow gp2 | ecosystem: Host-associated > Mammals > Digestive system > Stomach > Rumen ...
GTATTATAAAAAACAAAAAAAGCTGCAAATTAATGCAGCTCAATTGAAATTTAAAGTAAGAATTAATAGCTTTTTGCGAATAGAACTCTACATTCACTCTCCTTTCAACTAATCATATCCTTTCACTTTTCATTTGCATCACGAATATATTCTCCATTTGGAAAACAACGGATTGTTGCTTTACATTCTTCCTGGATTTTTTCTGCAGTTTCAGCTGTTCCATCCCAGTGAGCGAATACAAATCCTTGTTCAATTTTTTCTTTGAATTCATCGTATGAATCAACGTAATATGTATGTTCTTCTCTAAATGATTTATTCTTTTGAAGTAAGAGAGACTGGATATCAAGCAACATCTTTTCAATATTTGAAGAGAATTCTTCGATAGTCGTCTGAACTTTTTCTCATGTAGCCCTAGTAAATACTTCAATTTTTCAGGCTTCTAAATCACGTTTTCAGATTGTAATTCTCAAAGGTACTCATTTCATCTCTCGTTCATGGAATTTCCATCCTGGAGTTTTCTGAGTATCGTCATCCATCTTCCAAGTCAGCTTTTTTCTCATTTCTGCATATTTACTAGAAAATGTTATATAAGTCTGATCTAATTTATCTGTAAGTGGTTTCAAGAATGATTTGATTTCCTTCAAATCTTCTGCAGTTTTGAAGATAGGAACAATTACTAAATGTATAGGAGCCAAAGCAGGAGGTAAAACTAAACCATGATCATCACTGTGTGCCATTATCAAATTTCACATTAATCTGGTACTAACTCCCCATGAAGTTCACCATACATATTCTAGTTCGTTATTTTCATTTGTAAATTGCACATCAAAAGCTTTTCCAAAATTCTGACCGAGGAAATGTGAAGTTCCAGCTTGCAATGACTTCAAATCTTGCATCATTGGTTCTATTGTATATGTTTCTAATGCTCCAGCGAAACGTTCATGAGCTGGTTTTCTTCCAACTACTGGAGATGTTGCCAAATATGATTCAGAAAAATCTCTATAAACATCTATCATTTTCTTTGCTTCAGCATTTGCTTCCTCTGATGTTGCATGAGCTGTATGTCATTCCTGTCGAAGGAATTCTGCGGAACGAAGAAAAATTCTAGTTCTCATTTCCCAACGAACTACGTTAGCCCATTGATTGAGAAGAAGTGGCAAATCACGATAACTAGATATCCATTTTTTGTAGCTATCCCAAATAATAGTTTCAGATGTTGGACGAACGATAAGTTCTTCTTCTAGTCTAGCTTCTGGATCAACTACTACCCCACTTCCATCTTCAGCATTTTTTAGTCTATAATGAGTAACTACTGCACATTCTTTAGCAAATCATTTAACGTGATCTGCTTCTTTACATAGAAATGACTTTGGAATAAAAAGTGGGAAATAAGCATTTTGGTGTCATGTATTTTTGAACATTTGGTCTAGTACATCACGAATATTCTCCCAAATCGCATATCCATATGGTTTGATAACCATACATCCACGAACTGATGAATTTTCAGCTAAGTCAGCTTGTTGAACTAAATCGTTATACCATGCAGAATAGTCTTCTGCCCTTGTTGTTATTGCCATAATTATTTTAAGTTAATGAAAAGTAAAATTAAATCTGAAACCTCACCCTACCCCTCTCCTAATAGGAGAGGGAAACCACGAAGTGATGGGAGAGGTTAATTATCTATTTCGAGGGGACATGGACTATATATTTCCAACTCATTTCTGGATTACTAATTATAAATTATTTTTCATATATGAGTTAATTATATAAATGCTAGATTTGTTTTCAATGTTAAAAAAGCTAACCTTCACGGTCAGCTTTTTAATTTAGTTCATTTTTAATTAGAAAGGAAGTTCGTCACCTGCACTTGCAGATCATTCTCCTCATTCAATTTTCCAAGCTCAAATACTATTGAATCGTCTTCCATCATATTCTCTAGCTCTATAGTTTAAGAAAACTTTTACATGATCTCCAACTTTGTATTGTTTGATTAATTCAGTTTTTTCTCCTAATAAGTCTATCATCAAAGAGTTTTTGAATTCTCTATCAGAATCTTCTTCAATAACGAAACTAACTTTTGGAAGTTGTTTTTGACCAACTACTGTTTCTTCTGAAATAAAAATAATTGTTCCTTCAATTGTCATTACAAAAAATGGTTAATAATAAAACTGTAATTTATGGTAAATTTTTTTATTTCTTTTGCAAGTTGAATATTTCTTTAATACAAATCCAAGCTACTCCACAGGTCAAAAATGCATCTGCAACATTAAATACTGGGAAGCTTCCAAAAGATAAAAAGTCTCTTACTCATCATAGATAAATTCTATCAATCAAATTTCAAATTGTACCCGCAAAAAGTAATGCAAATTCTACGGTTGTAAGATATTTTTTGTGAAAAAGATAGATGAATAATCAAATACAAATTATGCTAACGGATAGTATTGCAACCATTGGCATAGACATTCATCGAGAAATTCAGTCATTTAGCAAGGGTTCCAAGAAAAAAATCTGACTTCAAATTTCTAAATCATAAAAAAGATATTTCGTCAGTTGATCGATTCAGATTAATAATAAACAAAGTAATGTTGCAACGATTCGTTTTTTCTTCATAAGAAAGGTCTGATTTTTTCTAAACGTTTTTCTTATAAATAAATGTTCGATAAAAACAAACCCTTTTAGATAAAACTTCCACTAGACATCGAACATGATATTTTTATATTCAAGTTATGATTTATATCATAAGACACCAACAAAATGAAACTTACAACAAAAAGAGATCGACGGTATTTCTGGAGAGAGTTATTTTCTTATATGATACCAATGATTTTAATTGTATGAACTGTTGATGTTTTCTTTAATTTTATGCAGTGTCCATTACATCCAGAATGGTCTGCTCCGTGTAGTGTTATTTGGGTAAATGCGGCTGGTTATGGATTTTTCTTGATTATTACGATAATTTTCGCCATTTTTTCTGCTAGAAAACTAAGAAAAATTAAAAAGAAAATTGAGAATGAATTCTTGGAAGTTGCTAATCAAGCTGAGAACAAACCTAAAGACAAATTAGAAAAACCTGAAAAAGTAGAAAAAGCTGAAGAAATCGAGAAAGTTAAAGCTGTAAAACCAAAGAAAATTATTGTAAAAGCTAATAATAAAGAACCCACTAAAAAAGCAGTAAAAAAAGGTACAAAGAAAGAGACAAAGAAATCAATTAAATCTTCAACAAAGAAACAGTCAACGACAAAGAAAAAATCCATCAAAAAATAATCATTTACAATAAAGGCAGTCAGATACGACTGCCTTTTTAAATTGTTAAGTACTCGCCTTATGTGAAGAGTGAAATCACTCCACACACCAAAGCCCCAAGAACAATAGATACAACGATGATAATTGAGCTAACTGTCTGCCAAGCCTCTATTACCTCGTCTTTCTCTTTTTGAGTCTTACATTTCCTAAGCTCAGATTCCAATACTGGATTCATTACACCTTGAAAACCATAGACTCCTCCTCCAAATACGTAAAGATCATTCATAAGCAAAAAGGTTTTAGAGTTACTGCACAGGGGTATGTATAAATTTCCTATTATTAAAAACAAGCCATTTTCAAAAAAAATAAAAAAATATTGACTTTTATGACAAAATTTATTATAAGAATATCGCATGGTTTATCCATGCAACTATTTAGCCTGACTGACTTTCGTTGTGATAACGCGAGTCAGTTTTTTTGTAAATATATTGAAAATAAATAGCAATTGAATAATATAATTGTATCGATTATTTATCGATAGGCATTTCAGTTTACTTTTGTTGTGAAACAAGAGAAACTCGTTTATGATTCAGAATTTAATAGTTTAACTGATCTTTGTTGTGATAATACGGATCAGTTTTTTTATTTGTAAATTTGATATAAAATAATTATAAAGGCATGTAGTAAACAAAAACTTTAAAGTATATGAAACAAAAAGAATCAAAAGTAGTTTACACTCCGAATAAATCATTTGAGTGTAAGATTCCGTTAGGATGGGAAGGAATTACCCAAAAACTTACTATTGCCGTAAGTCGTTACAATCAAGAAGAACTGAAAAAATGGAAAGAATTGTCTTTTCTGCATCGTTTATTCTCTCGCCCTGCTGAATATAAGGTGAATGTCCAAGCTGCTGGCGTCCCTGAAATGATGAAACTCTACCCCGGGACAAACCATCATAGAGTTTGGATTGAAAACACTCACAAAAGGAGAATGCACTTTGATGTAATCTGTTGTAAACGATCTATCACGAATAGCATGTTTCTACAAGATGGGGTAAAATATAATCGTTTTCTGCTAATGGCGAAAGATACATCTTCTCGGTGGTTAGATAAAAAGTATAAGTTTTTATATGAATTTATACCATTCATCAAGCCTGAAGTATCGTAACGAAGAATCTTAAGATTAAAGAGAATCTGTATAATGATTCTCTTTTTTTATCCAAAATTATTTAATATTGAAATCTTCCATACTTTTGGTTATATAGTGTGTCGAACAAAATTTATAATTTAAAATTTGATTTTAATGAAAGCACAAGTAAAAGAACAATTTCTTCCATTAGAAAATTATAAAAGCGAATGGGATAAGCCAAAACAATTAGAAATTTTCCCAGAAGAAGCAAAAGCTCAAATAGTTGATATTTTTAATGCAGAGCCCGAAAACATAAAGAATGAAGTTAAAGAAATTGAACCTATAGATAGTCATGATTTGTAAAGAAACTTAACTTGAATTTTTCAGCCAATCAAATATCATCCAGTCTGAAATTTTACATATTTTTGGTGTAATTATGGCTTTACGTCCTTCAGGATTTGTGGAATATTCCCCTAGCGAACAGCGTGTTTTTGATCAATTAATCAGTGAAATTCAGGATCAATTTCAATTATTTTGATATACTCATATTCACACTCCTGCTGTAGAAAGCAATACTGTATTACTATCAAAGAATGGAGAAGAAACTGGAAAGCAGATTTTTGGGCTTTATGGATTAGCTCAATGAGCTAGCGACTTGAAAGATTATGCCTTACATTTTGACTTAACTGTACCGTTTGCTAGATATGTACTAGATTGGGAAAATGATTTAACTTTTCCTTTTAAGAGATTTCAAATTCAACCTGTATGGCGTTGAGAAAGGGCTCAAAAAGGACGTTATCGTGAATTTTGGCAATGTGATATAGATGTGATTTGGAGAAGAGATAATGAAAAAACTGTGCTTTATTACGATGGAGAAACTATTCTTACTTTGATGCATGCATTGAATGCTGTTTTGGATAAACTAGAAGTGGATGATGAAGCTGTGTTTCATATAAGCAATAGAAAATTAATAATCTGACTTTTAAATGATTTGGTTGGAGAAGAAAAAACTCCTGTAGTTTGTTCATATATTGATAAAAGGAAAAAAATCTGAGCTGAAAACTTTATAGCATCATTAGTCGATGCATGAATCAAAAAATCAGATGCCGAAAAAATTAACGAAATAATTTCTCGCACATATACTGTGAAAGAAATTAAGGAAATAGATAAATTAAGTGAAAATAAACTTTTCTTCGAATGATTAGCTGAATTAAAATCTGTTATAAATTTCTTTGAGACTTGGGAAGAAAGTACATGAGAAAAGCTAAACTATGTAATAGATTTACAAATCATTCGTGGACTAGATTATTACAGTGGAACTGTATTTGAGGCAGTTTTGAAATGAGATGAATGACTTGGATCAATCTGCTGATGATGAAAATATGACCACTTGACTGGATATTTAAATCCAAAGAAAGATATTTATGCATGATTTGGAGGTTCTATCGGAATTTCTCGCTTATTGTCTAAAATTTTTGGTGAAGGTAATGAGAAAGTTGAACAAAAAACTTCAACTGAATACTTATTCTTGAACTTTGAGGGGACGAAGAGTCAGATTTTAAAACTTATGAATAAATTTCAACAAGAAGGTAAGAACTGTGAATTATATTATCAATCTGACAAACTAGGAAAACAATTTGGATATGCAGATAAAAAATGAATTCCTCATGTTGTGATTTTGGGAGAATGAGAATGGAGTGAGTGAATTTTCAAGGTTAAAAATATGCAAAGTTGAGAAGAAAAAGTTGAGAAATTATAAAAAGCATTAAACCCATAAAAAGAGCCATTAATTTTGACTCTTTTTGGATTTTATGGATATATACCTAGTCCTATTAAAATTTACAAAAATACTTGCATTTATAAAAACTAAGTGTATATAAATTATGTACGATTAATTTAATATAATGTCTAACCGTACTTATTGTTTAATTTATTAAACAGAAAGGAGGTGTTCTAACATCTATTAGGAGAGTGACCGTTTGTGATATACTCTCCTTTTTTTATTTTTCTTGTTGCTCTATTTTTTCTTATTTTCCTCTAATCTACACAATGTCTCAAATAGACAAGATGAGCAACTCTCCATCACCAATCATTTCTTACAAATCCTAGTTTTTGTTTTTTCTCTATGCTTTAGGTTTTCCATTGTATAATTGAGTTTCTAAAATGTTTACTTATTCTATCTTTCGGTAGAAAAAAGCATGTATACGAAATTTTTTACGAAAATAAAGAAAAAAAACTGACTCGCGTTATCACAACGAAAGTCAGCATATACATGGAATTTTTTAGCAAGCAAATATTGCTTGTACAATTTTTATAATAAAGAGATACATGTATTTCAAGCCAAAAATTTTATAAATCAGATTTTTTAAATATTTATTGATATTACCCATCCATTGATTAAATTAAAATCAATAAACAAAAACATAAATGCCTATGAAAAGATTTGTATTTTTATGGAGTTCTCTACTCCTAGCTCTGGTGATTCTATCCTATACAATCACAATGTGTATTTTCTTTTCTGCTTGGTTCTTAGTTTTAGCTGTCCCTAGCTTTTTTATGGTTGTTAAACTAATTAAAAGAGTTGGAGAACAAGTTAAAGTTTTGACTCAAGTTCAGAAAAGTGAGCTATCTATTTCTGTTTATCGTCAAGGGTACATGGCATTATTTATTTCTATATGGTGTGGATTTATTATATCACGCCATCCTTATGAACGCTGTATTTATGCTACTACCTTTGGGCTATCTCTATTATGTTTCTTTATTCTTTGTGTTGCTCTAAAGAACTATTTAAATTCATTTAATAGCTTATAAGAAAAAACTAGCGAAGAATCATTCGCTAGTTTTTATTTTAATAATTAGGCTCCAGCTTTATTTACATTTTCTCATGATTTTTCCATCATTGAATTAAGTTTTTTTGCTAAACGTTTTGGATCTGGAATACATGACAATTCTAGGCTCTTATTTCATTTTTTGTCTATTTCTGAATCTGTATAAATATTTATACTACCGTATTGGAATAATGCACTTTTAATTCATTCTTTGGAATGTTGAATTACTCTAATTGCATCTTTAGAGATATTCATTGTTTTTGTCTTAAAAAATCCATCCTGTTTATATGATATCAAGCCATCTTTTGTGCAAATATCAAAATTCATTTCGTAATCTATAATCCTGAAAATAACTCTATTGAGTATTAATATAAACACAAAATCTAAGATTAAAGCTCATATTGTGATAGCTGTATTTCTCCACGAGCTCTCATTTATCAAGAATGGCACTATTGCATTAAAAACGAAAACCAAAATATGCATAGCAAATGTAATAAATGTACGTTTTAAGAATTTTTCAAAGGTTCTTTGTTTAAATTCTGCGATTGAAATATCATCTATATATTTTTTCTTGGCTTTTACCTGTCATATTATATTTGTCATAATTCATAGTATTGCGTACAAACTTCGAGAGATACTAGTATAAACATAAAATATAGCTAAAATTCGGAATAAAACCTTATGATCATCGAATAAATGGACATAAATTACATATAACATAAAATCTAGCAACATCATAGAGATGAAAACTAGTATTAATGGTAAAACTAATTTTACCCAATGTCTTTTTACGAGAATAACATTTCATTCTCCATATGTTTCAGTTGCCTCCAAAAGTTCTTCAGCATCTATTTTTGTATCAAAAGATTTCAAAATTTTCATTTGGCCAATTATTTAACAAATACGTTAAAAATCTAGTTAAACTACGTACGAAAGATATATTTATTTCATATATAATTTCAATCGTATGTTAAATATAGATTAAAATAATGAAAAATATGTAAAAATCCCTTGATTAATTGATGGAGAATATTAATTATGTGTGTAACTATATATTTATTATATATAATATTTTATCATATAACACTTGGACAACATGAAAAAAAATCTGCTGTTAGTATTAAGTCTTTCTGCAATTATTTTGTTAACTGGTTGTAAACAAGCTGAACCTGTTGATGAATCAAATCAGCCTTTAGATCAGGATGAGGTAACTACAAATGTTGATGATGAGCAAATTGATCAAGATCATCCAGAATGGACAAAAACTAGTTTAACTACTGACGATTTAAAGCACATCGAAGAAACTTTACCTCCTTTGTCTTATGTATATGAGACTTATGATATGAAAGCTCAATCTATAGTAAATTCTGGAAGTTATGAAGTTGCTGAGTGAGAGAATCCTGTATTCTCTATCCCTGAATATTCAAGTATGGTTGACAGAGAAGTTACTAATTCATGAATAGAAGATGATATGATTTATACATTAGCAACTATCACATTGGATGATGGTAGTTCTTTAGATGTTTTATATGTAAATGAACCTGATACATTATTCTGTAGAGCTATTGAAGTAATTAATGGGGGGCAAACTACATTATATAGTAATTTTGTTTATGCTGCTGATGTTGAATAATTCCTAACTTAATATAAGAAAAAGTTTGCCGCATTTGGCGAACTTTTTTGTTTATGAAAGAATTTAACGAAAAATTGGTTCTGGTAAACATTTAAAATTAAAAAAAATCCAACCCTAAGGTTGAACATTTCTGATTTCTTTAATGGAGCGGGTGACGGGGCTCGAACCCGCAACAGTCTGCTTGGAAGGCAGGAACTCTAGCCAATTGAGTTACACCCGCATCTCCATTAAAGTGATTATCTTATATTTTTTTCCTCTCAATTTTCAAGAGGAACTTAATCTGGGCGTGGCTGGGTTCGAACCAGCGACCTTATGGTATGGCACGCTCAAATGACCTAACAAAATTCAAATTATTTCAATTTGTAGTTAGTCACATCTTTTACCACTGGTATTATACAAGAACCAATCTCAAATTCAACCCCTTTTTCTTAATCAGATTTTAACAATTAAGAATTAGAGCTTTTGAACTATCAACATTCAAAAAAGTTTCAGGGATAGTTTTTCAAGAACCCGGTACGAACTATTTTTCAGTCATAGTTACATACCCTGCCCTGAAAAATATAATAGAAACCCCAGAATTAAAATTCCAGGGTTGTTATTTTTTTAATTAATTCTAAGCAAATAATTTTTTGTGTTTTTCTTCTAATGTAGAAGTTAACACATGGCAATAACTTTGAGTAGTAGTAAGATCAGAATGTCATAAATACTCTTGTATCTCTCTAACATTCACTCATGCTTCTAATAATCTAGTTGCGAATGAATGTCTTAATGAGTGACATGTGATTCTCTTTCATAAATTCAATGCATCACTGTATTTTTTCATTAATTCACATACAGTAACTTTCTTTAAAGGTCTTCAGAATGTATATCATGAAACGTGTGAAATGAAAACATATTCATATTCTTTTTCAGATTTTCATGTCCAAGCTATTGGTTTTTTTCTTTCTTCTTCATATTCTGTTAATAATTGTTGAACTGAATCAGCAAAGAAAACCCAACGATCTTTATTTCACTTTCATGTAATTCTGACTTTTCATTTTCTTATATCACTTCTTTTTAGAGATAGCATTTCTGATAATCTCATTCAAGAAGTATATCATAATCTAACTAATAATTGAGATCTCAAAGCATTAATTCTATACTTTTCGATCTGTGGAATAATATTGTATAATTTCTCGAATTCTTCTTCTGATAAGACAGCCATCATTGGAGATTTAACTCTTCTTTGTTCAATCCTTTGATAGTCTAATCATGTATCAAATATTGAATTCATATAGCGTAAGAAACTTTTCACCGCAGTAATCTTTGATTGAATTGTAGAGGGTGAAATAAAAGGTTTAATAGAATAATACATTGATGTACGTGGTGTTTTAGTTTTATTCAACTGAGTCATCCAATCCTCAATCATTTTCATTGAAATATCATTTTCTCTCAGATTTTTAACTCATAGCTGATCTTTCATAAACTCCATGAACATTCAAAAATCGGCAGTATAATTTTTAATAGTATATTGTGAATAGTGGTGGTTAACTAATCGAGAAGCCCATCCCGTAACCAAAGTATTTGTGAGTTCCATCTTTAAATAATAATAAGAAATAAATGAACTCGGGCATAGGGCTATTTATGTGCTATTAAATTATAGGAGTTTGTAAGCCAAATTTCAACGCATTTTTGTACTTTTTTTCTACAACCTCTTGATTTTGGATTTTTATCCTATACAATATATCTGCACAATAAATGAGGTATTCCTAAACCTCCAAACCTGTACCCGATAGATTTTATCGTGGTTTTTTTCATTTTGGAAGAAATAAAATAAAATCGTTTTAAAACTCTAATCTTCATAGTAATGACATCAGTAAACGAAAGAATATTACAGAACAGAGTAAACCAACTAAACGATCAATTATTCGATATGAAGATGCAAAATTTGAGGCTCAGGAAATGTATTGATGTATTAGAAAATAAGTTATCAGATAAGGATACTGACTTATTAATTCTTCAAAATCAAATAAACTATTTACTGAGACGTAAAAGCCAAACTAAAAAACATAGGTTCTTTTAAGGCTTTTCTCATTTTGCACATTGTTTTCCCTTAAGGTTTGGAGTGGCAGGCCTCACCACTCGTTATTCAATTGAACCTGCATACAACCTAATATTTCCATATCAGGATGTTGGCAAATTTAAATATCTAAATATTACAAAATTTTTCAATCTGATTTTGAAAAATGTACCCAAAAAAATGAGTGCCACTACTCCATGAGAATAATATCTAAATTAAATCAATGTATTTTTTGACAAAAAGATTATTACAGTTAAAAAGAAATGATATTTAGACATAAACTTACAAAATTTTACATTTTTTGACAATTTATTATGGAAATACATAATATCAAAATATCCCAACTTATCCCTTATGAACTGAATAATAAGATACATGACGAAACTCAGATTCAGAGAATCGCTAATTCTATAAAGGAATTCTGATTTACTCAGCCAATCGTTATAGATAAAACAAATATTGTAGTTATTTGACATTGAAGGTTAGAAGCCGCAAAAAGATTATGACTAAAAGAAGTCCCTTGTATCATAAAGGATGATTTATCAGATATTCAGATTAAAAAACTCAGATTTTGGGACAATAAATTAAATGAATCAGAATGGAATATTGAAAATCTGAAATTAGATTTAATGGATTTAGATGATATGAATTTATGAGATTTAGAATATTCCGTTGAAGATATTATCTGAATTGATGAAGAAGTAAGAGAGAAATGATGATTTGAAAATAAAGAATACTGAGTAAATGATCTATGAACATTTGAGCATAAATGCCCCAAATGTTGATTTGAATTTAATTCATCTGATGAATAATTATGGAATATAAACGATATCTCAAAGATTTAAATAATGTGAAAAAAAACTGATATAAAGTTTTTTCATGTTTTTCCTGCTGATGATGAAGCTCCATGTGATATAAAAATGCCTGATATGATGTAATATGAACATGTGAAATAGACCCGCAAATGCACAATATCTACATCAAGAACTTTGGTAAATGATATAACTATTTAATGGGAGTACAGGATTTCAAAAAGATTCCCGATAGTGAATTACCTTCAGATTTATTTGATATTGACTTATTAGACTGATCTCCGCCCTGCTCCACTTTCTCAGTAGCATGATTAAGAGAGAAATGACGATGAAAAGAAAAAGTATTCAGGGAGGGGCAAGCCAAACAAATACTATCAGATTTATTTTTTGATTATTTAGATATTGTAGAAAAATTACATCCTAAAGTGGTAATTGCTGAGAATGTTAAATGAATGCTTAAATGAAATGCTAAGTGATATTTAAAGTTAGTTTTTGAAAGATTTAATGAGTTATGATACAATGTTCAATTATTCCTGCTAAATTGAGCAACTATGGGATTACCACAAAAAAGGGAGCGTGTATTTTTTACTGCATATAGAAAAGAATTCTGATTACCAAAACTCGGATTAAACTTTAATGAAAAACCTATCCTGTTTAAAGAAATTAAAGATACATCATGAAAGATTGATAGACCCGTGCCAAAATCTGTATCTATCAGAATCAAATATGCAAGATATTGAGATGATTGATTAGATAAAGCTGATTACAGATATAGATGATGAAAAGCATTCTTTAATGATGTATGGCTATATGATGATAAAGTTTGTCCAACTATTACAGGGCAAGATAAAACATTAGTTTGGTGAGAAAATAGATTCTTAAATAATTCTGAGTTAATTCTTGCTGGATCATTTCCTCAAGATTATGATTTTGGAGATATCCAACCAACATATCTAATCTGAATGAGTGTACCCCCATTAATGATGTATAAACTAAGTAATGAAATCAAAAAGCAACGATTAGATTTAATTTATAAAACATCAAAATGAGCAGAATAAAAAAGTTTTGAGCTCTTTATAATACAGTCTGATGATGAGAATGAGAAAAGTGTTTATATCCATCAAGGTTGGACACATATGGACAATGATGTTCTCATAACTGCTCCTATTGTTACGCAAGAGCTCTCCTGGATTTTAGAGGGTTATGGCATCCGAATAATCCAAAGTTTATAGACTTAAAAGAAGCATATAGAATCATTGCTACAGAAATTCCAAAATGACAAATTACAAGACTTTGATGAATGACTGATTGTTTTCAGCCTGTAGAAAAGGTCCATAAAATAACCTATAATGTGCTTAAAGCATTCAAAGCATGTAAGAAATGATATCTCATTGTTACTAAATCAGATTTAATAGCTACTGATGAATATATTGAAGTATTAGATAAAGACCTTGCCCACATTCAAGTAACTATTACATCAACAAACGATGAATTAGCAGCAACATATGAGCATGCCTCAAGAGTATCTGATAGAATTAAAGCAATAGAGAAACTTTGGAAATTATGATTTGATGTTCAAATTAGACTCTCTCCATATATTCCCCAATATGTAGAAGTTAGCAAAATCAATGATATTAAATGTGATAAAATCATTGTTGAATTCTTACGTGTAAATCATTGGATCCAGAAATGGTTCAATATTGATTATTCAGATTATACTCATTCAGAATGATGATATCTACATTTACCATTAGAGAAGAAAATACAGCTAATCAGTAAGATCAAAAAGCCTCAGATTTCTGTATGTGAAGATGTAGATTTACATTACAAATACCGAAAAGAAAACTTCAATTTTAATCCTGAGGATTGCTGTAATCTCAGAAAATAATCAGATTTTTATTTATTATTTTTAAAGATATGAAGATCATAGAAACAGATATTAATAAATTAGTTCCATATGAATTTAATAATAAAATTCATGATGAAACACAAATAAACCGTATAGCAAATTCTATCAAAGAATTCTGATTTACTCAGCCAATAGTAATTGATAAAAATAATGTAGTTATCATTGGACATTGAAGATTAGAATCAGCCAAAAAATTATGATTAGAAAAAGTTCCATGTGTAATATTGGATGAATTATCAGATAAGCAAATTCAGAAATTAAGGATATTGGATAATAAGCTTAATGAATCAGAATATGATCTTGCTAATCTTAAAATGGAATTAGATTCTTTATGAGAATTTAATTTTTGAGATTTAGAATTATCTATTCATGATTTATTCCCTGAGTTTGATGTGCCTGAATTTAATCCAGATGAATTTGAATGAAAAGAAAAGGAAAAGAAACTAAGTGTAACTGTTTATGTAGATGATGAAGAACAATTAGAAACATTAAAAAATGATTTAAGTGATTTATGATATACTAATTACAAATAATCATGACTAAAAAGAAATATGATTGGGCAAAGCTAAAGCTGGAATTCTTTCAGTCTGATTTTGATGATGTTAAGTGATTTTTGAGTGAATTATGAGTGAATTATACAACAGGCTGAGTTGCTAAGCATACAAGATGATGGACAAAAGAAAAACAGGAATATAATCAAAAGATTACACAAAGAGCCTTAGAGAATGCTCTAAAAAAACAAGCTAAGGAATTAGAAATTCCTATGGATCAATTATCTAAGGCTAAAAAAAATGCTGTTATTAAAGCAATTAATGTGATGATGGAGGATAAATTATCAATGGCTGATTCTGAAAGAATTATCAGAATACTGCGTACTGAAATGTGATTACCTAATACATATTCAAGAAATGAAAACATCAATGAAGAAAGACAAGAACTTAATCAGGATGATAAAGATTTAATTGATGAATATTTCAAAGAAAAGAAATGAAAATAAATGAGCTTATCAAATATAATCCAATAGCAAGGAAATATTATTACAGCAAAGATTTCTTTTGATTTTGCC
>Ga0247609_10004043_pt1 | contig 14677 bp, 15 predicted proteins | sample 172DNAGHGlowgp2_FD_193487 | JGI IMG/M metagenome (GOLD analysis project Ga0247609, IMG submission 193487) | Sheep rumen microbial communities from Palmerston North, Manawatu-Wanganui, New Zealand - 1728 DNA GHGlow gp2 | ecosystem: Host-associated > Mammals > Digestive system > Stomach > Rumen ...
CTCTATCGCTAAGGCTGTGCTCGAGGAGGTTAAGGGCCGCGCAGACCTCGTATAATTGAATCATAGGGTGCTGCTGAGCAAATGACTCTTTAGCAGCACCCATTTAATAACAACAATTTAAATCATTAAAGACAATGAGTCAGAAAATTCGTATTAAGCTGAAGAGCTACGACCACAAACTCGTAGACAAGTCAGCAGAGAAAATCGTGAAGGCTGTAAAGGCCACAGGTGCTATCATCAGCGGTCCTATTCCCCTTCCTACCCACAAGCGTATCTACACCGTTAACCGCTCTACCTTCGTAAACAAGAAGGCTCGTGAGCAGTTCCAGCTCTCAGACTACAAGCGTCTGATCGACATCTACAGCTCTACAGCTAAGACTGTTGATGCACTGATGAAGCTCGAACTTCCTAGTGGTGTTGAGGTTGAAATTAAGGTCTAGTACCCTAGTAGAGATTGATTATCGCTAAATAAACGGCCGATTCGTTGAAGAAATTTCAGCGAATCGTTTTTTTTTCTCTCTTTATTGTTCTATATTCAGGGAAAAATTGTATTTTTGTAGCCGAGCAAGAAATAATAGCGTATGAAATGTAATAATAATATATGAAAAAGTATCTGTTCTTACTAGTCTTCGGACTTCTGGGTTTGGCACTGGAAATTCAGGCTCAGCCCCTGTTGAAAACGCATGTGGAAACGGGCGATGTAGAAGGAGTGGCAGACGAAACACTTGCCGTTTATAAGGCTATCCCCTACGCAGCGCCTCCTGTAGGCAACCTACGCTGGAAGGCACCACAGCCAGCCCAGGCATGGGAGGGCGTGAGAGTATGCGACACATTCGGACCCTTACCCCCACAACCTACACGTCCCGGTCGTACTGCCGACATGATGAGCGAAGACTGCCTTTACCTTGGCATCGCCACACCAGCTAAATCGGCAGCCGACCGTCTGCCAGCCACGGTGGCGGATTCCAGACAGAATGGTATGGCGGCGACCTCTGGCGCTACCTCGCACTCCGTGGCGTGGTGATCGTTAGCGTAGAGTACCGCACGGGAGCCCTGGGCTTCATGGCGCACCCCGAACTGACGAAGGAAGACCCGAACGGACACTCGGGCAACTATGGCATATTAGACCAGATTTTCGCCCTGCAATGGGTACAGCGTAACATTGCGAACTTTGGAGGCGACCCCACCAACGTGACCATCTTTGGCGAGAGTGCCGGTGCCATCAGCTGTAGCATCCTCTGTGCCTCGCCGCTGGCCAAGGGCCTCTTCCACCGCTGCATCAGTCATAGTGGCGGCTCGTTCGCACCTTGGAGCGACAAACCCCGTTCACTGGGCTTAGACGCTTCGCAGAAAGGAGCCGAGGCACAAGGTATCGCCTTCCAGCAGCATCTGAAGAAAAAGAACCTGAAGCAGCTCCGCAAGATGGATGCCATGTCGCTCTGCGACGGCAACGTGGGCTTTGCCGGTTTCTGGCCTTGTGTGGACGGTTACGTGATTTGCGACGACCAGTATCGCCTGTATGAGCGTGGTGAATATAACGATGTGCCCGTCATTGTCATGACCAACTCGGACGAGGGCGCCCTCTTTGCACCAGGTAATATGACAGCCGAGAACTATCAGAAGACGGCGAAAGGCATCTTTGGCGACTGGGCTGACGAGGCCTTTAAGGTTTATCCTGGCAACACGGACGACGAGGCTTGGCATGCTTTTGGCGATGCCTTCCGTGATATGGGCTTTGCATGGCCTTCTTACGCATGGGTTAGTTTGCAGGCTAAGACGGGTAAGAGCCCAGCCTATGCAGCCTTCCTGGCCCAGCCGTCTACCATGAGTTTCTCACAGGACAAGCGTCGCCGTGGCGTGGCTCATGCAGATGATATCATGTATCTGAACGGCCAGTTTCTGACACAACCGGATAAATATCCCGCAGAGTCGGCAGTAGCAGAGATCATCCAGCAGTATTGGGTAAATTTCGCCAAGACAGGCAATCCTAATGCCAAGGGCCTTCCCTTCTGGCCTACATTCGACGAAACGAAACCTACCACCATGCAGTTCTCGAATGGTGCCTCGCTGATCATGCTTCCCAACCGCGAACAGATAAACTTCGTAGACCGCTTCTACAAGGCTAAGCGCAAAGAGACCGAAAGTGCACGCTAAAGCCGAAATAAATAACACAAAGCGATGAAACTGACAATACGGTTAATTTTGATTTGGATGGCGGTCCTGCTGATGGGCTGCTCAGGCGATAGTGCCAAAAACGGAGCACAGCAGGGCAATGTTGTCGCTGGCGGCTACGATCAGACGATGCACACAGCCGACTCACTCTACAACTCTATGCAGTTCCGCGAAGCCTACACGTTGTACTTGCAGTTGTTAGGCAATAAGGAGGTAAAGGCCGACAGCGAGAAACGCCTGAACGTGCTGAACAGTCTCTGTATGTCTAGCGAAAGCTCCGGTCACAAGGCTGAACAGACCAAGTGGCTGCAACAGCTGTTAGACTTGGCCAAGCAGGAGGAGAATGCCTATTATCAGTCGTTGGCACTGCTGACCATGGGTAAGCGTCTGTATTACGAGGGCGACCAGCAACAGGGCATCAAATACGTCAGCGACGCCATCGATATGGCGGAAGAAACCGACCTGAAGACAACCGACCATCTGATACACAGCCATTTGATTGTCCTTGCCGGTCTGTACGACGGTATGAAAGACTATGCGAACGCACTGAAGATCGATGAGCGCAATCTGCAGCTCACCATGGAGGGTACGCGCTGGGGCGACGCTCCGGACCAGCAGTTCATCGACCGTCGCATGGCACTGGCCAAGATGGCATTGGTGCTCGCCAAGATGGGCAACTTGCAGCGGGCCGATTCTGTATATAACGCCTGGAAGGCTGTACAGTATGAGGGCAATCACACCCGCGACTATTTCATCGTCGACTACCTGCGCAAGAGCGGTCGCTATCAGGAAACCATCCCTGTCTATAATCAGCTCATTCAGCAGGTGCGTGAGCATGGCGACACTTTGGGCGAGATCATGAACACCGCCAAATGGGGCCTGGCCTGGGTCTATAAGAAAATGGGCAACTACCAGCAAGCCACCGAGCTCTACTCTCAAGTGGTGGACATACAAGATACTCTGAAAAACCGTAAGGCAAGGAAAAACGCCCAAGAGTTGGCTGCCGTCTATCACGCTCAGGAGCAAGAACTGGCATTGGAGCACGAGAAATCAGCTAACACCCGTAACCGTCTGATCATTATCATTGTGCTGGCCGTTCTGCTGGGTGTGGCAGTATATACCTACACCGTGGTGCGACAGAAACGTATCATCAATCTGAAGAACCAGTCACTGGTAGCCCAGATCTCCGAGGCCATGAAATACAAGGACCTGTACAAGGAGGAAATGGCTAAAAGAAATACGGCCCCCAACGACATATCTGATCTCAATACGCTTACCGACGAGCAGTTGTTCCAATACGTCAACGATGTCGTTGTGCGTGAGCGGCTCTTCCTCGATTCCAGGTTCGATCGTCAGACCATTATGGACCGCTTCCAGCTTTCAAAAGAGCGTGTAGGTGCCATCTTCGCCAAAGGCAGCCAGTATGCCAAGCTCACCGACTACACCCAGGAGTTGCGTATGGAGTATTCTACCATGCTGCTTACCAACAATCCCGACAAGAGTATCTCGCAGGTAGCCGACGAGAGCGGTTTCGGCAGTTACAGCTATTACTGCAAGTGCTTCCGCCAGCGTTTCGGCATGACCCCTTCCGAGTTCCGTATGTCGTCTATATAGTCATTAGGCTATGTAATATCGTTTTACTATCTTTCGCCGTGATGGCTGCTGTGGAGAAGGGCACCATCACTGAGGAACGCATCCGAAAGGAATATCAGGAAAAGATAGCCAATAGGATGGGGAAGAAACAGTGGATGGAATATAATGAAATTCTATTCTCTGCCCACTCCTGTGCTATTGAGGGAAACTCGTTTACTGTAGACGATACGAGAATTCTTCGCGAACAGGACGTTTGCTCTCAAACTTCATTTTACTCAGAGCTGACCATCCTATACTGATTATTAAACTCGAGGACCGCTCGGCTTATATCTCTGCTTTGAAACAGATTCGTATGGAAGGCTCAGATGAGTACCTGGTTACATTCTTCTTCAAGACCGCCATCGATCGTATGAAGAACGAGCTGGCCCAGAAAAAGAAGAATACCCTTCCTATAATATTCTTTTAATGCTATGTAATCTTGTCAGAAAACCTATGTAATCTTGTCCGCGCTATTGTCAGTGCGGACATTTTTATCTATATTTGCAGCAGAATTTATTAATAACAATTATAAATATTAAAAAATCAGAGACAATGAAAAAACTATTTAACTTCATGTTTGTGGCCGCGCTGATGTGCGGAGCAACGGTTCTATCATCCTGCAACGTCGACAATCCTATCTCTACAGAAAATCAGGCACAGGATGTAGAGGAAATCTACTCAAAGGGTGGATTTGTAATGTCCGATGAGTTCAAGTACGCCGGTAAGGCATACATCAACTCCACTGTAAATGCATATGTCGCCAAAGTGCTCAAACAGCTGATGCCCAATCGCCAGCAGGCCATCGACGAGAACACGAATGTGATCGTACTTAACAAACTGAGCGATCTGCCATTCGATAAACTGGAGGAGGCTTACTACAATGGTGCCATTATTGCAGTCGCATTGCCTGTAAAGTCAGAAATTGACGCATTCTTCGCTGCACATCCTGAGTGGGGTGCGCCGTCAGACGACCAAGATATGGATGACGCCCTCCTTTATGCCTTTGATTTCGACGGGTATGACTGGACGGTAGTAGGAGAGAAAAACGACGACTCCCGGGTAACACTCGACGACCCCAACGATGCTATTTTGCTGAACGACCCCTTCTTTGCACCCATGAAGGAAGCCCCGAAGTGGCCAACGACTTCTGAAGACGGCAATTACACCGAAGAAGACCTTGATTACCTCCTGTCATCATGGACAAAGGGACTTGAGGAAGAGAGAATCCTCAGCGAGGAAATAGAGAAAGAGCGACAGAGCGAGGTTGCCCAGGCCAGAGGATATCTGATGACACGTGCCGCTGCCGACAACGCACCGCTAAACGTCAAGACCGCCTTCGCCTACAAGACATACGGTAAGACATTCAAAAGGAATCTTAGGTCAAGATGGACTAAAAATTTTGATATGACTGCAGATGATTGGCGGGATGATACGAGCATCGGCTCTACCCTGTCAGTGAGATACAACGTCTATACCGTCCATGTGTATGACGGTTCTACAGGCGAGGGCGACTACTATCTTATCAACATGGAGGCCGACATGAACTTCGGCGGCTCTGTCCAAGCAGGCTATAAAAAACATAAAATCGATCACAACTATTACTGGATAGGTCCGTTCGGTAAGGGATTTGCGGTAAGCACCTGCCCTGCCACTACCACCGACCCGAAGACCAGCAAAGACTACACAGACAGCGAGGTGGTATTCCTGGAAGGCAAGGGCGCCATACCCGAGACCTCACAAGGCTCTACCAGTTATAGCGACGAGTATTCGTTCTCGTTCAAGGCGGATGCGTCGGTTTCCGTCAAGGGAGAGGCTAGCAAAGAAACGTCGGGTAAAGATGTGAAGGGAAAGGTTGGCGTCAGCGCTGAGGGTAAGGTAGCTGTAGGATGGGGCTGGAACTGGGCTGAGAAGGTACAGCGCAGCGTAGGCGACATCAGTGTCAAGAACACCGCGTCGAGAGGCAACGATCAGTCTCACGAGATCGTTTACGAGAATCTGCCGAAATCCGACAAGACGAAAGGCTGGATTGAACAGAAGGGCAACAACAGCTATAAGGCCAATACCAAACTGAAATCGACATGGGGATGGTATAAGAAGAGCGAGCGCGACGACTCGGAAAACAAAGCTCTGGTGCTCCACGTGAGAGGAAGAATAGACTATCAGTGGTGGTATCACGATGGCGCAGGCTGGTTTAACATTGGCAACATCGACGAACATAAGGCGCACAATCATGAATGGATCAATACCTATATCCAGTTAGACCCGATTTTCCGCAAGCGCGTGGGACAGATTGAACTGGTGAACGACCTGGGGGACAAGACTTATATCAAGAACATCAAGGTATATTCTAAAGACGATCCTAACCAAGTGGTAACCTTCTCACGCAGCTATCCTGCTAAGGAGAAGATCAACCTGGGCTGCCGACTCATTACCGGCAAGTACATCATCGAGTTTGATGCCCAGCAGGCTGGCATGGACAAGGTTACTCACTATAAGTACAGCAGCCACGACTATCTGCCGCTAGATCACAAGACTCCAAACGTGTTCTACGCAGCAACCGACTTCAAGGCTCAATAAATATTTTATTAATTCTCAGTCCCACTGCCATCACAAGCAGTGGGGCTCTTTAAAGATTGACGCATATGAGAAGATTACAGTTATGGGTGTTGACTTTCATCGTTCATGGCTGTATAGCCTGGTTGACATCGTGCAATATTAGCGATAACCCTGTCAGTCCTAAACAGCCAGCGTCGAAAGTCGTTTCAGGAGGCTTCTTCTCGTCGGCCGTCAACAAACTCATCGACGAGAACTACGAGCAGCTGAAGACGAAGAGCTGGGCAGAACTGCGCATCCCCGCTAAATTGTTCGACCATACGGCATTTGCCATCCCTGCGAATGCTGCCGGCGACATGGACTATGTCGTCAAGGCCGGCTATCATACATTCGTCAATGGCGGTGCCGTGCGCGATGCCATTATGGGGAAGGCAGCTAACGATATCGACTTCAGCACCGAGGCTTTGCCAGAACAACTGGTCGAGATCGTGCCTAACACGAAACTGTTTACAGCCCCCAACGGTTATGTGGTGGCACAGGCCTGGCATGGCGACAAAGAATGTACCGACATGGGAACGATGCGGGCCATCTACTGGTTCATGCGCGGCAAACCGGGCATACCTGAGAGCAGTAATCCTGTAACGGGTACCAGCCTCAACGTCTATTCCAAAAATCTGTGGGAAGACAGCTATAGCCGCGACTTGACGATCAATGCGCTCTATTACGACTATCAGACAGGCGACATCCTGGATTTCCATGGCGGTCTGCACGATCTGCGCGAGGGCATCATACGCACCGTTGTTAATCCTGATGTGATGTTCCCTAATAGCTCCACGGACCTGCTCAGGGCTGTCCGTTTGGCCGCTCGCTACAACTTCACCATTGAACCGGTCACCGATGCGGGTATCCGTAAACATCTGCCTGCGTGCGATGCCTTGGGAGCCAGTGGCATTGCCTACCATTTGATCAAAGGATTCCACGACGGCAACATGAGTGTCACTTATCGTCTGTATAAGGAGTATGGTTTCCTTGGCCGTTATTTCCACATGCTGAAGGATGTGCTTGACACCAAAGAATACGAGGATTATATTGTCAAGACCTATGCAAAACTTGATAAGCAGCATTGCAAGGATACTCCCACGACTTTGGGAGCCCTCTTCCTGCCTGTTATCCAGAAAGCCATGGGCGACAAGGAGTGGACGGATGAGAATCTCCTGAAAGTCTTCAACGACCTTGAAGCGTCCTCAGGACAGAAAAATTATTTTGAAATAAGTGACGACATCAAGGCTAACATGTGCCGTATCTGGGTACAACAGCATCAACCGTAGTCATGGATTTCTAAGATAAAATAGTCATGGGGATTATTAGAGAGTGATAATGTAATATAAGAAAAATCTTCGTATCTTTGTATTTATAAACTACACTAATTTAATGAATATGAAAATGAAAGTGCTTAAGATTTCATGGATGCTGGTAGCCATTCTTACCTGCAATCTCTTCTTCGTCTCCTGTTACAGCGAAGACAACCCTGTTTCTGAGAAACAACAATCAGAGGCTGTTTTCCAGAAGCAACTGGATGAGGCCTTGAGTTGGGCCCTGGCCTATGGCCCTTCGACACAGGCGGTCGCCGAAGCTGTGGCATTACGTCACAATGGAAAGGCGACGCCTATTAATTACAAGACCCGTCAGAGTGCCGAGCGTAAATGCCGTACCGACAACTCCAAGCCCTACGAACTGAAGGATCTGGCGCGCACCACCGTTCTCTGCGAGTATGATAAGATACCCGTTGTCATCGACGACATCAAATCGGCAGCCACTGGGTACGACGCCTTCGGCCGTCACAAGCACCAGACCAGCGACTACGGCTACTGGGGAGACATCGTCAATCTGGCATTCTTGTATCTTCAAACAGAGATACAGGTGAAGAGTTACCGCATGTACTATGCTGTAAATCCAAAGGACATCTGCCAACCCGTGCTGGGCGACTCGCTCTACAACGTCATCCATACAGAGACCGGTCTGGAGCCAGGCCTCGCACATCACTATTATGAAATCATGCGTGCCGACACGGCAAGCGCCGCTACGCGTGAACATTACCGGAAGTTGAGCATAGAATACCTCAGTCACTTCGATCAGGATTACGTTAAAAAATAGTAGATAGTCATGGGATAGTCATGGGGACAGATTCTGTTTTAATCTCCAAATAAAAGAGAAGAAAAATAGAACATATTAACAAACATTATCTGTTTGACAATTAAAAGCATATTTATCTTGTCCTGTTTCATAGCCAATATGGAGCAGGACATTTTTTATGATATGTTTTTGCTTTTTTCTTTGCTGTCTCAAAAAATTGGTTACCTTTGCGGCCATCAAGGGAAGTCGCTGGCGCAGCCCGCCAGTTCTGTACTATCTCGTGTGGCTGTTGTCTAAGGGGCGCAGCCACTTTTGTTAAAAAGGGAGATCGCCGTTCTCCGGCCCATGATAGTCATGGGGTCAGGCACCTGGGTATGGGTGCCTGTTCCCCAAAGATGAGAATAGAGAAACGGAAGTCAGTGGCTTCCGTTTCTTTTGTCTAGTTTTAAAATAAATCGCTTAATCATTTGACCCATTGGGCGATTTTCTCACGACTCAGCAATAAAAATGCAAGCACCGCATGCCCCAGGTGCCCATGACTATAGCAGGGCAGGCCCATCACGGCCCGCCCTGCTTTGCTTTTTTGCAGCATTTCCTTGCAAGTTTAAAATATAAGTTGTATCTTTGCCCCCGAAAACATATAAATAAAGATGGTTATGGAAACAACAAAAAGAAAAAGAACGCGTGAAGAGGTTAGAGCCGCTTTCCGTGAAACAATGCGTAAGAAGAAAGAACGCATGGAGGAAAATCTGAGAAGAATGGAAGAATTAGAATTACAAGGCTTTTTTGCATAAACAAAGAAGCCTTCAAATCTTAACGACTATGAATACACTCAGATTGGAAAACATCAATCTGCATGCACCTTATCGAGTGATGCAGGATCCGGAGAAAGAATTCAATTTTTACTTTGTCAGTGACACAGGAACAAGATTTGATATTGATTTTGTTTTCAATGATTCTATTGTTCCAAGTGGCTCGTACGAACTTGGTATAACCAATAAAAAGAATCGACAATCTCCCCTTGATTCGAAACTTCGTCTCACTATTTTTGCAATTATAGAAGAGTTTTTCGAAGTAAACGGTGAAGAGACCATGCTCTATCTTTCTGAGACTGGTGATGGGAAGCAGGCTTTCCGAAACAGGCTCTTCATGAGATGGTTTAATAACTATGAAAGTAGGGAGAAATATTTCATAAAAACTGCTGAGGGAAAAATGGACGGGCAAATGAATTTCTTGGCCATTATCTCACGTTTGGACAATCCCAACCTACAGCTTGTTATCGAGGAGTTTAACGAAACAGTATCATTCCTTTTTGATTCAATCTAACGACAAAGAAGGGACATTCTGTGCACTTCCTATACGTACAGTAGAAAGAGTTTTTTATTGTTTAACAACGCCATCAGGGCGAGCCCATCACGGCCCGCCCTGCAAAGTATAAATCCTGTGGGTTTTTAAATTAATGTTAACTTTACACTAAACATTTGCGTATTACCAATATTATTAGTACGATTTGCAATCGTTTTCCGGTAAGTCTAAACCCATTATGGAAAATGATAATACTATAGAATCACAGATAGCTACAGTCTTGTCCGACATCCGTCAGAAAGGCTATTCATCTGTGCAACCATTTAGCATAGGAAAAGTAGAGGTGCGAATGATAAAGTGAAAACTTCCCGCTCGGCTCTGCCGCTTCGCTAGTCGAAGAATTTTTGGAGCTACTTTTTTATTTTGCACCTTTTCTGCGGTTACACTCGCGGCATAGCATCTGACAGTTCTCTATTATGGTTCGGCCTCCTTCACGCCATGGGGTAATATGGTCGCCCTCCATAAACTCAAAATCGAACTCCTTGCCACACGATTTGCAGATGTGGTTCTGTTGTTCCCACACGGCCAGTTTAATATCTTCAGGGAACGCCCGCAAATCCAGGTAATGTTCATCACCTGTTAATATATAAGGTATAATACCAGCCTGCTTCTGTATCTCGCTGTCACGCATCAATTCCGATATACGTTTGCCAATCGCCACTGTGTCGAGTGTCTCAGAGCCGTATTTGTCATAAAGTTCTGCCCAATCAAGCCCCTTCATGATCTTCTTAAACCGCTTCATGTCGAAATTGGTAATGGCCCAATTTAATACCGTTTGGAAGTACGACCACAGGTTGTTGGCATTTGGGTCATGCTGATGGGCTGACATATAACTGACAGCTGTCATGCGATGTCCTTGTCGTGTCTCATGCTCAGCCATCCATTCGAGCGCTTTCTTCAAGAAGTCCTGTCGGATCGGCGTGCCGTTAACCAAATCTTTGCCCAAACGATAGGCACCGCAGTTCGACTTAGAGAAATGCCGCTTAGCATCCGAGACGAACGGTCCTGCAAAGATGGCATTATTGATCTCTTGCTCATTCAGTGGCTTGCCTGCGATATTGATGGTTTGGAACCATTCCAATTTCTCGCTGGCATCACCCTCACATACATAGATGGTCAGAGGATAGTTCAGAATCTTACGCTGAATATCCTCGGGCTGATTGAAGAAGTTCTTAAACTCATACGAGAACTTGCCAGCCACATATTCGCAGAGCGAAAGTGTGCGTTGTTGACCGTCCATCACTTCGTAAGGACATTCCGCATCGTCAGAGCGTTTCACCCAGTACATTACGTTCAATGGATAGCCGTGCAACACCGTTGTGATGACAGCCTGCTGCTCTTTCTCGTTGTAGATAAACTCACGCTGATAGGGTGGGCGAATGTCTAGTTTGCCATTATAACCGCGAACGCCTAGCTCGTCGTTATTCACGTAACCGAGGGTAATTTCACCGACAGTCACTTCTCGTGGGGTAATAGTCATCATATTGTTTTAGGATTTTTATTGCGGATGAGAATTCTACTGTATTGCCGTTTACCTTTTACAACCCCGCAGCCCCCTCGGTCTTCAGGATGAATCATATAACCGACCTCTTTAAGAACAGCACTTGGAGCAGATGCTCTTGTATTGCCACTTGCTTGCCATACAATTTCAAATTGATTGGGATTATATTTGTCGAGGAAAGTAATAGGAACTCCCATGATTCCTGTATAATCACATGGAATGTCCTGGGTCTTCCCAACATTTATAGCATTATAATTATCATAATGAGGGTATTCCTCTGGTGAATACTTGCAAACTAAATCTATTTCTTCATTGCGTTTGGGTATTTCGAGATTAGTAAACCAATTCACGCCTGATACACGTATCATGTTTTCACGATGGTCTCCAGCCGTGGCTATATCATCGTATGGTGAAGTAAAGTGTGCTGCAGCTCCCTTAAAACCATAGCCAAGCCATACTTGATTTGATTGGAGGAGAGGAAAAACTTCTTTGTAAGTGATTGCATTCTGATGACCAATGATTAAGAATTTCTTATTATATTCCATCAACTGTCCGATATACTCCCTAAAGAGTGAGAATGGAGGATTTGTTACAACGATGTCCGACTGCTTTAGCAATTCAATGCATTCTGGATCTCGGAAGTCTCCAGTCTTCAAAGTTGACAGGACGTTCTTGTCGTTTTTTAGCAGATATTGAACATCGCTGAGGTCAACGGCTCCGTCACCGTTCATGTCCTTGACCTCTGTAATCTCCACCTTGTAGGCGATCTTCTTTGGTTCATCATAGAAGTCTCCAAAGTCAATCATCAACTCATTACCCTGAACTGGAGAGCCATTGTAGCAAGTGCATATTAACTTTTTCAACCCTAATTGATTAAACCTGAGAGCAAAGTACTTGAAGAAGTTGCTCTCATAAGGATCGTCGCAATTACACAATACGACCTTATCGCGAAAATGCTGCCAATAGTGCTGCAACTCCCGTTCAATGTCTGTCATTTGAGTATAAAACTCATCCTTTTTAGCCGTTTTGGCCGCACTTAGACCTTTCTGTGCCATACGATATGCATTAGTGCGTATGCTTATCTTCGGAGTTGGCAGGCTTTCTTAAGAGCACAAAGAAGCATGGACGGTGTTCCAATCCTGCTTCAAAGGCCCTGAGAAGCCTGCCAGTCCAGATAAGTCACGTCCATGCATATTGCACAGACGTTTGCGACTTATTCATACGGACTGGACTTTTTTGAATTTCTCAGGTTCTTGAAGCTTTCCGAATAACAGCAAACGCTTGTTTATATTTTACCCACAAAAGTCGCACCGGCGTTCACTCTTGAACATTGTGCCGGTGTTCGATTGCAAAGATACAAAGAAACAAGCAATAATCCAAATAATTATTAGTTTTTTGCTATTTTGGGGCCAAAAACATGCACAGATATAGTGTTCATAGCTTTTTGTTTGTATTTATACTCAAAAAATCAGATGATTTTTTGCTTGTTTAAAATGTTTTAAGTACCTTTGTACCTCGTTGCGCCTTTTTAAAGGGTGTTCTTGTTGAAATTTGACCACAAATTGTTAAACATTAGTTTATTAAATAAATAATAGCGATGCACTTCAGTACCAAAATAAAGAAGTTTTTCGAAGGGATGCGTGTGTATGAAAACCTCAAGGAGGATGAAAAAATTATTCACGTTCCATTTGCTCTGAATTTTACATTAACTATAGTCACAATCGTTGAACAGTTACAACAGTTTCTTGTGGATGTAAAGAACAAAGTATGTCGGGAAATACCGGATATAGACTTCGAACTGATGACTGACATTGATAAAATCATGTCTAAAAAGTTGAAAACAGACATGGCGGCTTTGAATGACAGGACTGTTAGGCAAATATTGGATGAAATCTTCGGGGAGTTATTGGATAAGACGCCCTTAGAATTATATAATTACATACATACCAATACCATAACAATGACAGAACTTTTGAAGAAGATATACCCAGAGTTAAAGCATGCTGATATGTCACTGTTTGAGGATTATGTGCGCAGACACATTAGAGAGGGTGTATGGGATCATATTACTATAGGCTATCAGAAATGGAAAGATAGCAGTACAGATTTATCTTTAGATTCGTTTTTGGATAAGCAGGAACAAGTGCTGAAGGAATATTTGGAGAAGGGTATTATGTGCTTTGTAAAGACGCCATCGAATAATGAGATGGAAAAGGTGGATTATATATATCACATAGGCCACCTGGATTGTGACTTCGTAGATACCAAGGAATACAAAAAGTCATACGCAAAATTCAACCACTTTGTCACGAGGAAAAATGGAATGCTAATTATTGATTACAAAAAGTATGGTAAATACCTTTTTGAAAACTTCTATAGGTTCAATGAAGAGCAGAAAGTGGCAGTTTTTGAACTCTGCTTTTACCTCAGTCTTATTCAAGATGACATGAGGATTTTCCCCATCGCAATGCCCCTCGTCTCAAACCATTCCCTTAAAACGGAAGTGGTATCTTTACCAGAAGTACTCGCGACACCCGAGGCAATGGTGCTATGGAATAAAGCTTATGAAGCAGGCTACATAGACGAGTATTACCAACCGAAGTGCTCACGTCCAGAGGCTGCGTTACTTGCATTTGAAATGGCTTCCCGATTAAATATTGAGGATAAATGGAAAGCGTTTGAGAAACTATGGGAACGACGCAACATGAGTAGGGATTATAGTACTGCATTGGAACAAAGAAAATCACTTGCTTTTCGAGATGATATAAGAAAACTTTTTGGTTGACAAAGCGACCTCATTTACCACGTATACGTACTACGTACACGTACCTTGGTGTTCTTCCTATTTCTTCTTTTTTGTATCTTTGCCGCAGAAATCTTTATTATTATGGCAAAGAACAAGAAAGATTCAGCTGCGACCGAAAAGAGCGGCGAGAAGGAGCATAAAAAGAACTGGCGCGAGGTGTATGCCACGGTAGAGGATATCAAGACCTTCCTCAGTGACCACATCTATCTCCGTCATAATGTGATTACTGGGCGTATCGAATGCCGCGTGCCCACGAAAGACCTCTGGGAACTGGGCACAGATCCGTTTGAAACTGCGCAAGTGGATAAGTGGCAGCCCATCAGCGACCGTATCGTCAACTCGCTCTGGACAGCTATGTCGCGCGACAAGCCAGTCAGGGCGCAGGACCTCTTTAGGGTGATAGAGTCGGACTTCGTGCCCGACTATCACCCCTTCCGCTACTATCTGGAGAATCTGCCAGAGTGGGATGGCGAGACCGATTATATCCTGGGCATGTCGGTATCGGTGCAGGTGAA
>Ga0247609_10004044_pt1 | contig 14677 bp, 13 predicted proteins | sample 172DNAGHGlowgp2_FD_193487 | JGI IMG/M metagenome (GOLD analysis project Ga0247609, IMG submission 193487) | Sheep rumen microbial communities from Palmerston North, Manawatu-Wanganui, New Zealand - 1728 DNA GHGlow gp2 | ecosystem: Host-associated > Mammals > Digestive system > Stomach > Rumen ...
AAATTTTTTATTTTTTCATCTTCTGGTAAATTTTCTATTCTAACAATAAAGTTCTTATAACTTGTTTGTTTTTGTTCAACATTTGAAATAATTGAACCCATAAAAGTATACATAAAGAAGATAATTAAACCAGGTAGTAACATACCAAGTAAAACTCTAACATCTGTAAAACTTCTCTTTAATTCTTTTTTAACAATTGTAAATATTGAATGCATATTATTCTTCCCCCTTTACTTCTTTGTAAATGTCGAAGAATAAATCTTCAATTGATTTTTCAGCTGTTAATTCATCAAGTTTGCCTTCAGCAACCATCTTTCCATCAATTATAATACCTACTCTATCACATAATTTTTCTACTAAAGAGAAAATGTGAGTAGATAGAATTATAGTTTTACCTTCATTACGCATTTCAACTAAAAAGTCTGTTACGCTTTTAGCAGTAATAACATCTAGTCCATTTGTTGGCTCATCAAATATTATTATATTTGGATCATGAGCTATTGAAATAACTAAACAAGCTTTTTGTTTCATACCAGTTGATAAATCACCAACTTTTACTTCAGCGAATTTATCAATTCCAAATTTTTTAAATAATCTTTCTTTTCTTTCTTTTGCTACTTCTTTATCAATATGATGTAGCTCAGAAAAATAATCAAATAAGAAATTTGGTGTAAAGAAATCTTCTAATTTTAATTCGCTAGTCATAAAACCGATCTTATTTCTAACCTCTGCTGGTTCAGTTATAATATTCTTTCCATCAACAATAGCATCACCACTATTTGGTTTAATTAAAGTAGCTAGCATTCTAAGTGTTGTTGTTTTTCCTGCACCATTAGGCCCAAGCAAGCCATATATTTCCCCTTTATAGGCTTTAAATGATAGATTATCAACAGCAACTTTAATGTTTTCTGTTGTTTTTTCTATTCTTTTTTGTTTTTTGGAAATATTAAATTTTTTTACTAGATTATTAACAATTAATATTTCTTCCAATTGAATCTCCTCCTTCATTCCTAATACATTATATAGTAAAAAAAGATATAAATCAACTATTTTAATGAAGAAATTATTAAAAATTATTTTTTTTGCAAACAAATTTACGCTTGGTAAACAAGTCAATATAAAGTTAACAAATAAAGAATTCACAATAAATAAGTAAGCGTTTTACTTTTATTTTATTTAACGTAATGTTATAATAAAATTGTATTTTTTGGCGAAGGAGGTTAAGATAAATGTTAGGCGAAATGATTCTGCTTGTTATTGGAGCAGTACTATCATTTTTTGCTGTATGCGGATGTGCTTTTGCAAAGTCATCTGAGAAAAATAGATATTGTGCAATGGCTTCAATCAGTGCATTAATATATTTTTCCGTAAGCTATCTAATTTTATATTGCAAAGACTTAAATCAGTTTATCATGTTACAAAAATTGTCTTTAACCTCAGGACTATATATGTTAATAGGTTCTGCTTTCGCTATTGGATATATTTTTAAAGTTAATTTTTCTAATAGAACAAAGATTATAGTTGCACTTGTATCGTTTTTATTTGTTATTATATTCTTAACATTTGGTGATATAAGGCCATGGGCAAAAGAAATTTATATGACTCATGATGAACAAGTAGATTTGTATTTTTATACCTTAAAGGGTGATTGGTTCTACTATTTATTAAACGGAATAATTTTAATATCTTTCATTTCATGGATCATTGTAATTATTGTTATTACAGCAACAAAAAAAGGGCGTGAATTCAAAATTTTCCGTTATCTACTAGGATTTGTTATGTTCCCTTTATTTATATGGATTTTTTCTGCATTTGGTGTGTTAAAAAGTTCTATATGTAACGAAATAGTATTTATGCTTCTATTAGTTATCATAATGCATGTAGAAATATTTATATCATTTACATTACAACCAAAGCAATATAATGAATTATTATTTAAAAACACTGATAAAGGTATAATTATATTAGATTACAAGAAAAGATATGTTATAGCAAATACTACTGCTGAACAAACATTTGATATATTTGCAAAAAATAATAAAGATGCAATTACAGCATTTATTAATGTAAATTTAATTGGTGAAAAGACATACTTTGATGGAAATGATCATTACAGTATTAAATTAGAAACAATTAGTAATAATGATAATCCTAGAGAAGGATATGCCATTTGGATTGAAAAGTTAGAAAAAAATAACACTCAAGACTAATCTGGAGTGTTATTTTTTATTATTACTTTTAGCATATCTTTTTCAACTTCTTCTATTTTAACGAAATCCGGGAATATTGTATCAAAGAATTCTTTAAATCTTCTATTAATTACAACACTTTCAATTCCAGAATTAATTACTAGGTTATTTCCTACTGAAATTAAATCTTTAGGTAGAATTAATTCCTTTAGGTTAGTGCATCCACTAAATGCTTCTGCACCTATTATTCTAATGCTTTTAGGAAGCTTTAATACTTTTAATGAGCTACAATTAGTAAAAGCATTTGAACCAATCTTTCTAACTGTTTCAGGTATTGTTATATTTTCAAGCATACTACATCCATAAAAAAGTTCGCTTGATATTTCAGTTAGATTCATAGGTAGTTTAACATCATATAATCTTGTACAGCCCATAAAAGCTTGTGCTTCTATTGTTCTAACTGAATCATTAATAATAATCTCTTTAAGATTAGTAATCCCTTTAAATGCCCCTTTTTCAATAGCCATAATACCATAATTAATATTTAAATATTCATGGCTAGCTTTATCATAATCTGTATGGAAAATATTAACAATAGTTCCATATTCACTCATATCTGGTGTAACATTAAAGAAATGTTTCTTTTCTTTTTTCTTAAACATATTATCACATCCTAAATAAATTATAACTTATTTTATAATAAAATAAAAGCGACATATAGTCGCTATTTTAAGAATATAAATAAAAATATACCAACCCATTGTAGGAATGTTCCTGCCATAGACATAAAATGCCATATAAAATGTGCTGTATTCTTCTTACTAAATAAGGCAAATGGAATCATACCAAGTGTATAAGCTAATCCTCCGCCTAATATCCATAATAAGAATCTTATATCAGCCTTTAGGAATAGTGGAATAAAAATTACTCCTGCCCATCCTATACCAAAAAATAGGAAATAATGTAAAAATCTTAGTCTTCCTGGTCCAAATATTGCTACCATAGTTAAGCCAAAGGCTATTAGTACCCACATTATGCCAAATAAGACATACGCAAGTATTGGCCAAGTGTTATGCATAAACAATAGATATAGAGGTGTAAATGTTCCACCTAGTAACAAATATATAGCTGAATAATCAAAACGTCTAAATATTCTTTTTACTCTAGATCCATATCTAAAAGCATGATACATTGATGAAAAAGCCATCTGTAAAATAATACAAGATCCATAAATTATAGCTGAAACTAATTCAACTGTTGAATTAGAATATTTAAGCATTAATATAAGTAATAAAATACCTATTAAAGCACCTACACCATGAGTTATAGAATTACCTATTTCTTCTATTACTCTTCTTTTAGGTGCTTCATTTTTAATTCTATTTTGATTCTTTTTTTCTAACTTGTTTTTATACTTTTCAACCTTTAACGGATTATCTATTTCAACCATTTTAACGTTGTAGTTTTCTTTTAATTCTCTCATCTCTTTTAAGTAATCACTTCTTATTATTTCTTTTTCTTTATAATATTCTTCAGTGATTTCTTTCTTCATTAATTCAAGTTCTTTTTCACTTCTTTTATTTATTTCTTTTCTAGTCATACTATCACCTACAACTTTATTATAATTTATGTTTAAAATATAATAAATAAACTCATATTAGAATGTATTCTCTTTGTAGAATAGTTATATCTACTAATAGTATACTTATAGTAGAATAATAAAAAAACGTCCATTTTAGGACGTTTTCTTAATCATTAAGTACACGCTTTAAAAATTCTCTTGTACGCTCTTCTTTAGGGTTATTAAATATGTCTAAAGGTTTACCTTCTTCAGCAATTACTCCCTTATCCATAAATATTACTCTATCACTAACATCTCTAGCAAAGCCCATCTCATGTGTTACAACAATCATAGTCATACCACTTTGAGCAAGAGTCTTCATAACATCTAATACTTCTCCTACCATTTCTGGATCTAATGCACTAGTTGGTTCATCAAATAGTATTACATCAGGATTCATACATAATGTTCTAGCGATAGCAACTCTTTGTTTTTGACCACCAGATAATGTTTGTACTCTAGCATATGCAAAGTTTAACATACCAACACTATCAAGAATTCTTAGTGCTAAACCTTCAGCTTCTTTTTTATCCATCTTAAGAAGTTTAATTGGTCCTAAAGTACAGTTATCAATAACATTTTTATTGTTAAATAAATTGAATGATTGGAAAACCATACCAATATGTCTTCTTATCTTATTAATGTTTACTTTTCTATCAAGAATGTTTGTTCCTTCAAATAATATTTCTCCTTCTTCAGGATATTCTAATAGATTACAACATCTTAGTAAAGTAGATTTACCTGAACCAGACGTACCAATGATACATAAAACTTCACCTTTTTTAACATATGTATCAATTCCTCTAAGTACATGGTTTTTACCAAATGTTTTATGTAATCCTTTAATTTCTAGAATAGGTTTATTATTTTCAGCAGGAGTTTCTTCTACTATTTCTTTATTTTCTAAATTTTCCATAGTACACCTCCTAGTTAGAACTTGGAATAGGCTTTGTAGGCATATTCATTTTTTTCTCAATATAATTTAATAGTTTAGCAGTGAAGAATGTTAAGATTAGATAGATTATAGCAACTAATAAATATGCTTCTAAGCTCTTACCAGAGTACTTACCTAATATATCCATCTTAGCAACGCTGAACAAGTCTAAGATACCAATCATAACTAATACTGAAGTATCCTTAATATTAACTATAAATTCGTTACCAATTGCAGGTAGTGAATTTTTAATTGCTTGTGGGAAGACAATTAACATCATTGTTCTAAATTTACCAAAACCAATAGCTTGAGCTGCTTCACTTTGACCGATATCAACAGAGTTAATACCACCTCTAAGTATTTCAGTGATATAAGCTGTAGTATTAATAGTTACAGTGAATAAACCAGCTCTAAATGGTGTCCATACATTTGTTAAAAAAGCTTGATATTGAGCGGTATCTCCATAATGAGCAAAGGCAATTCCTACTACTAAATAATAGAAAACGAATGCTTGTACAACCATTGGTGTTCCACGAATAACAGTAACGTAAACATTTGCTATACTATTACCTAATTTCTTCCAGAATTTTACAAAGTCTGTATCCCTTGGACCTGGTTTCATCATTCTTAAAGCAACCATTCCAAGCGCTAAAATTAAGCCTAAAACTGTACCAATTAAAGATAATAATAATGTTACTTTAATACCTTCTTTAAAACTTGAATTGTATACTCTTAAGAAGAAAATCATTGTATCATATGTACTCAAATCATTTTCAGCAGTTGGTTTCTTAACTGTTTGATATCTAGAAATGAAATCTAAAATAACATAATCAATCAAGAATACTACAAATAAGAAAGTAACTGCATAAGATATTGCTCTTATATACCAGAAATACTTCTCGGGGATTTTCTTATGTTTGAATATTGTAAGTATATAAAATACAAAGCCGAAAATGCCAATTAACGAGAATAATACAATGCATATTACGAAAATAGCTTTTGGCATTTTACCAATAAATGTAACATATTGATCATCTTGAATTCCAATTAGACTCAATACGGATAACAAAATACAAAGCAATGATATTATGAATATATATAAAAACTCATATTTGTATTTTTTAGTGATTTTCTTATAAAAACCAATACCCATTGCAATGAATAAATTTGCAATACCAATTCCTAACATTATAATGAAGTTAATAACAACACACAAGATATTTAGAAACTTATTTTTTGATTTTATTCTATAAGAAGGAATCATTTTTGCACCTCCTATAATGCAACAATAAGGGCATTGAATAACGCCCTTTTTGTTTTATAAGTTATTTTTTAAATTATTCGTTAGCAGCATTTGCAGTAACAGCATCAGCCATCATTTGTGTTCTAACTTCTTCTGTTAGTGTATTTAGATATGAATCGATTTGATCTAATAATTCAGTTCTATTTTTCTTGATACCGATTGAAACGATTCTATCCATATCATTAATTTCACGTTTTGTAACATTATTGTTTTCATCTGTTTCATTAATGTATTTGAATCCTTTTCCTGCTTCAAATCTAACCATAGCAAGGCTTGAATCAGCAGCAACTAATCCTTGAGCAACTGGTAATTCAACAACTGTACCATCAATGATACCATTTTGAATTAAAGTAACTAATTCAGGAACTGTAGGTTTATCCCATGAGTTATCATTTATAGCACCATCAACTGCATGAGCGATATCAACATAAGTTGTACCGATTTGTCCAGCAATCTTTGCTCCACTAAATGTAGAGATATCAGTTGCTGTTGCATATGTTGATGTTTTCTTAACTAACATAACATGTTCACTTGTATAATAAGGACCAGTGAAATCAATGTCTAACTTTCTTTCTTCAAGTGGTGACATACCAGCAATGATAAGATCAATAATACCATTTTGAATACTTGGAATTAGAGCATCCCAGTCTAATTGCTTAATAACTAATTTTCTATCTAGCTTATCAGCAATCTTCTTACTCATTTGAACATCATATCCTTCAGCGTACTTCTTAGTACCATCAATTGGATAATTTGTCTTACTCTTCTTTGTTTCTGTCCAGTTAAATGGAGCATAGTTACATTCCATACCAACTGTTAGAGTTTCTCTAGTATCTTTCTTACCACATGCAGCTAGAGCTAATCCTAAGCTTAAAGTAAGAACTAAAGTTAAAATTAAACTTAATACTTTTTTCATAATCTTTCTTCTCCTTTTTTGTATTAAATTTTGTAATAAAAGTATCTCGCACAAAGTATTCTAATACCTTTATTTTTATTACATTTTCTTATTTTATCACAATATTTTTATATATTCAACATTGTATGTTGTAAATATATAAATTAAATGAGCCAAAATCTACTGTTCTGGCTCACTAATTTCTTCATTTGTTTCTTCTTTCTTTTCTTCATCTTTTCTAACAAATATTTGTACTATGAATACTCCAGCAAGTAATAATACGCAACCTATCCATTCTTTAGCATTTAATCTATCGCCCATAATAATTATACCACCTATTAGAGCAAATACACTTTCTAGTGACATTAGTAGGCTTGCTGGTGTACCATCTATACGCTTTTGACCTAAGTTTTGTAATGTATAGGCTATACAGCTAGAACCTATTGCTAGATAAAGTAAAGGTAATAATGCATTCTTTATTCCATCAAAGCTAAATTTAGCTCCTTCAACAGGAATGGCTACACTAAGCGATAAAACGCCAAGTGTCAAAAAGCAAATCATTGATAGAATGAATGGATCTATTTCTTTAGAATAATAATCTACAATCATTATTTCTATTGTAAAGAATATAGCTCCAGCCATACATAATAAATCACCTAAATTGATACTAAAATCATTTTTTAAGCTTATTAATCCTACACCAACTACAGCTATTACTATACCTATAATTTGCATAACTGTTAGTTTCTTTTTAAATACAAAGAATGTAAATATAGGAACTAATACAATATACATGGCAGTTAAGAAGCCTGCTTTACCTGTAGAAGTTCTTTCTATTCCAAATTGTTGTATATTACTTGCAATGCCTAAAAATAGTCCTGTAAGAATACCAATTAAAATTGTTTTTTTAACACTTAATTTTGTTGCTTCTTCTCTTTTCTTTTTGATGATATATATAGCAATGGGTATTAACAATATTCCAGCAATCAAGAATCTTATACCATTTAAGAATAATGGAGTAATATTTTCGCTTGCTTTTTTTTGAGCAACAAATGCCATACCCCAAATGATAGCACATATTAATAGTTCTATCATTCCTATTATTTCACTTCTAGTAAACTTACGCATTATTCTTCACCATTTGAGCCTAAGAATTCTTTTAATAGCTCATTATCAGATTCAAATATTTCTTTTGGTGTACCACTTACTTCTATTAAGCCTTTATGCATAAAGTATACTCTATCACTAATATTCTTTGCAAAATCCATATCATGAGTAACAATAATCATTGTATATCCATCATTTTTTAATTCTTTAATTACTTTAGATACTTCTAATGTAATTTTAGGATCTAAGGCACTTGTAGGCTCATCAAAGCATAATACATCAGGTTTTAATGCTAATGCTCTAGCTATTGCTACTCTTTGACATTGACCGCCTGATAATTGATGAGGATAATAATTAACTTTCTCACCTAAGCCTAAACTATTAAGTATCTCAGTAGCTTTCAAGATATTTTCGCTATGAGCCATCTTTAATTTATCTCTTTTATGGTTTGCTTTATTTTCTTTTAATTGCTTTTTAAATTTTAAATCCATAGGTAAAACAATATTTTCTACTGCACTATATTGTGGGAATAGATTATATCCTTGGAAGATTAAACCAAAATGTTTATTGTTTAATTTCTCTTTAATAGGAAGAATTACTTCACCATTCAAATATACTTTTCCACTATCAATAGTTTCAAGATTATTTAGGCATCTTAAGAATGTAGTTTTACCATTACCGCTTGAACCAATAATTGTGATTATTTCGCCCTTTTCAATATCCATTGATATTCCATTTAAAACATTTAAATCACCAAATGCTTTAAATATATTTTTTATCTCTAAATAACTCATAATTACACCTCGTAATAACTTAAGCGCTTTTCTATTCTAGCAAAGCAAATAGTAAGCACTCCATTAAATATTAAGTAGAATACTGCGGCATAAACATAAGGAGTTAAAAGGGCGGATGTTGTAACTTCATGTTTAGCAACACTAAATAAATCAATAGCAACTAACACACTTGCTAGTGCTGTATCTTTTACTAGAGTAATAATTTCATTACTCATAGGTGGAATTATTTTTTTAACAACTTGCATTAAAACAACCTTAAAGAATGTCTCATGTTTAGTCATACCAAGCACTTTACTTGCTTCATATTGTCCTTTAGGAGTTGATTCAATACCACTTCTATAAATTTCTGAGAAATAACATGCGTAATTAATAACAAATGCTATACATACGTATATGAATAATAATGTTGTCATTGATATTCCTAAAAAATCATTTACATCTCTATTTTTTAAACCAAATAATAATACTAATGAAGATACAACTAATATTTGTAACATTAAAGGTGTACCTCTAATTACCCATATAAGTGTTTTAACCGGTTTTTTAATTAATTCATGTTTACTCATAGATCCAAAGGCAAGAGCTAAGCCTAAAGGAAGTCCAAATAAAAGTGTTACAATAAATAATATAACAGTATATAATGAACCTTCCATTAATGCTTCAAATACACTTTGATCATCTCTTAAATAATGTATAACAAAGCATAAGCAAACAAAAATAAGGATGAATGTTAATATATAAGAAATGGTTCTAATAAGCCAAAATCTCTTCTTCTTATTTCTAAGAACGAAATACATTATAACACCAACAATAAAGAATAAATAGAATAAAGACATAAATATTATTTTTACTATAATAGGTAAATCATCTAAGAACATATAATTATAATCTTTCTTATCATTTATTACTAGAACCATAAATAATAAGCCAATTAATAATGATATAAATGATTGATATGCTATTTCATTCTTATATTCTTTTGTTAATACTTTGCAAATGTATTTATATATAGAAATAATTAGATTTACTAAGAATACGCCTATTATCAATAATAGGTTAGGAATAAACATTAATATTTTTAGAAATATATTATTCGTCTTATATGTAACATAAGGTATCATGTTAGTCCTCCTTTCATATAGAAATAGAGGGCATAATGCCCTCAATTATTTTTTTAAATTTTAATTAAGCAACTGCGATATAATCAGTTAGACCATATTGTTCTGCTAAAGTTTTAAATTCAGTATCTTTAATAGCCTTTAAAGCAGCATTAATATCATTAATTAATTTTGTATTACCTTTCTTAGCAGCAATACCATATTGTTCTGTAGCTAATACTAAATCTTTAACAATCATTAAACTATCTTTAAAGTTTGATGTAGTTGTATAATATACAGCCATTACTGAATCAATTACAGCAACATCACTTGTTCCTTCTTTTAATCTATTTAAAGCATCAAGTTGTGATTCACAGTTAATCAATTCTTTTGTATAACCATTAATAGCATCTTCTCCTGCTGAACCTGATTCAACTGTACAGACAGTATCCTTTAAAGATTCTAAGTCAGTATATTTAGCACTATCAGTCTTTTTAATAACTGCTACTTGTTGGTTGTTTAGATAAGGAATAGATATTTCCATATTTTCTTTTCTTGAATTAGTAATAGTTAAACCATTCCATACTAAATCAATTGTTCCATTATCAAGTAATGTTTCTTTAGAATCCCAGTTGATTTCTTGGAATTCGATAGTTGTTGTAGTACCATTTGTTTTATCAATTTGTGCAAATACTTTTCTTGCTAGTTCAACATCAAAACCAGTTAGTTCTTTTGAACCTTCTTCTTTAAAAGCAATTGGAGCAAAATAAGTATAACCAATAACTACTTTATTCTTTTTCTTTCCACATGCAGTTAAGCTAACAACAGATCCTGCACAAATAAGACCAGCTAATAATAATTTAATATTTTTCATAATTTTTACCTCCAAATAGTGATTAATCACTTTAATACATTATGAATTATACTTTATTATAATAAATAAGTAAAGAATATAATTTTTATTAGTTATTAGAAAACGTATTCTCTAATTAACTTGAAATTATTTTATATTATATTTATAATAAAAATAACAAGGAGGCGATATATATGAAAATTGGTATTTTAGGTTGTGGGCACATTGCTGAAAAGATTGCCGAAACACTTAATATGATGGATGATAATTACGAATTATATGCAGTAGCTAGTAGAGATATGATAAAAGCATTAGAATTTAAAAGAAAATTTAATGCGACTAAAGCATATGGATCTTACCTAGATTTAGTTAAGGATGAAGATATTGATTTAGTATATATTGCTACTATTAATTCGGCTCACTATGAAAACATGAGATTATGTTTAGAACATAATAAGAATGTAATATGCGAAAAACCTTTTACACTAAATTATAGTGAAGCTTTAGAAATTATAAATCTTGCTAAAAGTAAGAATCTATTCATTTCTGAAGCATTATGGACTAGTTATATGCCATTTAATAATGAATTATTAAAAATACTTAAGAAAGAAAAGATTAAGAGCTTCTATGGTGTGTTTAACGTAGATGTTTATGATAAAGAACGTATTTATTCTAATCAATTAGGTGGTGGAGCACTTCTAGATTTAGGAGTATATCCTATAAGTTTTGCTTTAAGATGTTTTGGTTTCTCATTTAAGAATATTTATATCAACAATATGTATTATTCAAGTTCTTTAGTTGATGTACATACTGATATATCATTAGTATATGATGATTTTGAAGCTAGATGTGTATGTAACTGTGTTAAAGAATTTGAAACATATATTAAAATAGAAACTGAAAACTTAAATATCTTTATTGATAGTTCTAATAATCCAACAGTTATTAAAATCACAAATATCGAAAATATGCTTACAACAAATATTGATGTAAAAGCTAAATATACAGGTTATGAATATGAATTTATAGATGCTTATAAAGCTATTAAGGATGGTTTAACAGAGCCAAGAATGTGGTCTAATTATAAAACATTAGAGTTAATGAGAATATTAGATCAAATAAGAATTGAATCATTTAAATAATGTCCTACCAAGGACATTTTTTAATATTCTTAGAATTATAGAAAAATAGTGATATAATATATATGGGTGTTAATATGGTTAAAATAGATTTAGTAACTGGCTACTTAGGATCTGGTAAAACAACATTCATAAAAAAATACGCCAAATATTTAATTGATAAAGGAGAATCTTTATGCATATTAGAAAATGATTTTGGCGCAATTAATGTTGATATGATGTTTTTAGATGACTTAGAATGCGGTAAAGAAATGATTAGTGGCGCTTGTGATTATGATTGTCACTTGAGAAGATTTAAAACAAAATTAATACAAATAGCTATGATGGGTTATACTAGAGTAATTGTTGAACCATCTGGTATTTATGATACTGATGAATTCTTTGATTGCTTACGTGAAGATCCATTAGATAGATTATATGAAATAGGAAACGTCTTCTGTATATATGATATAGACACAAAAGATTTAAGCTATGAATCTAAATACATTTTAACTAGTGAATCATCCGTATGTGGTAAATTAATAATATCAAAAAGAGAAAATAATGAATTAGTAGATTTAAATTATATAAATTCAATTATAAAAGAATTTAATTGTAATAGAATATTTACTAATGAAGATACAGTATATACTGATAATTTAGATTTTAATAAATTAATAAATTCAGGATATAAATCATATGATCATATAAAAATACCTGTTAATTTTGATAATAATTATGATTCTATTTATTTCTTAAATTCAAATATAAAAATAGATTATTTATTATCTAAAAAAGATATATTATTTAACAATAAAGAATATGGTAATATTGTTAGAATAAAGGGATTCATTTATGAAAATAATAAATGGAATAAGATAAATATTACTGATAAAATTAATGAAATAGAACCTATTGAAAATGGTCAAAAAGTAATAATTATAATAGGCGAAAATTTAAATAAAGAATCAATAAATAATTTAATATTAGACAACTAAAAAAGCTCTAAAACTAGAGCTTTTTTATTGTTTTATTTTCTTACAAACTTTGTATAAATTATACCATCAACTGTTACTGTGCCACTTGTGTTATAATTATCAGTTATGTAGCTTGTAATTGTCATGCTAGAAGCAATGTAAATTTCACTAGCATTCTTAATTAAAGTACCAAATGATCTATCATATAATAAGTATTCAGCAACTTCATCATTATAAACGTATACTTTTCTAATCTTTTCACTATTAAAGTTTAGATCTTTAAAGTAAGTACCAATTCTTACTTCTTCTAGATTTTCTAGATAGAATGAATGACTAGATAGAGTAGTTATTGTAGATGGTAAAACTAACTTTCTTAACTTAGATAAGTAAGTAATAGCATTATTATTAATTGTTGTTACACCTTCAGGAATCACTAGTTCTTCTAATGATGTACAGTTATAGAATAATTGTTCATTAATTACTGTAATATTATTAGATAATGTAACATTAGTTAAACTATAACAATATCTAAATGTATATGCGCCAATAGATGTTACTGTATCAGGAATAACTATTGTTTCTAATCCTGAATATTCAAATGCATTGTATTCAATTGATGTTAAGCCAGTACCTAAATTGATTTCAGTAAGCTTCTTACAATTATAGAATGCATAGTAGCCAAGCTTAGTAATATTTCCATCAAAATCAAATGTAGAAAGCTTTTGACAATTATAGAATGCATTATAGTCTATAGAAAGTTCATCAGCTTCAAATGTTGCACTTTCTAAGTTTGAACAGCCATAGAATGCATTTGCATTAATTGTCTTTAATGCGCCATAACCATGAATACTCTTTAAGTTTGAGCATCCGTAGAATGCATTTGAACCTAAAGTTTGTAGTAAGCTTGGTAAAGTTACATTTTCTAAGCTTGTACAATTATAGAAGCATTGATAATCTATTATAGTTATAGCATCAGGTAATACTATATCAGTTAATTTATAACAGTTATAGAATGTGCTTGAATTTAATTTTGTTAATGCTTGTGATAAAGTTACACTTTCAAGTTTAGAGCATCCATAGAATGCTGAATAAGCAAGTGTTGTAACTGTATTAGGGATTACAATTTCAACTAAACTACTACAACCATAGAATGCTTGATAATTAATTGTTGTTAAGCCTGTAGGTAGGTTAACTAATTCTAGATTAGTACAGTTATAGAATGCAGATCCGCCAATTGTTGTGATTCCATCTGGAATAGTGATTTCATTTAACTTAGAACAATAAGCAAATGCACTTCCTCCAATTGATGTTATTGTTGTAGGCATTACAACACTTTGTAAGTTATTACAATTATAGAATAACGAATCATTAATAACTGTCATATTCTTAGATAATGTAACATTCTTTAAACCAGTACAGTTATAGAATGCACTAAAATTAATACTTGTTACGCTATCAGGAATAACTATTTCTTCTAGATCGTAGCAACAATAGAATACACTTGATCCAATTGTTTGAAGACTTGAATCAACAGCAAAGTTAACAGTTTTAATCTTAACATAATTTGATGTTCCACTTCCATAGAATAATGAGTTAGGAAGAGCTGTAACATTTTTACCAATATTAACAGTTATACCTTCACCGCTTTGTCCGCAATAGTAGAATGCTACGCCATAACTTGTAATAATTGTCGCATTATAGTTTATAACTTTTAAGTTATAAGCTTCACTGAATGCATTAGATCCTACAGTAGTTACATCTTCTCCTATAGTTATTTCTTCTAATGCTT
>Ga0247609_10004046_pt1 | contig 14672 bp, 18 predicted proteins | sample 172DNAGHGlowgp2_FD_193487 | JGI IMG/M metagenome (GOLD analysis project Ga0247609, IMG submission 193487) | Sheep rumen microbial communities from Palmerston North, Manawatu-Wanganui, New Zealand - 1728 DNA GHGlow gp2 | ecosystem: Host-associated > Mammals > Digestive system > Stomach > Rumen ...
CAAATAAATTGTAAGATGCTACAATAAAAAAGCACGCGGATAAAATCGTGCAAGAAAATAGGTCTTTGAAAACTGAACATAGACAGGCAAGAAAAAAAACGCAAAGCGAATTAATAAAGAAACAGAAAACAAACAAAACATAAATTTATGGAGAGTTTGATCCTGGCTCAGGATGAACGCTGGCGGCGTGCCTAATACATGCAAGTCGAACGCTAACTTTCGGGTTAGAGTGGCGAACGGGTGAGTAACACGTAGGTAACCTGCCCATAAGACGAGGATAACTACTGGAAACGGTAGCTAATACTGGATAGTATATAGAGTCGCATGGCTTTATATTTAAAGATGCCTTCAAGCATCACTTATGGATGGACCTGCGGCGCATTAGCTAGTTGGTGAGATAGCAGCCCACCAAGGCGACGATGCGTAGCCGGACTGAGAGGTTGAACGGCCACATTGGGACTGAGACACGGCCCAGACTCCTACGGGAGGCAGCAGTAGGGAATTTTCGGCAATGGACGCAAGTCTGACCGAGCAACGCCGCGTGAGTGATGAAGTTCTTCGGAACGTAAAATTCTTTTATTTGGAAAAAACGTATAGTGTAGGAAATGACATTATAGTGATGGTACCAAATGAATAAGCCCCGGCTAACTATGTGCCAGCAGCCGCGGTAATACATAGGGGGCGAGCGTTATCCGGATTTATTGGGCGTAAAGGGTGCGTAGGCGGTAGATTAAGTCTAAGGTTAAAGTGCAGGGCTCAACCCTGTGATGCCTTAAAAACTGGTTTACTTGAGTTTGGTAGAGGTAAGTGGAACTCCATGTGTAGCGGTAAAATGCGTAAATATATGGAAGAACACCAGTGGCGAAGGCGGCTTACTGGGCCACAACTGACGCTGAGGCACGAAAGCGTGGGGAGCAAACAGGATTAGATACCCTGGTAGTCCACGCTGTAAACGATGAGTACTAAGTGTTGGAAAAATCCAGTGCTGAAGTTAACGCATTAAGTACTCCGCCTGAGTAGTACGTACGCAAGTATGAAACTCAAAGGAATTGACGGGACCCCGCACAAGCGGTGGAGCATGTTGTTTAATTCGAAGATACGCGAAGAACCTTACCAGGTCTTGACATCCATTGCAAAGCTATAGAGATATAGTGGAGGTTAACAGTGAGACAGGTGGTGCATGGTTGTCGTCAGCTCGTGTCGTGAGATGTTGGGTTAAGTCCCGCAACGAGCGCAACCCTTGTTGCTAGTTACCATCATTCAGTTGGGGACTCTAGCGAGACTGCCGGTGATAAACCGGAGGAAGGTGGGGATGACGTCAAATCATCATGCCCCTTATGACCTGGGCTACAAACGTGCTACAATGGCCACTACAATGAGAGCCGATACCGCGAGGTGGAGGAAAACTGATAAAAGTGGTCTCAGTTCGGATTGAACTCTGCAACTCGAGTTCATGAAGTTGGAATCGCTAGTAATCGTGAATCAGAATGTCACGGTGAATACGTTCTCGGGGTTTGTACACACCGCCCGTCAAACCATGGGAGTTTGCAATACCCAAAGCCGGTGGCCTAACCGCAAGGAGGGAGCCGTCTAAGGTAGGGCAGATGACTGGGGTTAAGTCGTAACAAGGTATCCCTACGGGAACGTGGGGATGGATCACCTCCTTTCTAAGGAGAAAGGCTTATACAAGCAAAATCAAAAGTCTTTGTGTTAAAGCATTGTCTAGTTCAGTTTTGAAAGACCTATTAAATATAAATGGGCCTATAGCTCAGCTGGTTAGAGCGCACGCCTGATAAGCGTGAGGTCGATGGTTCAAGTCCATTTAGGCCCACCATTTAAATATATTATATATAATGATTATTGGGGCTTTAGCTCAGCTGGGAGAGCGCCTGCTTTGCACGCAGGAGGTCAGGAGTTCGATCCTCCTAAGCTCCACCAATAAAAAAGAGATCTTTGAAAAGTAGATATTTTCTGTTAAAGGTTAAAACGAAGCAAGAAACAAAAAAATTGTAAGGTTAAGGAATTAAGGGCACACAGTGGATGCCTAGGCACTAGAAGTCGATGAAGGACGCAATAAACGGCGAAACGCTTCGGGGAGTGGTAAATACGCGACGATCCGGAGATATCCGAATGGGGGAACCCAGCTACTTGAAGAGTAGTTATCCTATAAGGAGGACACACCAGGGGAACTGAAATATCTAACTACCCTGAGGAAAAGAAAGCAAAAGCGATTCCGTCAGTAGCGACGAGCGAAAGCGGACCTAGCCCGTGATACCGTTAGAGTAAGAAATCTATACTATAGAAGAACAAGTTGGGAAGCTTGACTATAGAGGGTGATAGTCCCGTATTTGAAATGGTATAGACTCTGGTATCGAAGAGTAAGGCCGGACACGAGGAATCCGGTTTGAACATGTGAGGACCATCTCATAAGGCTAAATACTAGCTAGTGACCGATAGTGAACCAGTACCGTGAGGGAAAGGTGAAAAGAACCCCGGGAGGGGAGTGAAAAAGATCCTGAAACTGTGATGCTTACAAGTAGTCAGAGCCCGTTAATGGGTGATGGCGTGCCTCTTGTAGAATGAACCGGCGAGTTACGGTATTTAGCGAGGTTAAGTATGAAGGTACGAAGCCATAGCGAAAGCGAGTCTTAATAGGGCGTTAAGTTGAATGCTGTAGACCCGAAACCGAGTGATCTAGCCATGAGCAGGCTGAAGTTGGGGTAAAACCTAATGGAGGGCCGAACCAGGACACGTTGAAAAGTGTTTGGATGACTTGTGGCTAGCGGTGAAATTCCAATCGAACTCGGAGATAGCTGGTTCTCCCCGAAATAGCTTTCGGGCTAGCGTTCGCGTTTGAGTTTTATGGAGGTAAAGCACTGAATGTGTAATGGCCCCACCTCGGGGTACTGAGCGCAATCAAACTCTGAATGCCATAAAATATAGCGAGCAGTCAGACTACGGGTGATAAGGTTCGTGGTCAAAAGGGAAAGAGCCCAGACCGCCAGATAAGGTCCCAAAATATATGCTAAGTGGAAAAGGATGTGGAGATGCATAAACAACTAGGAGGTTGGCTCAGAAGCAGCCATCCTTCAAAGAGTGCGTAATAGCTCACTAGTCGAGTGACTCTGCGCCGAAAATGTACCGGGGCTAAGCATATTACCGAAGCTGCGGATCAGAAATGATGGTAGGGGAGCGTTCTAACAGCAAAGAAGGTATACCGGAAGGAGTGCTGGAGCGGTTAGAAGTGAGAATGCCGGTGTAAGTAACGAAAAGACAGGTGAGAATCCTGTCCGTCGAAAACCCAAGGTTTCCAGAGGAAGGCTCGTCCGCTCTGGGTAAGTCGGGGCCTAAGGTGAGGCTGAGAAGCGTAGCTGATGGATAACAGGTTAATATTCCTGTACTACCATATTAACAGAAGGAGTGACAGAGGAGGATAGACGGCATCCGTTAGTGGATTCGGGTCCAAGTAACGAGTCTTGCATGTAGGCAAATCCGCATGCTCTAAGGGTGAGTTATGATAGGTAAAGTCGTACGATTTCAAACTCTCAAGAAAAGCTTCTAAGGTTAATTAATATGGTACCCGTACCGTAAACCGACACAGGTGGGAAGGTAGAGAATACTAAGACGCGCGAGAAAACCCTTGTTAAGGAACTCGGCAAAATTACCCCGTAACTTAGGGATAAGGGGGGCTAAAGTAACGTTTAGCCGCAGAGAATAGGCCCATGCAACTGTTTATCAAAAACACAGGTTTGTGCAAAACCGTAAGGTGAAGTATACGAGCTGACGCCTGCCCAGTGCTGGAAGGTTAAGAGGAGATGTTAGGCAACGAAGCATTGAATTGAAGCCCCAGTGAACGGCGGCCGTAACTATAACGGTCCTAAGGTAGCGAAATTCCTTGTCGGGTAAGTTCCGACCCGCACGAAAGGCGTAATGATATGGGCGCTGTCTCAACAAGGGACTCGGTGAAATCATATTACCGGTGAAAATGCCGGTTACCCGCGACAGGACGAAAAGACCCCATGGAGCTTTACTGTAGGTTGATATTGATGTTCGGTGTATAATGTACAGGATAGGTGGGACGCTATGAAGCTAGGACGTTAGTCTTGGTGGAGCGGACGTTGGGATACCACCCTTTGTGCACTGGATGTCTAACTAGTGTAAGTGGATTACAAAGGACAGTGTCAGCTGGGCAGTTTGACTGGGGCGGTCGCCTCCCAAAGAGTAACGGAGGCGCTCGAAGGTTCCCTCAGAATGGTCGGAAATCATTCATAGAGTGCAAAGGCAGAAGGGAGCTTGACTGCGAGACCAACAAGTCGAGCAGGGACGAAAGTCGGACTTAGTGATCTTACGGTGCCGTATGGAAGGGCCGTGACTCAACGGATAAAAGCTACCCTGGGGATAACAGGCTGATCACGCCCAAGAGTTCATATCGACGGCGTGGTTTGGCACCTCGATGTCGGCTCGTCGCATCCTGGGGCTGGAGAAGGTCCCAAGGGTTGGGCTGTTCGCCCATTAAAGCGGCACGCGAGCTGGGTTCAGAACGTCGTGAGACAGTTCGGTCTCTATCCGTCGTGGGCGTTGGAAATTTGAAGGGAGCTGCTTCTAGTACGAGAGGACCGAAGTGGACGCATCTCTGGTGCACCAGTTGGCCTGCCAGGGCCACAGCTGGGTAGCTATGTGCGGAAGGGATAAACGCTGAAAGCATCTAAGCGTGAAGCCCACCTTGAGATGAGATTTCCCATCGATAAGAGTAAGACCCCTTGAAGACTACAAGGTTGATAGGCTGGGTGTGGAAGTGCGGTGACGTATGGAGCTGACCAGTACTAATAGGTCGAGGACTTAACCTTATAATAGAAAACCTTTTTAGAAAATATCTAGTTTTGAGAGATTAGTCTGGTGACGATAGCGAAGTGGACACACCTGTTCCCATCCCGAACACAGAAGTTAAGCACTTCAACGCTGATGATAGTACCACGGTGCGAAAGTAGGAAGTTGCCAGGCAATCTCTTTTTGGAGGTTTAGCTCAGTTGGGAGAGCATCTGCCTTACAAGCAGAGGGTCAGCGGTTCGAGCCCGTTAACCTCCACCATTTGCCGAAATAGCTCAATCTGGTAGAGCAACTGACTTGTAATCAGTAGGTTCCGGGTTCGATTCCTGGTTTCGGCACCATTTATTGTGGTTAAAACCTAACTTATTGTGCATGAGCCGAAATAGCTCAATCTGGTAGAGCAACTGACTTGTAATCAGTAGGTTCCGGGTTCGATTCCTGGTTTCGGCACCACTTTATGACCCGCTAGCTCAGTTGGTAGAGCACTTGACTTTTAATCAAGGGGTCTGGAGTTCGAATCTCCAGCGGGTCACCATCCTATAAAAAACAACATATGCCTCGGTGGTGAAATAGGTAGACACGAGGGACTTAAAATCCCTTGGCTGATGAAGCCGTGCCGGTTCGACTCCGGCCCGAGGTACCACTTTTCTTATTAAAGACATTATTGCTGGGGCTTTAGCTCAGCTGGGAGAGCGCCTGCTTTGCACGCAGGAGGTCAGGAGTTCGATCCTCCTAAGCTCCACCAATTTATATTGGAAACCGATGGCGGGGTAGCTCAATTGGCTAGAGCGTCCGGTTCATACCCGGGAGGTTGGGGGTTCGACACCCTCCGCCGCTACCACTTATATATAAAATTCAGGGACCCGTAGCTCAGTTGGTTAGAGCCACCGGCTCATAACCGGTTGGTCGTAGGTTCGAGTCCTACCGGGTCCACCATATATAAATTTAATAGAAGAATAATGGTAAGCATTAATTGGAGGAATACCCAAGTCTGGCTGAAGGGACCGGTCTTGAAAACCGGCAGTAGGGCAACCTAGCGGGGGTTCGAATCCCTCTTCCTCCGCCACTATTACATCGCGGAGTAGAGCAGTCTGGTAGCTCGCGAGGCTCATAACCTCGAGGTCGTTGGTTCAAATCCTTCCTCCGCAACCAAATTAAATGGTCCCATAGTATATTGGTTAGTATAAAAGATTGTCACTCTTTAGAGAGGGGTTCAATTCCCCTTGGGACCGCCAATATGGCTCGGTAGCTCAGTCGGTAGAGCAAAGGACTGAAAATCCTTGTGTCGGTGGTTCGATTCCGCCCCGCGCCACCATCTGAAATTCTAAGGCATTTCAATATGTCTTTTTTTTATTTTCTTTGTTTGTTATAATAAATATGAGGTGTTGTTATGGAATATGATAATATAATCAATATTGAAAAATGCTATAAAGAAGAAAAAATTATCAAGAATGATATAGCATTTATTAGACCTGATTTAACAAGAGAAATTATAAAAATGTCTTTTGGAATTAGATTTTTCTTGGCTAATGGAGAAATAAAAGAAGAATACTATGATTGTATATATAAAGAATCACTACAAGATGGTGTTTCATATTATCCAAATCAAGAATGTAATTCTTATGAAGAAATAGAAAACATTAGTCAAATATCTGCTAAAAGAGATTTAAAGTTTAATGAATTTATCGCTGGATTAAAGAAATGAAAAAATTAATCTTTTTATTATGTGTTTCCTTAATGCTTTTTTTAGTATGTGCAAAAGCCAAGAGCCAAAAGAAGTATCTTGCTTTAGGAGATTCTATTACAGAAGGCTATACTATAGAAGATAAAAGCAAGATTTATGCTAGTCTTTTTGCTAAAAAGCATAACTTTGAACTAACTAATGAAGCAGTATCAGGAGATAAATCAGGAGTTTTATTAGAAAAACTAGCTAATTATAATGTTGATGATTATGATGTAATAACACTATGTATTGGAGCAAACAATGTTTTAAGACCTTTCTTAGATAAGGTATTTGAAACAAGTGCTGATAAACAATTAGAAATGATTCTATCCTTAAAAGAAGATGAAGAATTCAACAAAGAAATGGATAAAGGAATAGAAGAACTAGATAAAGATCTAACCAAAATAATGAAAATAGTTAAAAGTGGACATGCGCAAATCTATTACATGAATGTATATAATCCATATCAAAACAATGTTATTCAACCATTAGGTGAAATAGCTGATTATTATGTTGGTAAAATTAATGATGTAATAGAAAAGCATAAAGATGGTGTACACTTTATCAATTTACATAGATATTTTGCTAGTAGTAAGGCAAAATTAATCAATTCACAAGTTATAACAGGCTCTCACTTCATGGATCCGCATCCTACAGGAGAAGGACAAAAATATATTGCTCAATTATTAAACGATGAATATGATAGAAACAATATAACTTTAGCAAGTATTATTCTATTATTGTACTATCAATATTTGTTCTAATTGTAGAAGTAATTGATGTAATTTATACATTTAAGTCATTTGCAGTAAAAAAGGCAGAAAACATAGATATAGAGCCAAAATTAGAAAAAGAAGAAGAAAAGAAGAATGATAGTTCTCGCTTCATTAGAAGCTAGAACTTTTATTTTTGTTGAAAAAATTAAAAAAAGCTCTTGAAATCTATATTATTATATAATATAATAGTAAATGCACGCGTATGCGAAGTGGCTGTGAAACGGAAGGTTGCTGACACACGAGAGCACGTTGTCTCTTACGCGCGTAGTCAGGTTTTTCCGCGGAGCAAGTCTATACAAGATTATAGGCGAAAGGAGATTTAAAATTATGGCAACAGAAAAATTAAGAATTCGTTTAAAGTCTTACGATCACAGAGTTCTAGATTTAGCAGCAAAGAAAATCGTAGAAACTGTTAAGAAGACAGGTGCAACAGTAAATGGACCTATCCCTCTACCAACAGAGAAGGAAATATTTACTATCTTAAGATCACCACATGTAAACAAGGATTCACGTGAACAATTCGAAAGAAGAACACACAAGAGATTAATTGATATCGTTAATCCAAACGAAAAGACAATTGACTCATTAATGCACATCGAATTGCCAAGCGGTGTTGATGTAGTGATGAAATAACAAACAAAAGCAAAAAAAGAAAAATTAAAAAAAGAAAGGTAAATGGTGTAACTTATGGCCAAAGGAATCTTAGGTAGAAAATTGGGCATGACTCAAATTTTCGATGCAAACGGGACATTAATCCCTGTTACAATCGTAGATGTTACTCCAAACGTAGTTCTTCAACAAAAGACAGTTGAAACTGATGGATATGTAGCAACTCAACTTGGTTACGAAGACAAGAAGGAAAAACATTCTACAAAGCCTGAAATTGGACACGCAAAGAAGGCTGAAACTGCTCCTAAGCGCTTCATTAAAGAAATTCGCTTTAAAGAAGGCTTAGCTAACGAACTAGTGAATTTCACAGTTGGGCAAGAAGTTAAAGGAGATATATTCCAAGAAGGAGATATAATCGACGTAACTGGAACAAGTAAAGGTCACGGATATGAAGGATGTATTAAAAGACATGGACAAAATCGTGGACCTATGGCTCATGGATCTAGATATCATAGAAGACCAGGTTCAATGGGACCAATCAAAGGAAATATGAAAGGTAAGAAATTACCAGGACATATGGGAGTTTTAACTGTAACAATCCAAAACTTAAAGGTTGTTAAAGTTGATACTGAAAGAGAAATAATTTTAGTTAGCGGAAATATTCCAGGACCTAAAAAAGGTTTCGTAGTAATTAAATCAGCTATTAAAAGCTCTAAATAATATAGAAGGAAAGGAGAATTAATATGCCTACTGTAGCGTTATTAAATCAAACTGGTGCTAAGATTAAAGATTTAAAATTAGCAGATGCAGTTTTTGGAATTGAACCAAATCAACAAGTACTATTCGATGTAATTAATGCTCAAAGAGCTGCATTACGTCAAGGTACAGCAGATACAAAAGAACGTAGCGAAGTTAGCGGTGGTGGTAGAAAGCCTTACAGACAAAAGGGTACAGGTCGTGCTCGTCAAGGATCTATCAGAGCTGCTCAATGGGTTGGTGGTGGAACAGTATTTGGACCTACACCAAGAGACTACTCAGTAAAAGTAAACAGAAAAGTTAGACGTCTAGGATTAAGAAGCGTTCTATCAGCAAAGGTTTTAAGAAATGAATTAACAGTTGTTGATAAAATCGAAATCCAAGATGCAAAAACAAAATTATTCGCTAAAGTTTTAGACGACTTAAAAGTAAGTGAAAAGAAGACTTTAGTTGTAGTTGGAAGTGTAGACGAGAAGATTGCTCTTGCTTCTAGAAATATTAAGAATGCATATTTAACAACAGCTGAACATGCAAGTGTTCTTGACATTGCTTCATATAAGAATTTAGTTCTTACATTAGATGCTGTTAAATATTTTGAGGAGGGACTAGCAAATGACTAAGTATTATGAAATCATTAAACGCCCTATCATAACTGAAAAGACAACAAAGCTTGCTGAAACAGGTGTTTATACATTTGAAGTAGATAAGAAAGCTAACAAGATTGAAATTGCAAACGCAATTGAAGAAATCTTCAAAGTTAAAGTTGTTGCAGTTAATACAATTAATGTACTTCCTAAGAAGAAAAGAGTAGGAAGATACGAAGGATTAAAAGCCGCTTATGCTAAAGCAATGGTTAAGCTTCAAGATGGCGACAAAATTGAAGGATTTACAATTTAAGGAGGTAGCGGAAGATGGCAGATATTAAAAAGTATAAACCTACCACTAATGGTAGAAGAAACATGTCAGTATTAGCTAATGAAGAACTTACAACAGCTACTCCTGAAAAATCATTATTAACAACAATAAAGAAAAACAGTGGTCGTAATAACCAAGGTAAAATTACAGTTCGTCATCAAGGTGGCGGTGTAAAGAGAAAATACAGAATCATTGATTTCAAACGTAATAAGGATGATATCAAGGGTATCGTAGCAACTATTGAATACGATCCAAATAGAAGCGCAAATATTGCTTTAATCAACTATGCAGATGGTGAAAAGAAATATATCATCGCTCCTAAAGGATTAAAAGTTGGTATGGAAATCATTTCAGGCGAAAAGACTGATATTAAAATTGGAAATGCTCTTCCTATTATGAACATCCCAGTTGGTACACTAATTCACAATATTGAATTACATCCAGGTAAGGGTGGACAATTAGTAAGAAGTGCTGGTTCAAGTGCACAAATTCTTGGACGTGAAGATAAGTATGTATTAGTAAGATTAACTAGTGGTGAAGTTAGAAGAATCCTAGGAACTTGCCGTGCAACAATCGGTGAAGTAGGAAATGAAGCTCATGAATTAGTTAATGTTGGTAAAGCTGGTAAGTCTAGATATCTAGGTAAGAGACCAGAAGTTCGTGGATCAGTTATGAACCCTAACGATCACCCACACGGTGGTGGTGAAGGTAGAGCTCCAATCGGTAGAAAGAATCCACTTACTCCATGGGGTAAACCTGCTCTTGGATTAAAGACTAGAAGAAATAAGAAGGCATCTACGAAGTTAATCGTAAGACGTGCTTCTAAGTAGTTGAAAGGAGAATTATAAATGGCTCGTTCAGTTAAAAAAGGCCCATTTTGTGATGAATATATCTTCAAAAAGGTAGAAGCACAAAATGCAGCAAAAGATAATAAAGTAATCCAAATTTGGTCTAGACGTTCAACAATCTTCCCAGAATTTGTTGGAAAGACATTTGGTGTTTATAATGGTAAAGTACATATCCCTGTATATGTTACAGAAGATATGGTAGGTCATAAGTTCGGTGAATTTGCTCCAACTAGAACATATCACGGACATGACAAAGATAGTAAAGCAGCTAAGAAGTAGAAAGGAGAAGAATTATGGAATCTAAAGCAATTGCCAAAATGGTACGTATCGCACCACGTAAGGCTAGATTAGTAATCGACCTAATCCGTGGTAAACAAGTAGGCGAAGCAATCGCAATCCTTAACTTAACTCCTAAGGCTGCGTCTACACCTACATTAAAAGTTTTAAAGTCAGCAATCGCAAATGCTGAACACAACTATAATATGGATGTTAATAAATTATATGTTAAAACTGCTATGGTTTGTGAAGGTCCAACTCTTAAGCGCTTCCGCGCTAGAGCTAAAGGAAGTGCTTCTTCAATCATGAAGAGAACTAGCCACATCACAATCGTTGTAGCAGAAAAGAATTAAGGAGGGAATTTCAATGGGTCAAAAGGTTAGTCCAGTAGGATTACGTGTTGGTATAATCAGAGATTGGGATTCTCGCTGGTATGCAAATAAAAATGAAGTTGCAGATTTATTACAAGAAGATATTAAGATTAGAAAATATCTTGAAGACTTCTATAAAAATGCATCAGTTTCAAGAATCGAAATCGAAAGATTAAAGAACGCAAAGAAAGATAGAGTAAGAATTACAATTAACACTGCTAAGCCAGGTATGGTAATTGGTAAGGATGCTGAACTTAAGAATAAGGCAGTATCTAACCTACAATACATGACTAAGAAAGAAATTATTCTTAACATCGTAGAAATCAAACAACCTGAATTAGATGCTAACTTAGTAGCTAGATCAATCGCTGAAAAGCTAGAAAACAGAGCATCATTTAGAAGAGTACAAAAAATCGCTATTCAACAAGCTTTAAGAGCTGGAGCTAAGGGAGCTAGAACATTAATTTCTGGTCGTCTAGGCGGTGCAGAAATGGCTCGTAGTGAAGGTTATTCAGAAGGTCAAGTACCTCTACATACATTAAGAGCTAATGTTGATTATGCAGTTGCTGAAGCAGATACAACTTATGGAAAACTTGGTATTAAAGTATGGATTTACAAAGGAGAAGTTATTGGTAAGAAGGTGGCTTCAACTGAAACTCAACAAAAGCCAAGAACTCCAAGAGCTAACAAGCCTCAAGCTAAGAAAGAAACTGCTAAGAAAGCAGAAGATGGAAAGGCAGGTAAGTAATTATGTTAATGCCTAAAAGAACAAAATATCGTAGACCTCACCGCGTAAGCTATGAAGGACACGTTAAAGGTGCCAACAAAGTAGATTTTGGTGAATGGGGATTACAAGCATGTGAAGGTGCTTGGATTACAAGCCGTCAAATTGAAGCATGCCGTGTTGCCATCACAAGACATATGAAGAGAGTTGGTCAAGTTTGGATCAAAATCTTCCCACATATGGCAAAAACTAAGAAGCCACTAGAAGTACGTATGGGTTCTGGTAAGGGTGCTCCAGAAGATTGGGTAGCAGTAGTTAAAGAAGGCAAAATTATGTTTGAAATTGCAGGTGTTCCTGAAGACGTTGCAAGAGAAGCATTAAGATTAGCTGGTCACAAACTACCAATCAAGACAAAAATCGTAAAGAGAGAAGCAGGTGAAAGTAATGAAAACTAATGAAATCAATGAATTAAGAAAATTAGACATTACTGAGTTAAATGATAAAATCGCTAATCAAAAACAAGAATTATTAAATTTACGTTTCCAATTAGCTCTAGGTCAACTAGATAACACTGCTCAGATATCAAAGATTAAAAAATCAATCGCCGTAATGAAGACTATCATTACTGAGAAACAAAATGTAAAGTAGGAGGATATATAACATGGAAGAACGTAATGCTCGTAAGACATATACTGGAACAGTAGTTTCAGACAAAATGGATAAGACAATCACTGTTTTAGTTGAAACATACAAAATGGATAAGTTATACGGAAAACGTGTTAAGTATTCTAAGAAGTTTGTTTGTCATGATGAAAATAATGAAGCTAAGTCAGGCGATGTTGTTAAAATTATGGAAACAAGACCACTTTCAAAGAATAAGCGTTTCCGCTTAGTTGAAATTGTCGAGAAAAAAGTAGTATTATAATAAATCAACGTTAAGGAGGTACTAATTATGGTTCAACAAGAAAGTAGATTAGTAGTTGCAGACAACTCAGGTGCACGTGAACTTTTAATTATAAAAGTTATGGGTGGATCTAGAACAAAGTTCGCTAACGTTGGTGATGTTGTTGTAGCTACTGTAAAGAAGGCTCTACCTAGTGGTGGAGTAAAGAAGGGTGAAGTTGTTAAGGCTGTCATCGTTCGTACAAAACAAGGATTAAGAAGAGCTGATGGCTCATACATTAAATTTGATGAAAATGCTGCAGTACTTATTAAGGATGATTTAACTCCAAGAGGTACTCGTATTTTCGGACCTGTAGCAAGAGAACTTCGTGAAAAGAACTTCATGAAAATCTTATCACTTGCTCCAGAAGTACTATAGGAGGTGCAAGGCATGAAAATTAAAACAGGCGATACTGTTGTTGTCATTGCAGGTAAAGATAGTAAGACAGTTACTAAAAAAGGTGTAGAAAGCACAACAGGAAAAGTACTTAAAGTATATCCAGAAACTAATAAAGTAGTTGTTGAAGGTGTTAATAAAGTTAAGAAACATCAAAAGCCAACTCAACAAAATACTACAGGTAGTATTGTTGAAAAGGAAGCTCCAATTGATGCATCTAACGTTATGATTTTAGATCCTAAAACAAAGACTCCAACAAGAGTAGGATATAAGATGGAAAACGGAAAAAAGGTTCGTTATGCCAAAAAATCAGGTACTGTATTAGATAAGTAGGAGGAAAAGTAGATGAATAGATTAAAAGAAAAATATGAAACTTCTATTAGAAAAGAATTAACTGAAAAGTTCAATTACACTACTCCAATGCAAGTACCAAAGCTTGAAAAGATCGTAGTAAACATGGGTGTTGGTGAAGCTGTTCATAACTCAAAAGCTCTTGAAGATGCTATTGAAGAATTAACAGTAATCACTGGTCAAAAACCTATCGCAACTAAAGCTAAGAAGTCAATTGCAAACTTCAAACTTCGTGAGGGTATGCCAATCGGTGCAAAAGTTACTCTTAGAGGTGAAAGAATGTATGAATTCTTAGATAAGTTAGTAACAATTGCTCTACCACGTGTTAGAGACTTCCACGGAATCTCTGGTAACTCATTTGATGGTAGAGGAAACTATACAGTTGGTATTAAAGAACAATTAATCTTCCCTGAAATCAACTTTGATAAGATTAGCAAAGTTAGAGGATTAGATATTGTTATTGTTACAACTGCTAAATCTGATGAAGAAGGACGTGCCCTTTTAACATTAATGGGTATGCCATTTAGAAATAAGTAGGAGGACGTATATGGCAAAGACATCACAAAAAGTTAGACAAGCTCGTAAAGCTAAATTCGAAGTTAGAGAATATACACGTTGTGAACGTTGCGGACGTCCACATGCAGTTCTTCGTAAATTTAAGCTATGTCGTATTTGTTTTAGAGAATTAGCCTATAAAGGCCAAATCCCTGGCGTTAGAAAAGCCAGCTGGTAGAATTGAAGGAGGAATAGAAAATGACAGATCCAATTGCAGATTTATTAACTCGCATTAGAAATGCTAATAAAATGCATCATGAAAAGGTTAGTATTCCTTCATCATCTTTAAAGTTAAATATCTTAAAAGTATTAAAAGAAGAAGGATTCATAACTGATTACGTAGTTACTGAAGACAATAAACAAAATGTTATTGAAGTTACATTAAAGTACAACAATAACGAAGCCGTTATTAAAGGCTTAAAGAGAATTTCAAAACCAGGTTTAAGAAAATATGCTGATGTAGATAATCTACCTAAGGTACTTCATGGACTTGGAATTGCTATTATTTCAACATCAAAAGGCGTTATGACTGATAGTGAAGCTCGTAAGCAAAAAGTTGGTGGAGAAATCTTAGCTTACGTATGGTAGAAAGGGAGGAAGAT
>Ga0247609_10004049_pt1 | contig 14666 bp, 13 predicted proteins | sample 172DNAGHGlowgp2_FD_193487 | JGI IMG/M metagenome (GOLD analysis project Ga0247609, IMG submission 193487) | Sheep rumen microbial communities from Palmerston North, Manawatu-Wanganui, New Zealand - 1728 DNA GHGlow gp2 | ecosystem: Host-associated > Mammals > Digestive system > Stomach > Rumen ...
CCCATCAACATCTACCAAAGCAATATTACATAAAATATTATCGGCACCTATATTTTCTAAATGAATAGTAGTACTACCGCATCCATTTTCATTACAATTTAGCAAACTACCATTAGAATAAGAAACAACTAAAGTTTCATAAGATAAACTTTCAGACTCTTTATTATTATATTCGTTCATATACTTTTTTATTTTGTTATATGATTTATAAGAAAAAGCCAAAGACAATAAAGAAGAAGATATAATAACAATTATTATTATTAACAAAAGAAACATCTTCATCTTTTTTTCATTTTTATAAAAATTCAAAAAAATACTATTCTGCTTAGAAAGTCCATTTTGTTTCTCCATAACAACACGTCCTAACCATTAATAAACACATCTATATCAGATATAAACATATTATTTGTTTGTTCTATATAGCTAGCTTTATATTTTATTTTTATATCACAAACTACTGTTTTATTAGAATTAACTTTTAATGAAGAAATAATATCTTTTTTTTCATTAGTTAAAGGCATATTTTGATTATCTAAAAATACCCCATTATCGCAACTTAAAGCATATAAAAGAAATTGATAATCACTAGTATTCCAATCAGTATATGTTCCAGACCATTGAATCCTATAATCAATTATATCCGAATTATCATTTGTAACACTAAATTGATAGTTTTTTTCAAAGCCACTACCAATATTCCTTAAATCAACCCTATTTCCATTTTCAAAAACAATCATACTTTTTTTATATCTTGTTTTTTTATTAACAACCGAATTAGCATTAACCTTAGTATGATTATTATCATTAAAAAAAATCAACAAAGAGGAAAATAAAGAGGTAGTAAAAGTAAAAATAGATAAAGCACACAATACCCAAAGTAACTTCCTCTCCATAACTATCACCCTTTATTATAAATAATGATAACAAATTATAAACATATTATCAAGTTATATAAACCTTTCCTTGAAAATGTTTTTTTAAAATTATATAATTATGTTAAGCAACAAATATATAATGCTATATTATGATATTGGAGGGAAATTATGGGATTAATTAAAGCATTAACATCATCAGCAACTACGGCTCTTGGCGATCAATTTAAAGAGTTCGTCACATGCCCACAAGCAGATGATAAAAACGTACTAATTGCTAGAGGAGTAGTTAGTCATGGAGAAGGTAATTCTAAACCAAGTCCAGGGGTTATATCTAATGGTTCAAAAATAGCAATACCTCAAGGATGGGCAATGATGCTTGTTGACAATGGTAAAGTTGCAGAATTCTCAGCCGAACCTGGTGAATACATTTATGATACAAGTTCAGAACCTAGTATTTTTACAGGCGGTCTTGGAAAAGGAATAATCGACACATTTAAAACTATCGGAAGTCGTTTTACATTTGGCGGCCAAACAGCAAGAGACCAAAGAGTGTATTATGTAAATTTACTAAATGTAACTGGCAACAAATTCGGTTCTCCACAACCTAAAAAAATTACTGATGAAAAATATGGTATTCTAGAAGTTACTTTCTTTGGAAACTTTGCATATAAAGTAGATGATCCTATTATATTAGTAAATACAGTTATTGGAGCAAATCCAAAAGACGAAGTAACCTTTGACGAAGTTGTCGGAGATCAATTTAAAGCAGAATTTTCAGAACAACTAACAAAAGCTATTACTGAAGTAATGCGTATTAAAAAAGTATCTTTCGGAGATATAGGTCTTTATGGTTCAGATCTATCAGATCAAATGAACGAAGTCCTTTCTAAGAGTTGGAAAGAAAAATATGGTTTAATTGTAACAGACGTTTCTATGGGAGATATTAACGTTACAGAAAAATCCATGGAAAGAATTAGCAAAATTGATGATGCTAACATATTCTCCAATGCCAACTTACAATCTGGCTTATTAGCTTCTGCTACTGCTGATGCTATGAAAACAGCTGCTGGAAATGAAAATGGCGCTATGATGGGATTTGCTGGATTAAACATGGCTCAAGGAGCCGGAGGAGCTGCTATGAATGCTGCCAACCAAAATGCTCAAGCTCAAGCACAAAACGGAATGGCTGCTGGAGCTGTTGCGGGAGCAAAATTCTGCCCTAATTGTGGCACTCCAACAAATGGTGGAAACTTTTGCCAACAATGCGGAAATAAACTAAATTAAGGCAATTTTAAAGTAGGTTTTTATAACCTACTTTTTATATGTCTTTATCCTTTAAAACTTCACTATACCATAATAAATCCTTTTTCTGGCTATTACTTAGTAAAGAATAATTACCCAATAACCTATCTATATCCTCATCAACTTTTTCATTGATTATTTGCTTTATAGACATATCATTTTCTATTCTTCCAAGCAAATAATCTGTAGAAGTATTAAGGAAATCAGCTATTCTTATTAAAGTATCTGCGCTAGGATTTGCTCTTCCTGATTCATAAGCGCTAATTGTTTCTTGAGAAACATCTATACCAGTACTTAATCTTATTTGCGTAATATTTCTTTTTTCCCTAAGAACTTTTATATTATTCATTATTACACCCACTTAACCATAAATTTCATTAATAATATAATACCAAAATCATTAATATATTATAGTAATAAATTTAATATTTTAAAACACATACAGTTTATATAATAATGCAAAAAAAAGGATTATTTTATTTAATCCTTTTTTACTATCTTTGACCAGCAGTATAATTCTTTGTTATAGTCTTAGTTCTACCAGTAAACTCCCAACATTCTACATAAGATTTTTCACTCCACATATACTTGTAAGAAGTTGTTGTTTTAGTTGAAGCAATTGCATCAATTACTTCTGTAGTATCTTTTGTACAAAGTTTTCCATTTAAATCATATCCATCTGGGCAAGTATAACCAGTAATTTGACCATCAACATTTTTTAAACATTTATCTCCATTTAAGATTGCTGAAGAATCTTCACAATAGTATATTCCTTCTTTATTAACAAGTTTAGAACATACAGTTGATTCACCTTCACCACTCTTAGTATATCCATCTGGACAAGTATAACCATATGCCACTTTAGCAGTAGCTTGAACCTTGTATACACATTTACCATCTTCTAATGATGATCCTTCTGGGCATTCATAAGTTTTCTCACCAGTTACTTCGTCAGCTGGCTTAGTAATTATACAAGTTTTATCAGATAACACTCCACCATTTGGACATGTATAAGCACCTTGGCCTTCTTCTTTTGTTGCCACATAAGTCCATGTACATTTTGTTCCATTTTGTGAGTATCCTGCAGGACAACTATATGATGTTTTTTCTGTAGCTTTAATAGTTACTTTACATTCTTTTCCTTGAAGAACTCCCTCTGAACAACTATATTCTACTTTTGCAGTTGCATCATATGATGTAGTTGTACCTTTTGTACATTTTGTTCCATTTAATGTATATCCACTTGGACATGTATAAGTTGTTTTTGCTTTTGCAGGAGTTGATCCTGATTTTGTACATTTTGTTCCGTTTTGTTTATATCCACTTGGACATGTATAAGTTGTCTTTGATGTTGGTGTTGTTTTAGTTGATTTAGAACATTTTGTTCCATTTAATGTATATCCACTTGGACAACTATAAACAGTTTTACCTGTTGCTGCAGTCGTAGTCTTTTTAGAACATTTTGTTCCATTTAATGTATATCCACTTGGGCAACTATAAACTGTTTTTATAGTTGCTGCAGTTGTATTTCGTTTTGTACATTTTGTTCCATTTAATGTATATCCACTTGGACAACTATATGTTGTCTTTTTAGTAGCAGATGTTGTTGTTTTCTTTGTACAAGTTGAACCATCTCTTGAATATCCACTTGGACAAGTTTTTTTAGTACTCTTACTTCTTGTATAATATGAATATTTATACCATATTCCTGAATTTCCACAAGGAGATCCACAAGAAGCTCCAGATACAGCTCCACTATATACCAATTTTGACGTATCTCCAGTATAAGCTTTAGAAGCTGATGTGTAGTAATAAGTTCCACTATGATGCCAAGAAGAGTATTCTGTATGAGAAGAAGCTCCTTTAGTTGAATATTTTATACAACTAGTTCCACTCAACGATCCACTTGAACAACTATATGTTGTTTTTGCTGTTGCATTTATTGTACTACTTGTAATACAATTTCTGCCACTTAATGTTCCACTTGAACATGCATATTTTTGACTACTTGTCGCATTTATTGTAGTTGTATTAATACAACTCTTACCACTTAATGATCCACTTGAACAGCTATATTTTATTCCAGATGTTGCATTTATTGTAGTTGTTGAAACACAACTATTTCCTACCAAAGATCCACTTGAGCAAGTCTTTTTTGAAGAAGCTGTTGCATTTATTGTACTATTTGTAGTACAATTCTTACCACTTAATGATCCACTTGAACAACTATATGTTGTTTTTGCAGTTGCGTTTATAGTATCAGAACCACCAACCACACATTTTGTTCCATTTAAAGTTCCGCCTTTAGGACAAGTATATGTTGTTTTTGCTGTTGCACTATAAACTTTATAACAACTTGAACCATTTTGTGTATATCCACTTGGACATGTATAAGAAGGAGTAGCTGTTGCATTTTTTGTTACAACACAATTTGTTCCACTTAAGTCTCCATCATTTGGACAAGTATATTTACTTGCACCTTCATCATAAGTAGCAGTATAAGTCTTTCTACAAGTAACTCCATCTTCATCTAAGTTATAACCTTCGTCACATTTATATGAACTTTTACCAGGTTTTTCATTAGCATCTGTATACTTAATACAGAATGTACCATTCTTAGTATAACCTTCGTCACAAACATAATCTGTTCCAATTGCTACTTTAATAGGATCAGCATATTCTGTAACTTGACCACCACCATTTATTAAAGCATCGGTAGTTATAGTTTCACCACTTGAATAAGTTGGTGTTGCATCTATAGTTGCACCTTTTATTACTTTTATACATTTAGTACCATTTTGAATATATCCAGCAGGACAACTATAAACTGTTTTTGTATAATATACAGCTTTTCTATGTTGATACATTGTAACAGCTGTTTTATATATTGCACAATTTCCAGTATCAGCATCTTTTACATTTGTACATCCACTATAATCAACTTCTACATCATCACTACTATTAGCAGCAACACTTCCAGTAGATGTACCAGATTCTTTATCATCTTGACTACTTGAATTTTCTGTTTTATCTGCACTTTCTTTTACATTAGATGATTCAGATCCATTATTAGAACCATTATTTGATCCATTACCTGATAAAGTTTCAAGTATGTAATCATCATCTTTACCACAAACCAAATGCACTTTTAATACATAATCGTCTGTAGCATTTTTTGTTACTTGAATACTACTAGCATTCTCATCACAGTAATTTTTATCTTTATCTGTGAATCTAATGATCATCTTATTATCGATCATTTCTTTTAAAGTCATAACTTTAGATTCACCAACAGTAGCTGGCAATCTATTTCCTGTATAATATCTCTCAGCAGCATCTCTCATAGTATTTATATTATTTGTATAAACACTATCATAGAATACGCCTAGATCATTTCTAGGAAATAACCATAAAAGCAATACAATAAATAAGATAACTAATATAATCTTTACAATTATATCCTTCCAGTTAATACCTATTCTGTAAGTTCCATTTTCATCGTACATTTCCAAAACCTCCTAATTCTTCTTTTTATATACATATTCAGACTCTAATACGTCCTCATAAGTACCACCATTTAATGCTTTAATATAGGCATCATAATAATCTAAATAATTATCTTGATAATATTTAATACCATATTCACCATTTGCTAAAGCCATATTATATTCTTTCATTTGCATAATTGATGCATAGTTCCTAATATCTAGGTATTCACCATTACTATCAACTACAACACCCTCATATTCCTCTACACCATTTTTTATTAATTCCTCTGCCAGCTTATCTGAACACAAAGGATTAAATTGCTTCAATATATCAGTAAAGAATATAATGTCAATTCCAACGTTATCTTTATTTAAAACATATCCATCTAACATCCAAGCGTTTCTTAGAACTTGACCAATTTCAACCTCCGTAATAAATACTAAATCATTAACATCGCTAAAGTCTTTAATAGTATAATTAACACCATTAATAACATATCCATTACCTTCAACAACAGCAGTTAATGCTAGAGATATTTCATTATATATTCTAATAGCTTCATCTCTATCGGTAGTTGTATACATTGCTTTAATTTGATCACCTAGCCACTCTATGAAAGGCCCATTACCGCTATCTCCCATTAATAGATGTCCCAAGTCAACCATTTCTAAAGTATTAGTATGTTTTTTAACATCATCTTCAGTTACAACGTCACTATAAGAATGATAAGTAACATGTTCCATTAAATTACCATCGTTTAAGAACACTACCATAAAATTAATCCAGTCATCGTTAATCTTTTTTGCCTCTGCACCATCCTTAGCTACATAAGCACCATTCATATATTTAATGATATCCATTATTTTTTCAACAGTATATTCTTTTCCTGTATCTACATCAAACATCATTATGCCGCCAACTTCTTCATTTACTTTATGAAAAGCATTCCAAACCATTGTAGCTCTTTCTCTTACTTCATCGTCATTAGAAGCATCTCCGTAATTCTTAACTTCTCGTCCTGGTCCATAATAGTCTAAAGGAGCAATTCCAGTATAGTTTTCATCTACAATACTAGCATCTACGTCTTCTAAATATAACAAATATTCAATATGTACATTTTGAGCCGTAGAAAAATCCACTTCTTCAGAAATACATTGCCCATTCTCATATTTCCAAATAGTTACTTTCCCTTCTGGTATGCTATAATCCTTTTTATCAGTAACATCAAAGAACTCTAAACCATCAACGAAGTAATATTTATAATACTTTTTACCTTCCGAATTAGAATCTTCTTTTGTAGCAGCGATTTCTCTTGCGGCAGCAGTTTCCTCTGCAGCAATAGTTTCTTTTGTAGCAGGAGCCGTTTCTTCTACAACAGTAGTTTCTTTTGAATCAGATTCTTCAACTGCATTATTCTCTTCAGCACCTTTACTCTCATCAGTTGCTTCCTCAGTAGATGGATTAATCTCTCCTTCTTTCAAGAATTCTGACAAACCTTTTTGCATCTTTTCATCAAATTTTACATCAAAATCATCAGTTTCTTCATCTCCCGACGGAGCATCTTGCACAGTTGTCCTTTCAACCATTTTAGCTTGTACATCTCTAGGACCAAATAAAGTCCCAAACGCAAGTATAGCAGCTAATGTAGCTACCGGAAATGTTAATCCATTTTTCTTTCTACCATTTATCATATTATACCCCCTTTAGCAGCTAAAATTTCTCATTTGAGGCATACTCTATCACACACGTTTTAAAAAGTCAACTTTAAGTGTTTTATAGTTATTATAAATACGTGTAATACCCACAAACCTGAAAAATTATAACACTTTGTAATCAAATCGTCAAAAACAACTATTAGCAAGTAATAAGCAAAAAATTGACTTTTAATACTATTAAATGATATAATCTCTACACCTGGGGTAGTAAATGGTTTCGACATAGTACTCCTAAGTATGAATGCAAGTGGTAGGAATACCTAAAATTCAAAATTAAAATTAAATGACGAAACTAATTATGGTTTCGCTCCAAATGCTTTAGCATTTGCCTAATAGAATAGGTTCGGAGCACTCTTATTTATTTTTATCTGTAGGATAAAATAAGGGTTAATATTTACAGATTATACTAGTATATAGTCTAAGATATACTAACGAATAATATTTAGACTAGTTAAAGATGTTGGTACGTTATAGCCGTCGCTTTAATGAAATAATAAATCTAACTAAACTTGTAGATTTTGTATAGTAGGATACTATGGACAGGAGTTCGACTCTCCTCTACTCCACCAAATTGAAAAAAACTCGAAATACCATTTCGAGTTTTAATATTAATATTTTTAAAACAAAGTATCACAAAAAAAGATTAATTATCTAAAAATCAAATCTATTAGGTAATAAATCATCTAGTGAATAAGTAACAATCTCTCCATTATCTTCAAGAATAAACTTAAAATCCTCATCAATAAATTCACTTATAAATTGTCTACAATATCCACAAGGTAGACATTTTGTACTTGGTTCTTCTCCCATAGGTGCACCAACTACCGCTATCGATTCAAACTCTTTCTTACCTTCTGATATAGCTTTAACAAAAGCTGTTCTTTCTGCACATATAGATTGAAGTCCATGATTTTCAATATTGCATCCCGTATAAACACTACCATCTTTGCATCTCAAACATGCCCCAACGAAATATTTACCATATGGTGAATGGGCATTTAATCTTGCTTTCTTAGCTATCTCAATATCTTCATTAAACATAATAAATCTCCCTTTTAAAAACAATTGAACAAATTTATTATACCATATAAACCATTATTCAAAGATAAATTATTAATTATTATAATGAAAAAATAATAATTTTATAGTATAATTCATATATGCCGACTTAGCACAGTGGTAGTGCAACGCCCTCGTAACGCGTAGGTCGCTGGTTCAAATCCGGCAGTCGGCACCACTTGTTTTTTTTATTAAAACATGCTATAATAAACTCAGTTATGCCGAGATAGTTGTAACGTTAAAACGTATGCATTGTCTGCATAAATTGGCTTGTTAAACTCAGTCTCTCGGCACCAATGTAAATAATAGGACCTTATAGGTCTTTTTTTAATTTTATTGTTTAAAAAAGTCCATTTATTTGATATAATCAATACAAGGTAAGGAGAATGAAACTATGGACATGAATAGTAATCAAATGTTTATTGTTTCTTTAGATAATGGTATTCACAACGAAGAACCAATTACCATGAAGACTTTTAATAATTTTCAAGATGGAAGTCAATTGGTTCAATTAAACGAAACCGTATTTGGAATATACAAAAATAATAGTGGTGATCCAAGCACTTCTTATTTAGATGATTATGATATTATAAAATCAGACATAGCTGAATTATTAGATATAAGACACGAAAATAATCGTAGAATAGTAACAGAAGATAAAAATATTGGAATATTTACAGAACTTAACTATAGTCAAAACTTAGAATCAAGGATATCCATAACCAATATTTTACAAAGTGTAATTAATAATATTAACGCCGGATTATTAGATGAAAAAAAAGCTACAGGATATAATGAAGTATTACAAATGACTAAAGCAACCAAGGATACTCCTCTAGATAATAATGAAGATATTAAAAAAGTTATAGACCTAGGCTTAAATTCTATTTTTGACAAGCTAGAAATCGAAAGAAAAATCCCACTAGAAAATGAAACCAAAAAAAGTATTCGTAAAAATTATATTAGAATGATTTTGTTTGATTACATTGTAAATAGAAAATACAGAAACTATGATTATTCTATTATTACCAAAATAGATAACAATAACAATCAAACTTGGGAAAATAGCTATTTTGCTCCAATATCTGTATCCATTAATATAAACAAAGAAAATAGTGTGCCTGATAATATATATATGATTAATAATAAATATATTAAAAAAGAGAAAATATTACCAACACTATATGAATACTATTATAAAGACATAAAAAAATTAACAGAAACATTTAGCGATGCATTAAAACTATACAAAGATGCTATTAGTAGAATAATCTATAATAATACTAACTTAATTAAAGCTAAAGAATTAGAAAAAATAGTAGCAGATAATTTTGAAGAAATTGCAAAAATACAAAAAGAAAAAGAAAATAAAGAATACAAAGAGAAAAAAATAAACAAAGTAGAAAGAACAATGGCTACACAATCAATTAACGTCAAGATAACAAACAAGCTAGATTTAATTCAAAAAAAGTATCCAGTAAACCTAAAAGATCATCCAGAATTACTAGAAAGCCAAAACACAAAAGAAAAAGATGAAAAAGTAAAACTCATAGTAGAAGAAGAAAAAAATAAAGACGTTGGATTTACTAGTACAATTATTATTACATCCGTTGTAGCACTTATATGTGGTATAGGAGCTGGAATAGCATCAATATTACTATTATTTGGAAACTAAAAGTTTCCTTTTTTATTTGTTGAATAAATAATAAAATCATTATAAAATATAAATATACAAAGGAACGATACTATGAAACACTATATAATAATCATTTGTATATGTATTATAATAACAATTTTTAATTTATTTCTAATAAAGAATCAATCTGATTGCCAAAAAAGAGAAGAAATAGTTATTGTTAATAAAAATGTTACATATAAAGACAAATATAATAAAAAGACAACTTACTATAACAAGGCTAAATTTAACACAATAAACAAAATATTTAAAGAAAAAAAAGTATATACTATAGCAATAACAAATAATAAATCAAACACCCAGGAAAGCTTTAAAGAATTCATTAACAAATTGTGTTTTTACAACAACGAAAATATATATCTAATAAATATAAGTGAATACACAAAAAAAGAAAAAGCTAAATACTATAATTTAAACACTGAATTAAAAGATATAAAAGAGAATACAATAATAAAAATATATAACAAAAAAATAATTTCTAAAACAACACTAGACAAAGATAATATTAACAAACTAATAAAAAGTTATGAATAGAAGGTGTAAAAATGGGAAAAGTATATGATCAAGTAATGATGTTTAAAGCTAAATTCCCTCACACAGTTACTTGGTTTAGATTAAGAAAACATGCTGCAATAATTGAAAAACATTTAAATGCGACTGAAGAACCAATTTATTCATTTGCAGGGCAAAAAAACGACAATGCGTTGGATTTTTTATCAACATGTGTTGTATGTCTAACAAATGAAAGAATCCTTATTGGGGAAGATCACATAATCCTAGGTTACTCCCTAAGTTCAATCACACCTGATATGTTCAACGATTTACAAGTATACCAAGGTATATTATGGGGAAAAATAATTATAGATACCATAAAAGAAGAAGTAACTATTACAAATCTAGATAAAAGAGCCCTTCCGGAAGTAGAAACTGCAATCTCAAGTTTTATGATAGAAGAAAAGAAGAAATATGGTACAATGAATCGAACAAAATAAGAGTAGTTAAACTACTCTTTTTTACATTAATTAATATTACATAATAAAAATACATGCTATAATATATACAGAATAGGAGGAATAAAATTGATATTAAAAAAGCCCTATGGTTTTATAATAAAGCACTTTAAATTAATAAACTTACTTTTATTAATACCTACATTTTATGTAACATTATGTTTTAGTGATATATCAAAATTTTTAAGAAAATATGTAAATAATAAATATTCAACATTCGAAACAGGTATTCCAGGCAAATATATAACATTATGGTTACTAATTTCCTTAGTTTTCTTAATACTATTCAACATTATGTTGTATAGTTTAATGAAAAAGAAAAACAAATCAACAAAGTTATATACTTTCAGTATAATATACTATTTTATATTATTCGTATTATCTTTATTACTTTATAATGCATTTACATCAATAGAAATCGGAACTATAAGTACGACAACCGTCGGAATTTATAAAGACATAATGGGATTCATCCCTTTCATTGGATACTTTTTAATAGTTATAACATTATTTAATTCAGTAGGATTTAATATAAAAACACTTAGATTCGATCAAAGTTTAAATCTACAATTAACTGATGAAGACACAGAAGAATTTGAAATAGGTGGAAAAGAAGATCAGGCTAGTCTTAAAAAAATATTTATACATAGCTATAGAGAAATGAAATACTATATAGTAGAAAACAAATTTATAGTATCATGTATTGCGATACTATTCCTACTAATTCTTTCTTCCAATATCTATATAAATATAGGCGTGTATAATAAAAAATATGCTACCAACGAAAATCTAGCTTTAAATAATATGTTAATATCTGTAAAAGAAAGCTATATAACAAATGTAGACCAAGGTGGAAACATAATAACTGATAATAAATACTTCTTAGTGTTAAAAATAGGAATAGAAAACGTAAGTAACGAAAGTAGAAAAATAGAATTTAAAAATTTTAGAATAGACATAAATAATAAAAGTATATTCCCAAGTTTTGATAGAGGTAATAGATTTCTCGATATAGCAAAAAACTATGATGGTAACCAAATACTACCAAAAAAAATAGATGCCTATGATAATCAAAAAATATATTGTAAAGAAGGCTATAAACTAAAGAACGAAATGTGCAGCAACAAAAAAGAAAAAATAGATCCTGAAATAGAACATAACTATTATTGTCCAGAAGGATATGAATTAAAAGGAGAAATATGTGAACAACCAAGTGAAAACAGCGAATATAATATAGTTTACGAAATATCAAAAAGTCAAATAAAAGAATCTTACGAAATGAAAATACTCAATAAAATGACAAACGATATAGGAGAACTAAATCCAAGTTATAAAATTATAAAATTTAAACCAGTAAACCTACTAAATAAAGAAAATTTAGGCATAGTAGAAATCGGTAACGAAATAGATTTAAAAGAAACAAACTTAGGAGAAACAAAACTTAAAATAAATGGAATAAAACTATTACCAAGTTATAGATATAGTTATGATAGTTGTACAAATAACAACTGTATAGAAAAACAAGATGTAATAACAGCTCCATATGGTAAAACATTAGTAATAGTTGAAGATGAAGTAGAATATGATAAATCAACATCTTTTTATAAAAACACGAAAAAAGAACTTTACAAGTACTTCGGAAGAATAGACTTCAAATATAAAGACAAAGAATATAGCGAATTAATGAAAGATGTAACACCTAGTCATCTAACAAACAAAAGAATCTATCAAGTATCTAGTATAGTTAAGAATTCAACAAACAAAAAACTAGTATTAACTATTAGAAATAAGTTTTTAGAATTAAATTTCGAATAAGATAACAATTGACATTATATCTGATTTGTTATAAAATCTAGATATATGTTTGGGGCTTTAGCCAAGCGGTAAGGCAAGGGACTGCAACTCCCTGAGCACCGGTTCGAATCCGGTAGGCCCCTCCATATTGAAATATACTCAAACTAACATAGTTTGAGTTTTTTTATATATAATATTTTAGATGACAGCTAGCATAAAGATTTGAATTAAAACAAAGAAAAAGAAGGCTTTAAATAATAATATATGCAAATAAGTTTGACATAATTTGACCAATATCTACAAAAAAATTCGATTTAATTGAATTTTATTTTTTATAATATAAATCAAAAAAAAGAAATAATAATTAAATATTATTTCTTAAAGTGATATTATTCATGAATAATAAATTCTATAGAAGTACCATCTGACCAAAAATTAGCATTATAATCTACAATAATCTTTTTGGAATCTTTGGGAACTTCATAAAAAATGTAACCAACAGTCTTTTTACCTTTACCAACAGTAGCAGTTAAATCTTTATATTTATCATTACCAACATACGCACTATCAACAGCTTCATCATCAGCAAATGCATTAAATTCTAAATCACTAACATACAATTCATCATTTTCAGAATTAATATTTTCAACTTCAAATTTAACCATTACATATTTATTTCCATTAGCAGGTTTAGAATATTCAGAATAATCCTTAAAATCAGTATTAACTTCTGTCATTGTTATCTTCTCATATTTGTTTTCAAAACTTTCGTTTAATTTAAAAGAAGTCTTTCCATTTTTATCTTTATATTCATTTTTAGTTTCTTCAACTGCGTCATCAACAGCTTTGCCACAACTACTCATACATCCAACAACACAGAAAATAATAATCAAAAATATGATTAAAACTTTAAGCCAACCTGGCAAACCAAATTTTCCACCACATTTAGGACATCTTTTAGCATCTGCAGCAATCTCCTCTTTACAATGTTTGCATATTTTAACATACTTATTTTTCATAAAATCTCTCTCTTTCATAGATGTATTATATCACTTTTTTGTCGTATAGAATAGCATTTTATAAAAAATAAAAATATTAATGGGAAAATTTTCTTAGGTGATCCTGATGAAATTTGATAGAATAATTGAACTAAGAGACGAACTAGAATTGACACAAAGAGTAATATCAGAAAAACTAGGATGTACTAGATCTGCATATTCATTATGGGAATTAAACAAGAATACAATTCCTCTTGAATATTTAAATAAAATATCAAATAAATTAAAAGTAAATATAGATTACCTAGTATATTTATCAGATGAAAAATACATAGATTTTAATAATGTAGATATAGATAGAAAAATATTAGGAGAAAGAATAAAAATAGCAAGAAAATCAATTAAATATACACAAGAAAAGCTTGCTACAAAGTTAAACACAACACACTCAGTCATAAGTGCATATGAACATGGTAAAACAGCTGTTCCTACTCTATTCATGATAGAAATAGCAAAGATAACTAATAAATCATTAAATTGGTTCTTAAATAAAGTGTAAACAAATAATAATAATAACAAGGATAAATAGAATAAGGTATTAACATAACAAAATGAACACAGTGTTCATTTTTTTCTTGACGTTTTCTATTGCCTACGGTCCCCCCCGCTTTGCGAAAAAAAAAAAGAGAGCAAAAAAAAAATTAGGCAACGACCTATTTTCGCAAAAA